>ERZ1026880.637-NODE-637-length-17257-cov-4.174398_pt1 | contig 17257 bp, 10 predicted proteins | sample MGYA00380170_ERZ1026880 | MGnify/ENA primary metagenome ERZ1026880 (study PRJEB33269, sample SAMEA4719806) | human gut metagenome | biome: human-associated habitat; feature: organic feature; material: feces | place: Cameroon | collected 2013-10 ...
CGATCCTGTGGGGCGCTGTTTCGTTGTACTTTGCCCGCCGGCAGACTCGGTCGAGCTGCCTGATTCACCTCTTTTGATGTTTAGGAAACGGGATCCTTTGCATTTTGGGGTGCAGTTTAAAACGTCGGAATCTTTCTTTTGTTACGTTCTTGGAATGATGCCGCGATTTATAAGGGGGGGGGTCGACGTTAAAAGAAAAAATAGTCGGAAAGTTATTTTCAAAAAAAGATGGATATAGTGAGATCAGGGTTAGAATCGGTAGCTGGTCAACACCTATATAGCGAACATGAGGTGTTGGACACAAGCGATTCGTTGAGGAAACGTCCACGTTCTTCGATGGGGTTGCGTATTAATAGATTGGTTTTTTGATACGCGTCGAGTATGGGTGAAATCATGACGAGAGGAAAATCAAAAGTCGCGGCAACGCGCCATGCTAAGCATGGGTGGTCGATCAAGCGCAAGGCGCTTGCGGTCATGCTGTCTATTGCTCTTTTGGGTTTGGGCACACCGGCGGTTTCGTTCGCCGATTCCGCTGCAGACCAGCAGCCTAAGGCTGTTGAAGCTCAAAAGGCAGCAAGTGCGGTTTACGCGCAAGAGCAAACACCGGCAAGTACGGCGCCTGTGCAGCAGGTTGCTGCGTCCGATAGCGACGTTGCGACTGACTCCAAGGTTGAAGTCGATGGCGCTGCGGATAACGCCGCGGCACCGGTATCGAAGGAAAACGCATCCGGCGCTGCTTCGAAGGACGAGGTTTCTGCGCCTGCGTCTAGCGATGATCAGCCAAGTGATAAAGCAAGCGCGTCGACTGAGACTGCGTCGAAGGACGCGACTCCTGCATCTGAAGCCAAGCGCGACGAATCTAATGGCGGTTATTACGTTTACCTCTATACAAAGGTCGTGGGTAACACTGAGGGCCTTACACTGAAGGTTAATGACAACGGTTGGTACACCATCGGGCGTGTTTGGGTTGAAGGCATAACTAATCCCGCCAAAGGGTCATCAACGAAATACGACACTTCCAGCGACGACTATAACAAGGTCATTTCCGCTCTTAAAGATCCCAGCAATGTCGATCTGCATGGCGTTAACAACATCAATCTGGAATACATTGAGTGGTCGGTGAAAGGCCAGTCAACTGGATTGAAGATGGCTTCGGGTGCTGTCGATTACGACAATTCGAACAACCCTACTTGGCATCTTGATGGCTACGTCGATCTTGATAAGGCCGGCTTTGGCTCCATCTGCTTCCACTATAAAGATAAGGAAACCAAAGCAGTAATTGCCGAAGACGAGGACGTAACAGCCAAGGTGACGGGCAAAAAGTTCGACTTCTCAAACTATAAGATTTCGATCAAGGGGTATACCTACGTTGAGGCGGATCCATCTTCGGTAGTCGTTGAGAGGGGCGTTACGAAGGAAGTGACGCTCTACTATACAGCGAAGCAGGGCAAAGTTGGCTACTATCTTGCCGACTCGACCGCTACATGGATCGCCCCCCCCCGCAGACACTGTTTCCGATGGCAAGCAGAAGTGGTACTACGACTATGGTTTTGCAAAGGGTGACACCGTCAAGGTAACCAAGAGCGAACCCACTGCCACGGGCAAGGCGTTTATTGGTTGGCTTGACAAGGAACGTGGAGATCAGCCTGCCGCCATTAGGGAAGCCGGCGACACCGTTACCTATATTTACGACGGTGCTAAGACTTACGCCCTTGACGCGCTGTGGGCAAGCCTTGATGTAACCGGCTATAAAGATACTTATGACGGCAAAGAGCATGGCCTTGCGTCTGTCGATGTCGCCATCAACAAGGGAAGCGATCTTGCTCAGCAGTATCAGGACCAGGCTAAGAAATTCATTAAGCAAGGCGCAGTTCAGTACAGCACCGATGACGGTAAAACGTGGAGCGATGTCGCACCCAAGTACAAAGATGCAGGTACGTATTCGGTTAAGGTGAAGGTTGATGTAACCGTTGGGGATCGAACCGCGACCCTGGAAGCCTCTGCGAACATTGAGATAGCCAAGCGCGACGTCACGCTTAAGCCGGTCGATGCCGAGAAACCTTACGACGGCTCCGCGCTCACCGCGTCTGAATTCGAGGTGGCCGCGGGCTCCTTCGCCGTGGGCGAGGGCGTCGAGAGGTGCACCTACTCCGGTTCCCAGACCCTGGTTGGTTCCAGCTATAGCGCCATCGCGTCTGCGACCGCGCTCGAGGGAACTAACCTCAAGGGGAATTACAACGTCACTTACGAGAAGGGCAACCTCACCGTCACCAACCGTGCCGAGAAGTACGCAATCGAGATGCAGGCCAAGTCTGGCACCGCCCCCTACAGCGGCCAGGAGCAGTCGGTGTCCGGGTTCGAGTCCAACGTCTTCGAGTTCGACGGCGTGAAGTACACCGTCTCCGGCCTGACCGCGACCGCCAAGGGCACCGACGCCGGCACCCACGAGGGTACCGTCGAGGGCACCGCGGTGGTCACCGACCCTGGCGGCAACGACGTCACCGCCCAGTTCAACGTGACCGCGCAACCCGGCGAGCTGGTCATTGAGCCCGCAACGGCCGTCGTCATGGTGAAGGGCAAATCCGCCGAGGTCCCCTACAACGGCAAGGAACAGAGCGTCGAGGGCTACGAATTCGTCTCTGCCGACAATCCGCTTTATGTCGCGGCGGACGTGAAGTTCTCCGGCGATGCCGTGGCCAAGGGCACCGACGCGGGCATCTACCCGATGGGCCTCTCCGCGAACCAGTTCTCCAACACTAACAAAAATTTCACCAACGTCGAATTCGTAGTCGAGGACGGCTGGCTTGAAATCACCAGTGGTGATATTGACGAGAGCGAGGTCTCTTGGACGTTAAACAACTTGCAAACGAAGTATGACGGCAAGACCCACGTGGCCGGGACCGCGACTGCGAAAGACGAGTACAACAACGCGTTGGATGTGGAATACAGCGTCGACGGTAAGAACTGGACATCCAACCCGTCTGACATCACCGCCACGAATTGGAGCGACAGCAAGTGGGTCTATCTGCGCGCGAGGAGCTCGAACTACGGTGAGGGCCAGTACGCATTCAGCGAGGAGCCCGAGTATCTCATTATCGGCCAGCGCTTGCTGACGCTCACCTCTGCCGACGCCGAGAAGACCTACGAAGGCTTGCCCCTCGTCAAGAACGCCCAGACTGACGTGTCTGTAACGGGCGACGGCTTCGTCGGTGACGAGGGCGCGATCTACGACATCACTGGCTCCCAGACCCAGGCAGGCTCCAGTTACAATGAGTTCACCTACCGTCTGAAAGACAACACCAACGCCGAGAATTATCGGATCGAAATGGTCAAGGGCACTCTTAAGGTGAAGCCGCTCGAGACTAAGGTGACCGTCAAGTTGAAGGGCAAAACCTCAATCTTAGACTACAACGGCAAGGAGCAGAGCGTCGAAGGCTACGAATTCCTCTCCGCCGACAATAGCCTTTACACCGTAGCCGACGTCAGGTTCGACGCTTCCGCTGTTGCCAAGGGTACCGACACGGGCACGCACCGCATGGGTCTTAACGCCTCGCAGTTCTCCAACACCAACCCCAATTTCGCCAATGTTGCGTTTGTGGTCGAGGACGGCTTTGTTGCGATTGAGCCTGTTAAGCTGACGGTCACCACGCCGAACGCCTCGAGGGCCTACAACGGACGGCCCCTGACCGCAGAGGGCACCATCGAGGGTTTCGTCAACGGCGAGACTGCGGTGTTTAACACCACCGGCTCCCAGACCGCCGTCGGCGAGAGCCCTAACACCTACGCCATCGACTGGAACGCCAAGGGCACCACCGCCAAGCCGACGAACTACACGATCGTAAAGAATATAGGCACCCTGACCGTGACGGCTCAGTCCATCGTGCCCGACCCTCAGAACCCTGAAAGCTACCTGGGCGCCGCCGTCGGCAGCCCGAGCGACCGCGTCTACACCGGCCAGGAGCAGAAGTGGGCCCCGACCGTCATCGGCGAGGGCGGTAACGCCCTTGCCGCAGGCACCGATTACGAGGTGACGTACGGCACGACCGACTTCACCAACGTGACGGGCGACATCGTTGTGACCGTCAAGGGCAAGGGCAATTACTCCGGCGAGGTCGTCAGGCGCTACAAGATCACGCCCGCGACGCTGACGGTCACCACGCCCAGTGCCTCGAGGGCCTACAACGGCCAGCCCCTGACCGCCGAGGGCAGCATCGAGGGCTTCGTGAACGGCGAGACCGCCGGCTTCGAGACCACCGGCAGCCAGACCGCCGTCGGCTGGAGCAACAACACGTACGTCATCGACTGGAACGCCAAGGGCGCCACCGCTAAGGAGTCGAACTACAAGATTGTCGAGAAGCTGGGCAAGCTCACCGTGACCGAGCATGACGGCGAGGTCGTTGCGACCCCCGGCAGCTACGCGGGCGTCTATGACGGCAAGTCCCACGGCGTCGACGTGACCGTGACTGGCCTGCCCGAGGGCTACACGGTGAAGGCCGCCGGCTCCAACGCCACGGCGACCGACGCAACCGACGAGGCCGGCGTCACCTCCAGGGTTGACAACCTGGTCATCGTCAACGCTCAAGGCGAGGACGTTACCGGTAAGCTGAAGGTCACGAAGAACACCGGCTCCATCGTCATCACGCCCGCTCCGTATTCGGTGATCACCGAGTCGGCAACCAAGGTGTATGACGGTACCGCACTTACGGCGCCTGGCAAGATTGAGGGCCTTCTTGAGGGCGAAACCGCCAACTTGAAGGTAACCGGCAGCCAGACCGAGGTGGGCGCAAGCGAGAACACGTATACCATTGAGTGGACGGGCACGGCTAAGGAGTCCAATTACAAGCTTGAAAGCGAGAGCATTGGAACCTTGACGGTCACCGCAGCTCCTGACAGCCCGACGCCCGATGATCAGTCGAAGGATCAGGGCATTTTCAACGGCAACGGCGCTGGTCTGGTTCAGACTGGCGATGCGACCGGCATTTGCGGCATGGCTGCCGTCATCGCGGCAGTGGTTGCGGCATTCGTCAGCCTGCTTGCTGTTCGTAGGCGCAAGAAGTAACCTGCAACGATGCGTTGAGGCGGGTATGCGATAGCGCCCTTTCTCAGCTATTCGGCGCCAGTTCAAGAAGCCTTTCCGATTAAATCGGGAGGGCTTCTTGCTTTCCTGCACCTGCCTGTGCGAATGGGTATAATACGCGTCATGGGAAAGACGAAGAACAACCCGATAGAGGACATCAAGGACGCAGCCTTGGGCTACACGGCGCTCATCCTTTCAGTGCTTGTGTTCCTGGTGCTTCTGTGGCTTATCATTGCGGCTGTTCGAATCGTGTCGTTGGTGGGCTAGCCATGTGGCAACGCTTTTCGGCTAACGACGTCCGGGTGATCGGACATTACCTGGGCATGTTGATCTTGTTTTCAACCATTGCCCTTACCATTCCCTTCGCCACCGCCATCGTCTATCACGAGTGGAGCGCCGCGTCGCGCTATCTGTTGGCAATGGGCATCACTTTTGTTTCGGGATCGGCGCTTCGTTTCTGCCGTATCCAACCTGGCTCGCTTACGCGTCAACAAGCGATCGCCGTCGTTGGCCTGGCATGGATCGTTCTGGCATATTTCGCCGCGGTCCCCTTGTTCTTGTCGGGGCATTACGCAACTTACTTGGACGCCCTGTTCGAATCGGTGTCGGGCCTGACCACCACTGGCGCCAGCGTCGTTATCGACCTCGATCACCTTTCCAACGCCGATAACATGTGGCGTTTCGTCATGCATGCCATCGGAGGTTTGGGGCTCATTGTCGTTGGCGTGTCGCTGGGCTTGTTCGGTCGCGGTGGCGGCCAGGGTTTGTTCACATCTGAAGGTCGCAGCGAGCACGTTCTACCGAACGTTGTTGGCTCAACTCGCTTCATTGCGCGTGTGGCCGCGTCGTTCATCCTGGTTTTCACGGTGCTCCTTGCCGTGACCTGCCTGAGTAAGGGGATGCAGGCCGACCGTGCGTTCCTTCATTCGTTGTGGCTGTCTATCTCAAGCTTCATGACGGGTGGTTTCGCACCCATGAATCAGAGCATTATGTACTACCACTCGTTCCCCCTCGAACTGATGATTATGATTTTGGTGTTCATGGGCGTTCTTCCGTTCACACTTCACTCCGAGGTGCTTCGCGGCAACGTGCGCGAGGTGTTCAGGGACACTGAGGTCAAGACCATGTGCATTTGGCTGATCGCCATTGTCTTGGTGTACGTGTCGGCTGCGGTCGCCGGCATGAGCATGTCCGACTTGCCCGCGCTGCTTAGAAGAAGCGTCTACATGGTCATTTCGGGCTTCTCGACAGTCGGCTTCATGGTGGTCACTCCGTCGCAGCTCACCGATATGATTTCGTCGGGCGCCTTCCTTACGTTGGCCGTGTTGATGGCGATCGGCGGCATGTCGGGTTCCACCTCGGGCGGTATCAAGATCCAGCGCATCGCGCTGATCGCGAAGTCCATTCTTATGGAAGTGAAGTCCACCTTGGCGCCTGACTCGGCGCGCGTTGTTGTTTCTTATTACCATCTGGGCAGGCGCCCGGTTACTTCGGCCTTGATTCGCGAGGCTATGACCGTTGCCTCGCTGTACGCCATCACGTACATCATCGGCGCGCTAGTTGCCATTGCGCATGGATATGAGGCGTCGCAGGCGATCTTCGACTCGATCTCGATGGCTTCGAACGGCGGTTTGACCTCGGGCGTTGTGGCGCCTGGCATGCCGGCTTCGCTTGAGTTGCTCTTCATTTTCGAGATGTGGGCGGGCCGTCTTGAGTTCCTGACGCTGCTTGCGCTTATCGCGCAGATTGTCGCATCGCTTACTCCGAACAAGGTTTCCGAATGGGCCAGCGTGCGCGCAGCCGAACGCCGCAGGAGGGATCGCTTATGAGTTTCGGCGATTTCGAAAACCTCACGGCTGCCGAGAAACGTCTGTTCGTGGCAAAAACCGCCCTGGTAGCGGCTGTGTGCCTGTCGCTTGTTTTCTTCTTGGTGTCGGCTTTGACCTCGAAGCAAGACGACGCATGGGCCGAAAACGAGGCAGCAAGCGTTGCTGCTGGTTCCGAGGACGGCGCCGGAAATGAGAGCCAGTCGGCTCTGGCGGATTTGGCGAATGCGAACTCTGATGTGGTGACCACAGAAACCATCGATGCCGCTGCTCGTGAGGCGCAGCAGGCTGCAGCTGAGGCCCACGAGGGCAAGAGCGGCGGGTCTGGCAGTGCCGAGAACCCGGCTGAAAAAGCGATTGACGATGGTCATGTGGGCGCTACTTCCGTCGACAACGACGAGAAGAACCTGGTCGATCCTGCGCAGAGCGCCGATAATTCGTTCATCTACGACACCTCTATCGCGTCGCTTGCCGACGAGGCGGGCATCTATGATGGCCGAACGGTGCAGGTAACCGGCGAAGTTGTTGGCGATTGCCTGTCGGCTGGTAAGAAGAATTTCTACTGGATCACGGTTGAAGACGAAGCTCAGAACGATTCCAGCTCGATTTCGTGTCTCGTGTCCGAATCGCTGGCGTCGAAAATCGACGCGTACGGACGCTATGGCGTTAAAGGATCACGTGTACAGGTGCGCGGCGTTTATCGCCAGGCCTGTAACGAGCACGAGGGTCTGGCCGACATTCACGTCGGGACGCTGGAGGTGACCAATCCTGGCGTGAAGTACGACGACGCCTTCGATATCAGGGAGTTTCTGCCGGGCATGTTCCTTATGTTGTTGGGTGCCGGCATGGTTGTTGCATTCCAAATCCTCCGCGACCGCATGAGGTAGCCATGAGGGGTCGCGTTGTTAAGCTGGATCGCGGGTATCCGCTGGTCAAACAAGAAGACGGAGCGCTTGTCAGGTGCGAACATGCCACTGCTTTGAAGAAAAGCGACGAATCGCGTGCTGTCATCGGCGATATTGTGCAGGTGGAGTTTCCCGAAACACATGATAAAGGGCAGATCGTGGCCGTCGAGCCGCGGCGCTGCCGTTTGGTTCGCAAAGATCCCACTGAAAGGACGTTGCCGCAGGTGCTGGCTGCGAACTTCGATGTGGTGTTGGTTGCCGAGCCTGTGGACGGCGTGAATTTCAAGCGCCTTGAGCGCGAACTGGTTCTGGCACATGAGACAGGCGCCGATGTTGCGGTGGTTTTGACCAAGGCCGACTTGGCGAACGAGGGGCAGGTGCGCAAGGTTCGGAAGCGCGCGAGTGATTTGGCCGGCGTGGACACCGGCGTTCTGGTGATCTCGCGAGAGGATGCCGATTCCATTGAGCGTGTGCGTGACCTGGTGAAACCCGATCGCATGGCTGTTCTTATCGGCAAGAGCGGTGTGGGCAAAAGCAGTTTGGTGAACCTGCTGGCGGGCGATGACGTGCGTGCTGTCGGCGAGGTTCGCGAAGGCGACGGCAAGGGTCGTCACACCACGGTGAGCCGCGCTATCGTCGATCTGCCGGGCGGTGGATGCGTGGTGGACATGCCCGGCATCCGCGGTTTGGGCTTGTGGGATGCTGAGGCGGGCATTGAGGCCGCCTTCGCTGACGTAGAGGAATTCGCCAGCCAGTGCAGATTCCGTGATTGCCGCCATCAGGATGAGCCGGGCTGTGCGGTGCGCGCAGCTGTGGAGTCGGGCGAGATCTCATCCGAGCGATTCGCGTCCTATCAGGCGCTTAAGCAAGAGAGCGCGCAGGTTGGCAAGCGTCGAGAAGAGGCTCGGCGCATGCGTGGTGAGAAGGCGTCGGACAAGCGTAAAGCCGTGGGCAAGGGCGGACGCCGCAAGCGGTAAAATGGATGGGTAACTACTGGATGCGACGAAGAACAAGGGCAGCATATGAATCCAGTGATCATCATCCCAACTTTCATTTCCGGTCGCCGCGGCAAAGCACCCGGCGCCAGCGTCATCAACGTGTACGACCATATGACCCCGCTCTCCCAGCCGGGCGAGCTTCCGCGTTGCCTTGAGTCGCTGCAGACCGTCAACCATGTCGGTCAGATCCTGATCTTGGTTGTAAGCGATCCCGGGGTCGAGCAGAAAGCTGCGGCCAAGGTTCGCGCAACGGCCGATTCCTTCCCCGATTTGGACATCACTGTTATCGGCGCCGACGAGCTGACGCTTGTTCAGCAGCGCATGGTGCAGCTGGGTATTGGCAAGCTTTCGCGCGAAGTGGGCCTTTTCGGGTACGCGCCCATGCGCAACCTGGGTTTGGTTCTGGCGGGTGCGTTGGGCTTCGACTCATGCATTTTCCTTGACGACGACGCCGTTGTGGAAGATCCCGATTTCGTCACGAAGGCCGTATACGGTTTGGGCAAGCTCACGCGAAACGGCGTGCCCATCCTGGTGAAGACCGGCTATTACCTGAACAGCGAGAACTCGTATTTGTCGAAGAGCCAGGACAAGTGGTACAACCGCTTCTGGCAGCAGGGCAAGGCGTTCAACCAATGGATCGAGAAGGCCATGCACGGTTTGCGCTTGACGCGCTCCAACCATGTGTGCGGCGGCTGCTTGGCGCTGCATCGCGAGGCGTTCAAGCGCCTGTCGTTCGATCCGTGGATCACGCGCGGTGAAGACCTTGATTACATGCTTGACCTGCGTATGTACGGTTCGGATATCTGGTTCGACAACAAGTGGTGGATGCGTCATCTGCCTCCGCGCTCCACAAGCGAAGGCACGCGTTTCCGCCAGGACATTTATCGCTGGCTGTACGAGTACCGCAAGATGGAGTACAGCCGCACGCAAATCGACTTGCTGCAAGTGAAGCCGGCATCGCTTGAGCCCTACCCCGGCCCGTTTTTGCAGCACGGTGTGGGAAGGCGCATTCGCATCACAGCGTTGTTGCGCAGCTTCGCGCGCCCCGATAAGAAGGCGTATCGCAAGGCGGCGAAGGCAGCCCGAAACGACGCCGAGGCATACGCGCAGCATAATTGCTCGAAATACTTCGAGTTCCAGCATGTGTGGCCCGAACTGATGATGCGCATCGAGAACGATGAGGTGTTGAAGCGTGCGTTCCTGCGTGGCTACGATGAGGCGCTGGGCGCATCGAACTCGGCGTATGCGGCGGTTGATCCGGGCCAGACCAGCGAGATCAATTTGAATCTGGGCGACTAATCGGCGTTGGACGCGTGTTGAGCCGGCCTCGAACGGCGGTTGGGAAGCTGATCGTTTGCTGATGGAGAGGCGTTAGGCTCGGCGGCCACTCAAAAGACCACGCCATCATGCGCGTTTTTCGAGCCCACGGGCATCTTGCTGCCCGTGGGCTCTTTTGTAGTACCATCTCCGTGAGAGTCAGACGAGATAGGATCCTTCAGCATGTTTTCAATCGGCGCTTTTGTGCTTATCGCCATTGCGGGTGTTGGCGTGGGCGTACTTTCCGGAATGCTCGGCGTTGGCGGCGGAACGGTGATGATTCCGCTGTTCCGTTTGGTATTCGGCCTTTCGGCAGTTGTCTCCACGGCTACGTCGCTGTTCGCCATCATCCCCACATCGGTGTCAGGCCTCATCACGCATCTTCGCGAGAAAACGTGCATCCCCAAGCTGGGCCTTGCCATGGGAATCGCGGGCGCCTGCACCTCTACGCTGGGCGTTCGCTTGGCGAACATCTCGCCGGCGTGGCTGATCATGGTGGTTGCGGCCATCATCATCGCCTACTCTGCGTTCAATATGCTTCGCAAGGCCGTCAAGCCAAAGAAGAAACCGGCAGCTGAAGGCGTAGCGGCGGGTTCCGTGAAGGCAGGCGGCGCGGCTGATGCGGTAGCCGACAAAGCGCAGACGGTTCCCGCTGTCCCGCCGTGCCCTGAGCTGTCGGGCAAGCAGCTTCTTCAGGGTGCGCTTATCGGCCTGGTTGCTGGTCTGGCATCAGGATATGTTGGTGTAGGCGGCGGCTTCATCATGATTCCCATGATGCTGGGCATTCTTGGCATCCCCATGCTGTACGCGTCGGGCACTTCGCTTATCGCCATCATCATCCTGGCAATCCCCGGTGTCATCACGCAGATCATGCTGGGTCACATCGATTTCATCGCCGGCATCGCCATTTCCGTTGGCACCATTCCGGGCGCGGTCATCGGCTCGCTGCTTGCCAAACGTGTCCCCGAGCGCACGTTGCGTCTTATCTTCAGCGGAATGCTGTTCGTTGCCGCAGTTATGCTCGTCGTGAACGAGTTTGCTTTGATCTAGGTGGAACCATGAGGAACATCCGTAGCTCCCATCACGACCTTCCGCGTTTCTTCACCGCAGAGATGCTGCTGCTGATTGCGACCGTCATCAGCGCGTTTGCGTTGCTGTTCGCCATGCTTTCTGAAAAGGGTCAGACTCACATCATGGTGGCGGCGGGCGTCATCTTCACCTTGTGCTTGGTGGTTTTCGTCCGCTTGCTGATGGACCCCGATTCGGTGCGCGCTCGGCAGACTGATGAGGTTCTGAAGCTTTCCAGCGAGATGCTCGACAGTCTGAAGGACGGCCTTACCCTGGAATCGGCGCAGCGCGTGTGTGAGCTGCTTTTGCCGGCGACGGCAGCCATTGCCGTTGCCATCACCGACAAGCAGACCATTTTGGGTTATGCGGGCCTCGGCGATGCCACGGCGTTGCCTGGCCGTGCGATCCGCACAACGTCGACGCATGACACCATCGCCGACGGTAAGCGCCGCGTGTTGTATACGCGTCAGGAAATCGGCTTGCCCGATGGCGAGACCGAGATCAACGCCGCCATTATCATGCCTATTTATCAGGGTCGAACCATCGAGGGCACGCTGAAGTTCTATTACAAGCGCGCCAAGCAGATCAGCCAAACGCAGGAATCCATGGCGCATGGTTTCGCTGAGCTGATCAGCATTCAGATGGCTGCCGTGGCACTGGAAGAGCAGACGCGCCTTGCCACCAGCATGGAGCTGAAAGCTCTTCAGGCGCAGATCAACCCACACTTCTTGTTCAACACCATCAACTGCATCGCATCGTTCATCCGCACCGATCCCGCGAAGGCGCGCACGTTGCTGCGCGAGTTCGCGGTGTTCTATCGCTCCACGCTTGAAGACGGTCAGGACCTTATTCCGCTTGAGCGCGAGATCGCCCAGGTCGAGCGCTACTTCATGTTCGACGTTGCCCGCTTTGGCGAAGATAAGTTGCAGCTAGATGTGGACATTTGCCCCGAGGTGGGCAAAATGCTGGTGCCGTCCTTCATCGTGCAGCCCTTGGTTGAGAACGCGGTGAAGCACGGCCGCCCGGCCGATGCCAAGCTGACGGTTCTGATCACGGCCGAGCTTCGGGACGACCAAGTGGTCATTCGCGTTGTGGATGACGGTGTCGGCATGACGCAGGAAGCCGTCGACGGCATTATGCATCCGGAGTCGTCGAGCGGTTTGGGCATTGCCGTCAAGAATGTTCACGATCGAATCCTGGGGTATTTCGGACCCGATTCGCGTATGGACGTCGAGAGCGTTCTGGGAGAGGGAACAACGGTGACGTTCCTGCTGGATCGCCAATTCGTTGGTACGTACAGCCCCGAAGAAAAATAACAAGGGGCGCGCCTATCAGAACGACAAAGGGGATGGATCTTCGAACGCGGGCAGGTCGCGGACTGTCACCGAGCAATAACCCCATCGACTTCGGGGCAACACGCGATGCGCGCCATCAATTGCGGCCTCTTCGGATCCAGGGCATAAAAATGGCCCGCCGACGGAGAGAACGTCGACGGGCGCCATATGGATCGTTAAGAGTTTAACGCCGAATCGCCGCGAATCAAGTATGTATTTCGATTAGCGGCAAGAAACTTTCGTCGAGCCCGCCTTTGTCAAAGCGAGCCCGACGGTAACGCAAGCGGATTTATTTCACCACGCGAACACGCAGGATGCCTTCGGCGCCGGCGATGCGCTCGATGGCGGCATCGGTGAGAGCGGCATCAAGGTCGATCAGAGCGTAGGCGTAATCGCCGCGAGCCTTCGAGGTGATGTTGGCCAGGTTCACGCCCTCCTCGGTGATGGAGGCGGTGATGGTGTTGATCATGCCGGGAAGGTTCTTGTGCAGAACGCCCACGCGACTGCCTTCGGCGGGAGCGGGACCCATGTCGCAGGCGGGGAAGTTGACCGAGTTGCGGATGTTGCCGTTCTCGATGTAGTCGACGATCTCGTCGACAGCCATAACCGCGCAGTTCTCTTCGGCCTCGGCGGTCGATGCGCCGATGTGCGGCATGATGATGCAGTTCTTCGTGGCAAGGGCCTGCGGGGTGACGAAGTCGGTGATGTAGCAGCCCAGCGTGTCGTTGTTCAGAGCGGCTGCCAGGGCGTCTTGGTCGACCAGCGTGTCGCGCGAGAAGTTCATCAACACGGCGTCGGGCTTCATGATCTCGATCTGGTGGGCGTCGATCATACCGATGGTGCTTTCCAGCGCGGGCACGTGAATGGTGATGTAGTCGCAATTCGCGCAGATGTCATCGAGGTTGGTGACGTGATGAACGGTGCCCGAGATGCGCCATGCGGCGTTCACGGAAACGTAAGGGTCGTAGCCGTATACGTCCATGCCCAGCTCTTCAGCGGCATTGGCAACCAAGGCGCCGATTGCGCCCAAACCGATGACGCCCAGCTTCTTGCCAGCGATCTCGCGGCCAGCGAACTGCTTCTTTGCCTTTTCGACCGTTTTGGCGATGTCGGGGTCGGCGGCGTTGTCGCGGATCCACTGGTTGCCGGCGATGATGCCGCGGCTGCCCAGAAGCATGCTGCAGATGATGAGCTCCTTAACGGCGTTGGCGTTGGCGCCCGGGGTGTTGAATACTACGATGCCCTTCTCGGCGCAGCGATCCAGCGGGATGTTGTTCACGCCGGCGCCGGCACGGGCGATGGCCAGCAGATCCTTGGGGAACTGGGTGTCGTGCAGCTTCATGCTGCGAACCAGCACGCCGTCGGCTTCCTCTAGCGTGTTGACCAGGCTGTAGTTGCCGGGAAGCTTGTCGGTGCCCTTCTTCGAGATGTTGTTGAGACAATGGATGCGAGGCATGAGGTTCCTTTCGACGGATAAGTTGCTTGCCAAGCGCCGCGAACCAATCGCGTGGTTGGCGTTACGATAGATCGCGGTTATTGTATCCCAAAAGAAGTCCACCAGATTGGTAGACTTCTTCGTTTTGCGCAGAAAGAGAAGGGGAATGGCGAGCTTTCGTTGCATCGAGCTTCCGCATCGACGCGCGCGCATCGTGCGTTGCGAAAGCGACGATCACGTGCTGGTTGTTCCCGAGCGCGTTGACGGCCTGATGGTGACGGAAATCGGCGATGGTGCTTTCGCGGGATTGCTCCGCGTGCGCGAGATCGATCTTCCTTCAAGCGTTGTGCGCATCGGTGACGGCGCGTTCGTGAACTGCATTGATTTGCGCAGGCTTCGATTTCCGACGGGGCTTAAGGACGGCGACCCGTCGTGGCTTATCGGCTGTGAGCGCCTGGAGGATGTTGTTCTGCCCGGCGCGGCGACCTCGTTCTCGGGGGATTTCCTTTCGTCGTTTTTGCCGAAGCGCGTGATGCTGGGCGCGAAGGCGCGGCGGTTCGCGGCTCCCGACAGGTGGGCGCCCGTTTTGCGCGAGTTCGCGATCGACGCAGACAACCTGTGGCTTGGCACCGATGGGACGTGCTTGTATAGCCGCGATGGCAAGAAGCTGCTTTCTGTTGTGGTCCATCGCTCGGTTTGCGATGTGGCGGACGGGTGCGAAGAGATCGCCCGCAAGGCGTTCGCGGACGACGTCGAGCTGAAATCGGCGAACCTTCCCGATTCGCTTGTTCAGATTGGGGCTTCGGCGTTTGCGGGTTCGGGCCTCATTCGCTTGGAAGTGCCGGAAAGCGTGCGATCGATTGGCTCGCGGGCGTTCTCGCGGTGCGATGACCTGCGGGATGTCGAGCTTTCGCGTGGTCTTGAAAGCATCGGCGACGAGGCGTTCGCGCATTGTTGCAGCTTGGTGCACCTGAGCATTCCCGCAACGGTTCGCGAGATGGGCGTGCGGGTGACGTTCGATACGCGTGTTTCAGAAGGTCATGTTGCGGGTGAGGGCGATGTCGGTGCCGTCACGGCGTTCGTGTTCGCAGACGACGCGGGCGTTCTGTACCGTCGCGTGCCCGACGGGACGAAGGACGCTTGCGACAAGGGTGCCGACGCGGGTTTTGGTTCGCCCGAATCGCAGCTGGGTGCGTTGGAGCTGATCGATGCCTCGGCGTTGACCTTGGCGGAATATCGCGTTCTTCCAGGGACACGCTCGATTGGGCCGCGGGCGTTTTTTAAGAACGCCTTCGTGCAGAGGGTTTCGTTGCCAGAAGGAGTGAAGATCGTTGGCGAGCGCGCGTTCGCGGAATGCGCGTCGCTTTTCGCTATTGAATTGCCCGATACGGTTGAGGACATTGGCGAGCGCGCTTTTTGCGGCGCGCCCCTTAAGGCAGTTCGGATCCCGCGGGCTTTGGCAAGGCTGGGCGAGCGCGCGTTTGGTGTGGTGGAAAGCGGTGTCGACGCCTCGCGGTTGACCTTGCGCTCGTGCCAGGTGGCCGAAGGGAACGAGCGCTTCTTCGTTCACGACGGCCTTTTGTGTGAGCGTTTGCTTGGCGAAGATGGCGAAAACGTTCGCGTGATCGTTCGTGCGGGTGCCGATCGCGATGTCTCGCTGCCTGAAGGAACGGTTGAGGTGGCGCCGTATGCGTTTGCGGGTGCATGGGGCATCGACCGATTATTCATCCCGCGCACGCTGCGGCGTGCGGGAATCGCATCGTTCGCGCTGGCGGAGCCGTGCCAGGTGGTCGAGATCGAGCGGACGCATGCGTGGCACGGCCAGCAATCGGTTGTGGTACGTCCGCCGCAGGACGTGAATGGGCTGTTTGCGATCAGGGGGTCGCTTGCAACCGACCCGCATGATGCCCGCGGGCTTTCCGATGCGTGCGATCAGGCGATTTTCATTTCCCGTAACCGCTTGGTCCGTTCGCGCTATATGGTCGAGCGGTTGCTTGATCCGCTGTATTTGGCCCCTGGCGTGAGGAAGCGTTTTTATCAAGAAGTAGCTGCGAACCTGGCGGAAACCTGTCGCGAATTCGCCAAGGTCGACGAGCGCACGTTGTTCCGATCGCTTGTTGACTTGGGGTTCATCCACGAGGGAAACATCACGCGCCTGTCCGATGCAGCTGCAAGCTGGGGCAACGTGGCGGCTTCGGCGCTGTTGCTGGATATAAAACATGCGCGTTTCGGCCATCGTGCCGATTTCACGCTGTAGCCTGTGGTTTCATAGTCCCAACAAACGCGATCTTAAAGGGGGTGCGTTATATGGGTTGCAACGGTCATAAGGGTGCCGCTGGATTCGGCGCACCTGCTTCTGTTGCCACTGCTGGCGCTTCTGCCGCTGCGCGCGAACGTGACGCTCGCGACAAAGCTGCGCGCAACGCTCGTTCGGCGGTTGCCGCCATCGTGCAGGCTATGCCCTCGGGCGCGGTTCCCGTAGTGGTTTCGGGCTCCGACGGCATGTCGCCTGATCAGACCCCCGAAGAAAAACAGCGTCAAGCGGTGGCCGAGGACCTGGCCGCACGCATCCTTTCCGAATGCCGCACCACGCTTATGATGGCGTTTCGCTATCTGGACTCGGCGTTTTGGAAGTTGCCCGTCGTTTCCGACGATTTCGAAGGAACGGTGGGCACCGACGGAGCCCGGTTGTTCTTGAGCCCGCGCGGTGTGGTCTCGCGTTTCCGCAGCGACCCCAACGAGATGACGCGCGACTTCCTTCACTTTATCTTGCATTGCGTGTTCAGGCAGCCGTTCGAAACGCGTCGCGAGCACCCGCTGAACTGGTCATACGCATGTGACATCTGCGTCGAGGCCATAGCCATGGAAATGTGCGGCGCGCGTTTCGCGTGTTCCGACGACGCGCAGCGCAACGCGCTTCTGAAGCAGCTGCGTAGTGCGGTTGACGCGCTGACGCCCGCGCAAGTTTACCGTCTGATCGAACGTTTGCGAAACGCCGATGCCGTGCCGCCGCTTTCGCGCGATGAGCTGCGCCTGGCGGAGCTGCTTAACGAATCGGAGCCGTTGTTCGTGCGCGATAGCCATGGGTTTTGGAACTTGACCGAGCCCGAGCGCACCGACGACTCCGACGAGGCTGATCGCACCGAAGAGGGCGATGACCCCAACCAGAGCGACAATCAGGACGGAGCGGGCGCGACCTCGGAGACGGGCGAAGATGACGCGGACGAGCAGGGCGGCCAAGAGGATGCCTCCGATGGCGAGTCCGGTCAGGGTTCGGGTGGCGGCTCGGGCGAGGGC
>ERZ1026880.638-NODE-638-length-17255-cov-7.304302_pt1 | contig 17255 bp, 14 predicted proteins | sample MGYA00380170_ERZ1026880 | MGnify/ENA primary metagenome ERZ1026880 (study PRJEB33269, sample SAMEA4719806) | human gut metagenome | biome: human-associated habitat; feature: organic feature; material: feces | place: Cameroon | collected 2013-10 ...
GAATTTTACAACTGGGCGACCGTGTGGGCAAGTATATGGCATTTTAGTTGTGCGCCATTTTTTTACAATCTCTTGCATTTGCCAAGTTGATAATTTTTGACCGGCTTTTACAGAGGCTTTGCACGCAGTTGTAATCAAGATATGTTCTTCAAGTCTATCAATATTACCTTCAATATTCGCTAAAATATCTGCCAAAATTTCTTTTGGGTTTACTTTTGCAATCATTTGTGGAACTTTTCTGAAAATAAGTTCGTTTTCTTTCAAAAATTCTATTCCAAATCCGAATTTTTCAAACTTGTCGATATTTTCTTTTATTAATTCGGCTTCCGTGCTAGAAACCGGCACTACATCAGATACAAACAACATTTGAGATACTATATTTTTTTCTGCCATAAGTTTTTCATAAATATATCTTTCTTCTGCAATGTGCTGGTCGATAATTTCAAGCCCATCTTCTTTTTCAACCAAAATATATGTGTTTTTGTACTGTCCTATAATATTTTCTTCCGGTTCTGGCTCTTTTTCTACAGGCACAAAAAACTGACGTTGTTCTGTTTTTTCTTCTTTTTGTTGAGAAAATTTTTCTTCTTCCTCTTGCATAAGTTTGTCGGAAACATAAATTGTGTCATCTTTTTTGTCAAAATATATTTCGCCAGAACTTTCCAATTTCGGCTGAACAAAATCAACTACGTTACTTTGTTGAACCGGTTGCGGAGTATAACTTTGAGGGTCAAAACTTCTTGCTGACTGGCGTTCTATATAATTTGTTAAACCCGCCTGAATTGATGCGAAAATAAAGTTGAAAACTTGGTTTGTATTTTTGTAGCGGACTTCTTTTTTTGTCGGGTGAACATTTACATCCACATCAGCCGGAGGAAGTTCTAAGTTTAGCACTACAAAAGGGTATTTCCCATTTGCGATTAAACTTTTGTATGCAGTGTCAATCGCTTTTTGGAATACCGGACATTTTACTGTTCTTCCGTTGATATAGATGTGATATCCTTTTTTGCTTGAACGAGTGTAGTTTGGTGTACTTACGTATCCGCTAATTTTCATTCCTGCGAGTTGGTCTGTTTTTAAAACTTCTTTTAGATTTGAAATTATGTCTGTAGAATATACTTCCTTAATTGTTTGTAAAAGATTGTTCTGTCCTGACGTTTTTAAAACAATTTTTCCATTCTTCTTCAATTCAAAAGAACATTCAGGGTGAGCCAATGCGATTGATTGAACAAGTTCTTGTATGTATGAAAATTCCGTATTTGAGCTTTTTAAAAACTTCAAACGAGCAGGGATATTGTAAAACAAATCTCTGATATCCATAATTGTTCCGATTGCGCAACCGGTTTCAACTTGCTTAACTTCGGAGTTCTCGCATTTTACTTTTGTACCTGTGTCAAAATCTGCAGTTCTTGTCGTACAAGTTAGTTTTGAAATTGAAATTATACTAGATAAAGCTTCTCCCCTAAATCCAAGAGTGTGAATATTGAACAAGTCTTCATCTGTTGCGATTTTGCTTGTTGCATGTTTGGAAAAAGCAAGCATTATATCATCAGGATAAATTCCGCAACCGTTGTCTGCAACCCTGATATCTCTGCAATCATTGTTGATTTCGATACTGATTTTTGTTGCACCTGCATCAACAGAGTTTTCGGTTAATTCCTTTACTACAGATGAAGGACGTTCTATTACTTCACCTGCTGCAATTTGGTTAATTAAGTGTTTTGAAAGTTGTTTTATTCTCGCCATAATAATAAATCCCTCAATCCTTTTATCAATCTACATCAAACACAAATTCATCTAAATGTTTGATTACAAATTTGAAACATTTCTGTAAGATGATAGGGCAATAGGACGATAAGCCGGTAAGGCATTTTATAGATAGGGAGATTAAGGACTTGGCAAGAGTTAGAACAAATACAAAATTAAAACCGTCGAAGAAAGCTGATTTGCAGGTAGTTAAACCTGTCAAAACAACCAGATACAGTGATATTGATTTGAACAACTGGAAAGCTTATGATCACGTTAAAACTGATACTTTGTGGGAATTCCCTACAAGGTTAAAAGAAGGCGGTCATTCTAACGAATATCACGGGAACTATATTCCTCAAATCGCCCAACAATTGTACGAAAGATTTACAAAGAAAAATGATGTGGTGCTAGATTTGTTCTTCGGTTCTGGTACATCAGGAATTGAAGCTATTAATATGGGTAGACGTTGTATTGGTGTTGAATTGAAAGATGAATTAGCTGAAAGTGTTTCTCAAAAATTCACTCCAAAACAATTGGTTACAGATGTTCGTATTATCTGTGCAGATTCTGCTTCAGAAGAAATGAGAGAAAAAGTTCAAGCAAGTTTAGATATTATGCGTGAAGAAAAAGCTCAATTCTTAATTCTTCATCCTCCTTATGATGATATTATCAAGTTTTCTGATAAAAAAGAAGATTTGTCTAACTGTGCATCTACAGAAGATTTTTACGATTTGTTCGCTAAGGTTGCTAAAAATGGCTATGATATGCTAGAAAAAGGTCGTTTTGCAGCTCTAATCATTGGCGATAGTTATAAAAATTCAGAAGTTCAGCCTCTTGGTTTTGAATGTATGGCTCGTATGATGGCTTTAGGGTTCAAATTGAAAGGTATTATCGTAAAAGATATTCAAGGTAACGAACGAGCTAAAGGGAAAACCGCAAACTTGTGGAGATACAGAGCTTTAGCCGGCGGGTTCTTTATCTTTAAACACGAATACGTTATGATTTTTGAAAAGAAATAGGTACTACGTATGTAGCCTTCAATATTTTCCCTCGCCCCAACGGGGAGAGGGAGTAGTTCTATGCGAATGAATATGAGCATTAGAAATGCGGGTGAGGGGTTTGAATAAACATTGATAGTTGTCGTTCGGCTCTACTAATCCGACAATGTAATTAATATTTATTACCTTTGTAACATATCGTAAACAATTATTGCTTATTTATTGGTTTAATTTATAATTAGACCGATGAATACTATCTCTGTAAATAATTCATATGCCCCTCAATCTTTTGGAACTGTTCCGGTAAAGACAGTTTCAAAACATCGTGTTAGAAATTACAATCGTGATATTTCTAAGGCCGATAAAACCAAAGCATTGATTGGCTCTACTGTTGGAACTGTTTTGCCAATTTTATTTATGATGAAAAAACAAGAAGTAAAAAATCCTTTGAAACTTAAATATGGGATGTGGGATATGATAGGAGTTTCTGCTTGCTCTATTATTGGTGGTGTTGGGGCAGGTTTGATTGCAGAAGATAAAAATGTTCAAAAAAATAGATTGAAAGAAGGTTTGTTTCAGTTTATGAACGCATCTATTCCGACTTGGATTGTTGGAGGTGTGGTAAGCCTTTGTGAAAATAGTGAAAAATATAATAATAAAAGAAATAAGATTTTGTCAGTAGTTGGCGGACTTTTGGTTGGGATGTACGGTGCTGCCGCATTGTCAAATGTAGTTACAGATCCAAAAGACAAGTATCCGGATAGAAAGCTGACGTTTAAAGATGCCTTAGCAAATATTGATGACGGAATTGGAGCTTTAGCATTAGCAAAAATTCCTATAGTTGAAAAATTAAATATAGGAAGATTTTTGCCAATAATTTATGCAGCTTGTGGCTATAGAGCAGGTCAAAGTAACTAGTAATACTTGGTATTTTTAAATAGTTTTTGCAATTCTTTTCATTAATTCATTCCAGTTTTCTGTTTCGCCTAATCTGAAAAGTCTTACGCTATCATACCAATCGCAATGCGACAAATCCATGTGCCATCGCCAATTGTAATTGTAAGGCAAAAGTATTATACAGGGTTTACCCATTGCACCGGCAAGATGTGCCAAAGATGAATCGCTTGAAATCACAAGGTCGACGTTTTCTAACGCCCCTGCCGTATATGAAAAATCCTTAAAATCCTTGCTCAAATCTGTTATATCATACTTATTTGCAAGTTTGGTAAATTCTTCTGCTCCCTCAAAAGTTTGGGCAGAATAGATTTTGGTATTAGGTAATTCAAATAGTGGTGCAAAAGCCTCTACGTTTATAACTCTGTCGGTTTCGTAATAAGTGTTTCCTTGCCATTTTATTGCAATTTTAAATTTATCATTATTGAAATATTTTTCTTTAAAATATTGAGTTTTCTCAGGTGTCGCTTTCAAATATCTGTCGTGGTGCATAAATATTTCGTCATTTTTAAGCCCCAAAACATAAGGTACGCTTAAAAAAGGAATATGCACGTCAAAATCAGTCCTATTCTCTTCATAAAACAAGTCCATAACTTCAACATCAGGAAAATTATCCCGAAAAAGTTGCGACAACTCTTTTTGCGGCTTTATTAAAAGCTTTTTACAACGTTTTTGAAGCTCGGGAATATACCTTGCAAACATAATCATATCACCAAATCCCGCCTCATAATAGGTGTAAAGCGTCTTGTCTGAGATATCTTCACCTTTCCAGAGTGGAGCTTTCTTCATCAAGTGAGGGTATGTAACCTCTTGCGATGTAATTGCTGTACCTCTACAAAGTCGGTTCTCAAAGTATTTCGTGCCTGTTTCGTAATCTTTTAGCCTGAAATAACCAAGTGACAGAAAGTACAAAACTTCCTTATCGTTTGGGTTAATTTCAAGGCATTTTTTGAAATACTTGACAGCATTTTCAGGGCTGTTTAAAAACAAGTACAAACTCGCCAAGTTGAAAAGAGCTTTTTCTGATTTTGGATTAATCTCTAAGGCTTTTATGTAAGCCTTTTCTGCTTTTTTGTATTCAATATTATTTTTGTAAGCAAGAGCTAGCAGAAAATATATTTCAAACCCGCATTCTGTTTCCTGACAAGCTTTTTCAAGTGTTTTTATTTCGGTTTCATAATCTTTTTTGTACTCGTAAACCCTTGCCAAATTTTCATAAAAATACGCATCTTTCTTGATAGATAAGGCTTTTAGGATAAACTTCTCCGCGAAATCAAGTTTTCCTTGCGAAATTTTAATGAGTCCTAAAAGGTTTAAAACTTGTGCATTTTGAGGTTCTGTTTTCAAAATTTCAAGATAGATTTTTTCTGCCTCATCAAGTTTCCCTTGCGAGTGTAAGTTGAATGCGGTGTTGAACATAGTTGGATTTTAATGAAAAATTGGAAAGATTGCAAGGTTAAAGAGTGAGAAGTGAAACGTGAGAAGTGAGAAGTGAGAAGTGAGAAGTCCATTTCGCTCGCTTCGCTCGTTTATTAATTTTAGTGCGATAGCACTTGTAACGGTCTTTTCACGTTTCACTTCTCACTTTTCTCTTAAACTCAAAATCTCCTTCAAATAAAGGATAACATTTGAAGAAAAATAGTATATTTTAATAATGTACATCAAAGGCATGCCCAAAATATTAAAAGGCATGCTCCAAAAGGGATAATATTACAAAATATTAACCAAACATAAAGAAATGTTAATTGGGCTGAAACCATGATGTCATCATGGTTTTCAGGGATAAGACAGACGGGAAGAAGGTTTAAATATAAAAAAGTTGTCCTGATGAGATGTATAATGTACAATTAATACTATATTCAACTTCTTGTAAAGGTAGGATTGGTGATTATGCAACACAAGGTTAGAGCGAATCTTTTACAGATACAGGAAGATATCGCACCTTATAAACCGAATATTATCGCTGTTACAAAGTATTTTGACGAAAGCGCTATGATTGAAGCTTATAACGCTGGCATGCGCGATTTCGCAGAATCAAAAGCAATTGAAGCAGTTGAAAAGATTAACAATCTTCCGACAGATGTTAGAAATAATTCAAGATTTCACTTTATCGGACATCTTCAAACAAATAAAGTAAAAAAAGTTGTTCCAAATTTTGATTATATCCACTCTGTTGATTCGTTAAAACTTGCAAAAGCTATATCTGATGAGGCAAAAGCGATTGGGAAAGTTCAAAAAATTCTACTTCAAGTGAACAATGCAAACGAAGAACAAAAGTTTGGATTTTCAAAAGATGAAATTTTTGAAGAATTTTCGAAAATTAAAGTACTCCCATCAATAGAGGTTGCAGGAATAATGAATATGGCGCCTCTTGGAGCTTCAGAAGATGAACTTAACAGGCTTTTTGGTGATGTTTTTAATATCAAAAAAGAGCTTGAAAAAGAATTCAATTGCGAACTCAAAGAACTCTCAATGGGAATGAGTCAGGATTACAAAATAGCGGTGAAAAACGGTTCAACGATGCTAAGGATTGGTAGAAAATTATTTATATAAAAAGTAAGATAAACGGAGGAAAAACGGTGGCAGTTACAGACAAAATTAAATCAATAGTAGATTATTTAATGAATGGATTTGAGGCAAGAGAAACAATTTTTGATGATATGGCGCAAGAAGCAGAAGGAGATTACCCTGTTCAAGATAACTTGGCAATTGATCCTGCTTATTCATATCAGCCAATCGTGGAAAAATCAAATGACTTAAAAGTAGTTAATCACCCTAGCATCAGCAAAGGCTATGAAGTTAAAGTTATGGAACCAAGATCATTCGAAGATGCTGCAACAATTGTTCAACACCTTAGAAATAGAAAGACCATCGTTTTAAACCTACACTTGTTGGATAAAGAACAATCTCAAAGAACTATCGACTTTGTTTGTGGCGCAGCTCACGCACTTGATGGCAAACCTCAAAAAGTTGGTGATTTAGTATTTGTATTCACTCCTAGCAACGTTACTTTGTCTGTTGACGTTAATGCTAACCAAAATAAATTTAATGACCCATTGTGGAGAGCTCCTTTACAATAATTAATTACCACATTGAGTCAGATTATTATGAGAAAGAGAGAGATAGTTGAATTGAGGCACACCCCCTGTGCCTCTTTTTTTATATTTACATATGGACTAAAATGTGCTATTTCCCAATAATTCAAGACAACCTCGTCAGTTTTTTCTTCGAAGGCTAATATTGCCACAATTTAGTCAAGATTATAATTTGGCTTTCAAACAATATAATAAAAATATATATTATGGTTTTAAGACTGTCAAAACATATTTATCGTTAAAATATTTATTTGCACAATCTTTGATATCTTGTGGAGTTATGGATTTTATTTTTTGTACAGCATTTTCATGGAAATCGAACCCAAACCCCATTATTCCATAGTGAGCAAGCCAATTTGCTTGTTGAGAGTTTGTTTCACTGATGAATGCCCATTTGCCGAAAAGATTATTTTTTGCATTTTCAAGCTCTTCATCAGAAACAAGATATGTTTTAATCTTTTCAATTTCTTCTTCAAAACCTTTCAAAGATGTTTCAATATTTTTAGGTTCTGTTGCAATGTATATTGAAAAATTCGCCGATAATCTAGCGACATCATAAGCACTTCTTACAACATAAGCCAATCCTTTTTTATCACGTAATTCTAAAAATAATCTTGAAGAAAGTCCGCTTGCCCCCAAAATAATATTTAATAGTGCAATTGCCGGATAATCGTTGTTGTCAGCAGTTCCAACGAGCCAACCCTTCAAAATGTGGGCTTGATTAAGGTCTTCTTTTATAATTTCAACATCTTTTGACTCATTCAATTCCGGTTTTCTTAAAGCTGGAAGTTCATCAATTGAATTAGGCAAATTACCAAATTTTTCAGTCAAAATAGTTTCAACCTTGTCAAAATTTAAGTCTCCGACGAAAGCAGCAACTTTTTTGCTGTTTGAAATAATTTCTTTATAAGCGTTAACTACATCTTCCTTGTTAATATTTTTCAAGTTTTCAAGAATTACAGTGTTTGTAAAACCGTAATTATGTCCTGCATAAATATTTTTGTAGTAACTATCAATAACTTTTGCTCTTGGGGAATCAAGTTCGGCAATAATTTCGCCTTCAAGTTTAATACGTTCTTTTTCAAACTCATCAAAAGTTGTATTTTTTACAATATCTTCAAAAATATCCATTGCATGTTCAAAATCTTCATTTAGACAGACAAACTTAAATTTTACATAATCTAGTTTAAGCTCCGCGCTAAATTCTATTGCATATTTATCAAGTTCTTCTGAAAGTTGTTGGGCAGTACGGGTTTTAGTCCCTTGCATAAACAATCTTACCATTAAAGAATAAACGCCAGCCATATTTGAGGGGTTGTTTAGGGAAAAATTCAAATAGAACGCTACACGAGGCGTATTAGGATTTCTTTTATATGCAAATTCTATATTATTCTTTAATTTTATGATTTTAGTACCCATGCAATCTCTCCTTTTTAATTGAGTACATATTAGCATAATTGGGTTGAAAATTCAAGAAAAATACTCAAAACCTAGGAGAATTGGAGGTGAGGAGGATTTTAATGCTTTCAAAAAAGTTTAATGCTAATTTTTGTATTCACAGACAAAAACAATTTTCTGGTTTTGTAAATTTGTTGAAGGTTGTTGTGAGTTTAGCGGAATTACATTGTTATCCTTATCTAAAGTTCCTTCCATGGAGCAGATGTATTTATTGATTATTTCTGAATTGTTATTTGAATAGTTGTTTGAATAGTTGTTTGAGTAATTTTGTTGCGGCTGCCCGTTTTGGCGAGCTTCAAGGTCGCTTATTCGAGAGTTTAAGCGGCTTTCAATGCTTTGCATTTCTTCAACAACATCAACATTGCTATTGTCAGATGAGTATGGCTCATAGTCCTCTCTTTCTTCAAAGCTTGAGGGCTCATTTCGGTTATTTTTGTTTTTGTTGCCATTAATAAGCATAGGAGCGCTAATTATCATAATAATTCCAAGAATTATTACACAAACTATTGCATAACCTATTGTCGACATTGCTTTTTTGTTTTTCATGCAAAACTCCTTTTCTCTAATTTTAGCATAAAAAAAACGACAGATTTAAAATAAAACCTGCCGTTTTTCAAAAAATTGATTGTTAGTGAGCTTCTTTAATTACTGCTTCTAACGCTTCTAGGGCATCTTGTGGAAGTTTATCTAAACCGCCTTTTTCAGTTTCTCTTGATTTAACAAAAGTAATTCTGTCGTTCATACGAGCGATAAATTGTTCTTTGTACTCTGCATTTGCAAAAGAAGCATCAAAACCTTCGACGTCCATAATTTCGATATCTGAGAAGTTTTCCCATTTATGGAAGTTAGCACGTTTTTCAACAATTGCTTCAATAATACCCAAAGTATGAGCAGGTTTAACCTTTGTGCCCATAAATTCTCCGGTATTCAAGATGTAGCAATCAACACCGTCTAGAATTAATTGTTTAAATCTTGAATAATCAACTTCTAACGGATAAACTCTGAATGGGTTTGCGTAAGGTTCAACAACAAGAGCGTTTGGATCAACGCCTTTTGCCAATCTTTCGGCAGAAGAACGTTTTGTTGCAAGAGTTGCGCCCATTGCAGAACCCAAAGATGCACCTGAAAGTTTCAATACAGGCGGAATTGTAGGGTCCTTCATTAACCAGAAAATTGCATTAATAGGTTCATTAATTCTATCAACTCTGTTTGGAGACCACAATTTTGACTTAACAGCACGTCCGTTGCCGTTTCTGATATCTTCGGTTACTGAAACGACTTTTCCGTCTGCAAGAGCAATTGCGCCTGCATTTTGTTGAGTAAGAATAAATTTATTATCTTCACAACCGATAGGATAATCCGCTGTTTTGTCGAAATATGCAGGTTCCAAAGCAATTGTGTATTTGTCGTGAACGTTAATAATAAACGCATCATCGTGTAATACGGTAATATTATATTTATTGTTGTGTTTTGCGTGAGTAATCGTAGATTTTCCCGAACCTGAAAGCCCGAACACAGCAACTTGGAAAGAACCGTTGTCTAAGTTGTAACGTTTCATACCGCCGTGGCAAGATGCATAACCATTACGAGCAGCACAGCCCCAAGCCAAAGTCAAAGTTCCTTTTTTGTGTTCCCCGAAATATCTCATACCCAAGATTGCTGCACAATTGTGTTCAGGGTCAAAGAATGTCAATCCGTATGGGAAGTCAGGGTGTGTCCAATCAGGATCAGAAAATACGAAAATATCACCTTCCGGAAGTTCTCTTGATTCTGAATACATATTTGCATAAATTTCGTTAATATATTGGAAGTTCAAAAGCCAGCTGTACATAATATTTTCAAAGCCTTCCGGAATAAGCAAGTGAGCCTTAATCATAAAGTCTTTATCTAAGCCGACAACAGCTTCCGTTTTGTATAAAAGTCTGTCACGAGTGTTATAAACAGCTTCTCTGATAACAGGAAGAAGTGTTTTTAAATCACAGTTTGGTTCGCCCACAATTTTTCTTGCAGCTGCACAACGACCGACAACTGTTCCGTCATTGAACAATAACTGATTTGCACCTTGTGGAAGCCCGATTTTTTCAGGTTTGTAAACAGGCATACCTGTAAGTTCAATAGTTCCCGGGCTACTTTTAGCTAATTTATAAGCCTCTGATACTGATTTAACTTCTTCAACATTGTTTCCGAAAAATGGTGCAGTAATAGTCGCTCTTGCAGCAGACATAAGCTTTTTCAATTCTTCAGAATTCGTAAAAAATTCCTTTGTTGCCATATACAATCTCCTTTTACTAAAAGTTTAAAATAATACATTAACCGCTCTGATATTAGCACAAACGATGAGTCAATGCAAGGGGAAGAAATATTGTTCTAAATATTTTTCAATTGTTCTACAATTTTTTTTGTGCCGTCATATTTTGCTAATGTTAAAGAATTTTTTTGAAATTTTTGCAATTTATTTTTATCATTAACAAGGCTTGAAATAGCTGTATAAAAAGTTTTTTCATTCGCATCAGAGTCTTCGATGTAAAGTCCAGCCTCTTTTTCCACCATAAATTTTGCATTTTTTCTTTGATGATCAGCTGCTGCGTGTGGATATGGTACAAAAATAGGGGCAACTCCTGATGCTGAAATTTCAGAAATACTCAAAGAGCCGGAGCGTGAAATTGCAATATCCGACGCCTTCAAAACAGTTACCATATCTTCAAAATACGGTTTTACAATTAAATTTTTGTCAGATTCATATTGCGGATAGTCACGAATTAATTGTTCAATAACTCTATCATAATTTTTTTTGCCGGTCTGGAAAATCACCTGCATATCAAATTCTTTTGAAAAAGTTTGAATTATACCGACGATAGCATCATTAATTGTTCTTGCACCTTGTGAACCTCCCATTACAAGAAGGGTTAATTTGTCTTGTAGTCCCAAATTTTTTCGAGCCTCTTCTTTGCTTAATGTTTGAAACGCTGAGCGAATAGGGTTCCCGTTAACATAGCAATTTGGGTTGTTAATAAATTTACAAGCACTTTCGAATGCAACAGATACGCATTTTGCCCCACTTGCAAGTTTTCGTGTTACAAGTCCGGGTTGAGCATCACAATCGTGCATCATATAAGGAGTTTTTAAGATTTTTGCAGCAATTAAGGAAGGAGCCGAAACATAGCCTCCTGTCCCAAAAACCGCATCAGGTTTGTATTTTAAAATATAGTAACAACATTTTATTATTGCCAAACATAGTTGTATTGTCCATTTAACCAAATCAAAACTAAGTTTTCTTGGCATACCATGGACATTCACTCCTAAAAATTTATAACCTTTTTGGGAAACAATATCAAATTCAAGATTTTTGGGATTTCCAACATAAAAAATCTCATCATCTTTTAATGCTTCTGCAACTGCAATTGCAGGATATATGTGACCGCCTGTGCCACCGCCTGTTATAAAATATCTGCCCATTAATATCTATCCCTTATATTTTGAATTCTTTTTTTTGAAATATTTAACAGTATTCCAACCATTATCAAAGAAACGATTAGTGATGAACCGCCGTAACTAATGAATGGAAGCGGAACCCCTGTCGTTGGAGCAAAAGAACTTGCTACACTCATATTCATGAAAGCCTGAAATGTTATTGAAAAAGTGATGCCTGTTGCAAGCAGCTTTCCGTACATATCAGGACATCTTACAGCAATTGTAAAACCACGATATAAGAAAGTAAAGAATAAACCAATTACAAACAAACACCCGACAAATCCTGTTTCTTCCGCAATGATTGCAAAAATGAAGTCTGTATGGCATTCCGGCAAGTATGAAAGTTTTTGGATAGAACCGCCGTAACCTACTCCCCATAATCCGCCAGATGCAAATGCAATCAAAGACTGTATAATATTATAGCCTGCTCCCAACGGATCAATTTCCGGGTGACGCCAAGTTTTTAAACGTTGCAACTGGTACGGTTTAATAATAGTTGTCAAACCAACTATTACTGTCATTATTAACGTCCCCAAGCAGCTTAAAAATAATTTGACAGAACCGCCGGCAGCCATATACATAACAACTGTTGTCATGCCAAGCAAAATTACCATTGACAAGTTAGGCTGAATAAACGTCAAACCCGCCATTACAATTATCGGGAAAAATGCTTTAACCCATTTATCTTGATCAAATAAATTTGCATCTTTTCTAAACGCATGAGCCAAAAGCAGTACAACAGCCGGTTTTGCAAATTCTGACGGTTGAAGTTGATAAAAACCGAGGTTAATCCATCTTTTAGCACCGTTTACGACCATACCGAGAGGAGTAAAGTCTACTAAGAATAAGGCAACCAATACACTCACCATAACAACTGTATTCCAACTCGCAAGCTTTTTATAGTCATAATTCATGAAATATTTCATTCCAAAAAAGCCGATAATCAATCCTACAAATTGTTTTATTACAAATTGTAGAGGATTTCCGCCTTCATCAAGACATTTTGGGGCAGTAGCTGAAAATATTGCCAAAAAACCGATTACAACCAAAAAAGCAACAACTATCAGAAGTGTACTATCCGGCGCAGATATTGTTACACTTTTTATTTTTGGTGATAAATTATTTGGCTCTTGTCTAATTGATCTTTGATAGGACATATTCCTTAAAAACCCTTCCCCTCTCTTCATATCCGCTGAACATATCAAAACTTGCACATGCCGGAGATAACAAAACGACATCTGGATTTAGTTCAATCGCTTTGTCAATCGCACTTTGCATAGAATTCTCTCTGATAATGTCGTCAAACCCGTTTTTTCTCAAATTTTCGTCAAATCTGTCGGCTGCTTCTCCAATCAAAATGACTGTTTTGATGTGTTTTTTTATAGCTTCGCAAAACTCTGTTAAATCTGTATTTTTGTCACGCCCACCTGCAATTAATGCAACATCACAATTATTAAACGAATTTATTGCAACAAGGCTTGCCTCAGGATTTGTTGCCTTTGAGTCATTATAAAACACTGTTTTTCCGATTTGTGCAAACTTTTCTAACCTGTGTTCAGGAACTTTGAAAGACATAATTGATTTTCTGATATTGTCGTCAGAAATCCCTTCTAATTTCGCCACAATCACTGCACACATAACGTTTTGATAATTGTGATTTCCGATTAGCGGACAGTCTTTCAAATTAATAATTCTATCTTCTTTACCATTACGTTTAAAATAAATTGCTTCATCTTTGATGTAAGAACAGTTTTCTCCGATTTCGGCATCAAACAAAAATACTGTACCTCCGCAATGTTTTGAAAATTCTAAAAGTCTTTCATCTTTTGCATTTAAAACTGAAAACGCAGGTGCTTGCGGAGTTTTAAAGATTTTTGCCTTAGCTTTAAAATAATTTTCCAATCCTTCGTGCCAATCGATATGGTCTGGCGTAAAGTTAGTGAAAACAGAGATTTGTGGTTGGAATGAGTTGCTGTATTCAAGTTGGAACGAACTGCATTCACAAACCATATAATCCACATCTTTATCAAGCAGATCGCAAGGCGGAACGCCGTAATTTCCACAAGGTTCAGCCTTGTATTCAGATGATAAAATGTGCGCTGTCAAAGCTGTTGTTGTGGTTTTTCCGTTCGTGCCGGTAATTGCAATGAATGGAGTTTGAGTCTGTGTCGCTGCAAGCTCAACCTCTGAAATTACAGGGATTTCAGCTTCTTTTAACTTCTGCATAATTTCTGCTCTCGGCGGAATCCCGGGACTTGTTACGGCGATGTAAGAATTTTGGATAAATTCATCGCTATGTCCGCCAAATTCAACTTTTATGCCTAATTTTAAAAGTTCATCAAGCTTTTCTTTGTCCTCCGGTTTTTCTTCCCTAAACTCTGTGATATAAACTTCTGCTCCAACTTTATTCAAGTATTTAGCGGCAGAAATTCCACTTTTGGAAAATCCTAATACCAAAACTTTTTTGTCAAACAATTTTAAACTCGGACAATTCATTATAAAATTCCTCTATTAATCAAAATATAAATTACAACGGCTGAAACTGAAAGGATTGCGGATACTGTTGCAAATACAGTTACAACCTTCTTTTCGCTCCAATTACATAGTTCAAAATGGTGGTGGATTGGAGCCATTTTGAAAACTCTTTTTCCGGTTGATTTAAAACTTGCGACCTGAATAATTACGGACAAAGTTTCCATAACAAAAACGCCAGCAATTAAGACAAGAAGAATTTCAAATTTGCCCAAAACTGCGACAGTACCAAGTAAACCGCCGATTGCAAGAGAGCCTGTGTCGCCCATAAATACTTCCGCTTTCGGCTTGTTGTATTTCAAAAATCCAACCAATGCACCTGCAAGACAAGCTGAAATAATTGCAGCTTCCGGATAGCCTGAAAAATATGCAATCAATGCACAAGCAGAGAATGCGAAAGTTCCTGTTGATGCCGCCAAACCGTCAAGTCCGTCTGTCAAGTTGTATGCGTTTGATGCACCCGTAATTACAAATACTGCAAAAATTGGGTATAACCAACCTAAATGTAAGCTGTAATGACCGATTGCAACATCAGTGGCACCGTTTTTTGTCATCATCAAATATAAAGTCGGTAACAATGCAATTGCAATTTGTCTCAAAAGTTTGCCCTTAGCAGACATTCCGTCGTTTTTCTTGCCTTTGATTTTCAAATAATCATCTTGAAAACCTTCAAATGTGTAGAATAAAAGAGTTAGCAATATGATAAAAGCCTCTGTATCAAGACTTTGATTCATTGCAAGAGCAATTATTGAACCCAAAATCGTTGCAACAATTATGAATACACCACCGGTTGTCGGTGTTCCTTGTTTTTTAGCGTGAGCTTCCGGTGCGCAATCCTTTATGTACTGCCCAATCATGTGTTTTTTCAAAAAATCAATATATGGAACTCCGAAGAGTAGACATAATATAATTCCTAGTAAAAATGCAACTGCTAACATTATCATAATTTTATTCCTGCTTTCGTAAAACTATTGTGTACCGAGGTTTTAACCCTACTATTTCTTTAAATTTTCAATTATCTCTTCAAACTTCATCGAACGAGAAGCCTTTAAAAATATTGTAATACCACCATGTAAATTATCAAGAATGTAACGAGATATTTCGACATTGTTGTCAAAATTTCTTGCTTCAAACCCGTAATTTTTCAATTCTTTTCCGATATAATCCGCGAGATTGCCGACTGTCAAAAATTTTGCAGATTTTCCCTGAAATTTTTTGCCAAGAAAATCACCAACCTCTTTGTGAAGCTCTACCTCGTTTTCGCCAAGTTCGCCCATATTCCCTAAAATTACAACAGGATTTGGGTAAAGCTCCAAAAAAGTTGCAACAGAAGCCTTCATAGACTCAGGATTTGCATTGTAGCTATCGTTGATCACTGTGAAATCTTTGATTTTTTCTTCTTCCCAGCGTTTTTCAATCGGGTGATAAGACAAAAGTCCTCGTTTGATTTCATCGTAAGTCATTCCGAGTTTATACCCGATTTCTATTGCAGAAAGCGAGTTTTCGATATTGTAATCGCCTTCAACATTTAGCTCGTATTCTTTTTCTTTATATATAAATTTAGAATAACTTTTTCGTTTTTCTAAAATTTCAACATCATTTATTGAGTAAAAAATCTTTTCGCCGTCAAAGTTTGCAAACTTTTTCAATCTCGGATTATCGTTTGCTATCAAAGCTTTTTTGAGGTGGTTTGTAATCTCGCATTTTGCTTTTGCAATATTGTCAAGGCTGCCAAGACGTCCGATATGAGCGGAACCGGCATTTGTGATAACTGCATAATCAGGCTCGGCGAACTTATCAATAAGTTCAATTTCGCCAAAACCACGCATTCCCATTTCAACAATCAAAACCTCTGTATCCTCTGGCATTGTGAGTACTGTTTGGCAAAATCCGATTTCGTTGTTGTGGTTTGAATAAGTTTTGTGTGTTTTGAATTTTGCAGAAGTAACCGCATAAATCATCTCTTTTGTAGTTGTTTTGCCTGAACTTCCCGTAACTCCGATAGTTATTGGGTTAAATTGCTTTCTTTTAAAATTTGCAAGTTCTAAATATGCAATTTTTGTATCAGGAACTTTTATCGAAAATTCGGCAGGACAGTCGTCTTTGGTGCAGAAACAACCGACAGCTCCGGCTTCAATTGCTTTGTCGCAAAATTTTTCACCATCAAAGTTTTCACCTTTTAATGGAAGATAAATATCACCCTTTTTTATAGTTCTTGTGTCTGTGGAAATCTCATATTCTCCGCTGATTTCGCCATTAATTTCGGCATTTGTAGCTCTTCTTATCTCGTCAACAGTAAATTTCATCATACCTCTCCGTACTGTTTTATTTTACCGCAAACAAATTCGGATAAACACAAAGTTAATAAATATTAATAGAGCTTGACATAAGGACTTGTCCCATGGATAATAACAGATGTATTAGTATGCGGTAAATCGTTGTAAAATTTTCTCAACTGGCCGAAAACCCTACGCTTATGAGAAAAACGAAACCCACAAAGAAAGGAAAATTAAAATGTTCGCAATTGTAGAAACAGGCGGAAAACAATATCAAGTTGAAGAAGGAAGATACCTTGATGTTGAATTGCTAGAAGGCGACAAAGATTCAAAAGTAGTTTTTGATAAAGTCGTTATGATCGTAAACGGTAAAAAATCAAAAGTAGGTCAACCTTATGTTGCTGGTGCATCTGCTGAGGGAACTATCGTAAAACACGATAGAGCAAAAAAAGTAATCGTTTACAAACAAAGACCTAAAAAAGGTTACAGAAGAAAACAAGGTCATAGACAAGGCTTTACAAGAGTTATGATTTCTAAAATCAGAACTTCTGCTCAAAAGAAAGCTGCTGAAACAGAAGAAGCATAAGACTTCTCAAATCAGATGAGGAATTCCCTCAAATCTAATTAAAGTGATACAATTAACACGTATAAAATTTGAACAAACAAATTTATACGGAGTATAAGGAGAATAAAAAATGGCACATAAGAAAGGTATGGGATCT
>ERZ1026880.639-NODE-639-length-17221-cov-7.567517_pt1 | contig 17221 bp, 17 predicted proteins | sample MGYA00380170_ERZ1026880 | MGnify/ENA primary metagenome ERZ1026880 (study PRJEB33269, sample SAMEA4719806) | human gut metagenome | biome: human-associated habitat; feature: organic feature; material: feces | place: Cameroon | collected 2013-10 ...
GGTCTCGTGGGCTCGGAGATGTGTATAAGAGACAGCATTCTTACAATCGCATTAACAAAGAAACACAAATTTTTGAATTACCTAATCGAGAACATAAAAACAGAATGATAAAAAATAAAAGGAAGGTGCTTTACCTTCCTTTTATTTTGCGCTTGGCGCGATTCGAACGCGCGACCTATCCCTTAAAAGGGGAGTGCTCTACCAGCTGAGCTACAAGCGCAAGTTAAATTTGCTATTTATTTCGCCTGTGGTTTTATCTTAGCAAGAACATTTTTTAATGTCAACAGTTTTTTATTATTTTCTTTACAATTTCTATAAAATTTAAGCCCGTCTTGCATAACGGGCTTTTTATTACTTCAAATGAATATATTTTTTTGCACAATCAAACATTGCATTTACAAGTGCTGCGTTGGAATATATGTTCATTCCGTTGGTTTCAAGCACCTGTTTCATGCGCTTTTCCCACATTGAATAAATGTCATCTTTATTCAAATCCAAAACTTGCGCAATCATTGTCAATTCTTTAAAATCTATCGGAATTGGCAGTGAACCCCTCAAAATATCAACAATATCAAGACGTTTTTTGCGTGGGAATGATTTTAAGAAATTCACGACAGTCATGCCTTTTTCTTTCATCACACTTTTGAAAAATTCAACTGAATCATCAATCAAAATCGGCTCTTGCGGAATTTTATACTCTTCAAATTCTTCGGGCTCAATTTCCATGACTGTTGCAATTCTCTCTAATGTTGTAGCCCTCGTCGAAAACGGAATAGAATTGTCTATAAGGTTATACACATAAGACAATGTAACCCCAATCATTTCGGCAAAATCTTTTTTGTGCAAAGAATTTTTGTCTAAAAACTTTGCAACTTTTTCGGAACTCTTTTCTTGTACAATTTGTTTATTTTTCATAATTTAATCCTCATCTTTGGCATTTTCAAAATAAATGTTTTTTATCAATTTGTTAAGCGAAAGCATGGTAAACAGGTGTGGTAATATTTATTTACGTTAAAATAATAAATATAAAGGACAAAAGAATATGAAATTAATTGTAGGACTGGGAAATATTGGCGAAAAATACTGCTTTACACGACATAATGCAGGTTTTATGGTGTTGGACAAGTTGGCACTTGATAAAGGCTTTTCGTTTAGAGAAGAGAGCAAGTTGAAATGTTTTCTTGCAAAATCGGGCGACATAATTTATATAAAGCCGACGACTTTTATGAATTTGTCTGGCGAAGCTGTCAGAGCGGTTATGGATTATTACAAGATTGATGTGAAAGATTTGTTAATCGTTTATGATGATATCGCGCTTGACTTAGGCAGAATGCGATTTAGAGCAAACGGTTCTGATGGCGGACATAACGGGATTAAATCTATTATTAAACATGTCGGAACAAAAGAATTTGACAGGCTAAAAATCGGTATAGGCCCTCAGCCTAATATTCCGTCAGAAAACTATGTTCTTCAAAATTTCCCAAAAGAGCAACTGGAAGAATTAAAAGAGGTTTTAAAAAGGGCTGATGAGGCGATAGAATTTTATCTTGAAAATGGAATTCAAAAGGCGCAAAACAAATTTAATTAGCCCAAATGATTATTGATATTCCCATTTTTTATATATAATTAAGGAAAGGCAGAAAATTAAGGAGTTCCAAATGAGTTTACAATTGGCAGAACAATATGAAGAAAACGAACAATATACACAGGCTTATGAAGAGTACAAAAAACTTCATGAACGCAACCCGAAAGATTTGAGTATTTTGGAGCGTTTGGGGCACCTTTCAATGCTTTTGGATAACAAGGAAGAAGCTGCTGAATATTACACAAAAATTTTGGAATCTGATGCGACAAATGTGCTTGCATACGAGCAGTTGATGGATATTTATGTTACAACTGACAGATACAAATATTACGTGTACAGGGGCAATATGCACTCAGTTGAACACCAACTTGAACATGCCATAAATGACTACAAAAAGGCTGTAAATTGTGCTCAGGACGACAACAGTATGCTTTCTGCAAGGTTTGTGCTCGGAACGCTTTATGAGCAAACAGGAAACAATGTTAAAGCGATTGACGAGTATTTAAAAGTTATAGACCACGAAGGTACGCACGAAGATGTTTATGTAAGACTTGCAAATTTGTATTTGAAAGAAGATGCAATGCCAAGTGCGATTGAAGTTCTTGATAGAGCGAGAAATTCAGGGTTTGACACAACAAATGTGCGAGAAATGTTATCAGATTTATTGTTGAGAAACGGAAATCCGGAAAAAACGATTGAAATCACATCAGACGAGTTGACAAAGGTTAAATGCCTTTTGGATATGGGCAAAAAGTCTGATGCGCTTGAAAAACTTCAACAAATGGAAGACCAGTATGGGCATATTGCACAATTCCATTCATTGAAAGCACAGTATTACTATATGAATGGCGAGTATGACAAAGCACTTGAATGCGTAAACAAATTTGATGAGTTGGAGAAAAATTCTCCGTTGACGTATCAAATGCGCGCTCTTATTTTTGAAGAGAAAAATGACGATTACAACGCGCATATCAACTGGGGTAAATACAATATTGTTCGAGGCAATAAGGATATTGCGATTAACGAGTATTTGAACGCTTATCAATTGAAAAATGATGATTTGGAATTGTTAAATACCCTTGCAGTACTTTTGGAAGAATCAAATGACAAAAATCACGCGATGGAGTTTTACGAAAGAATTGCAAAATTGGACGAAACCGACAAAAAATCTTTGGAAAAACTTGCAGAATTCAGAGAAAATATTGGTGATTACAGAATGCAGGCTGAATATTTGTTAAAACTTTATCACTTAGATAAACGTAATGCGTTGACTGTTAAGAAGCTTGGCGAAGCTTATGACAAGTTAAGAAACAAACCGGCTGCAATTGAGTGCTATGAAAAATTCTTGGAAATTGGCAAAGGCAGTCCTGAATATTCAAAAATTCAACATAAATTAGAAAAATTGAAAAACTCTGACGTTCAAGAGGACGAAGGATTTTTGGATAAGTTTATTAATTGGTTTAATCGAGGTAAAATGTAATTATCTTAGAAAGATTTATTGTCCTTTGCTATAAAATTTGTTTGTGATACAATTTTTTCGTATGAGTACACAATTCAGATATTATGCAAAAGAACTTTTAACCATTGCCCTACCGATTATATTAGGAAACCTTGGTTTTATCCTAATTGGAGCTGGTGATGTATTGATAGCCGGACGTCATTCGACAGATACGCTTGCAGCAATCAGTATTGCAACAGCAATTACAAACTGTATTCAAACATTTGGTATCGGTTTGATTTCAAGTGTTTCTCCTCTTCTTTCAAATTTTAGGGGTGAGAAAAAATCTGCTAAAAAATATTTTTATCCGACGATTAGGTTTGCAATGTTTTTAGCCGTAATTGTTATGTTTGCTGTTTTGGCATTTATTCCGGTAATTGATTATTTGAAATTTGATCCAAAGCTTGTACCTATGATTAAGCAATATATGTTCGTGACTGCGTTTGCGACATTTGGAGCATATTTACACGCTGCTTTGAAGGAATTTTTGCAGGCTTTTGAAGTCGTAATGTTTCCAAATTTAGTTACGGCAATTGCGGTATTTTTAAATATTGCGGTTAATGTTCTTTTGGTATTCGGTTGGGGGATAATTCCTTCACTGGGAGCCTTAGGGCTTGCCGTTGCAAGTTTTATTGTAAGATATTTTATGGGCTTTGCGTTGTTGATTTATTGTTTCAGAATGATGAATTTCAACGACTACAAAGACTTTGGATACTATAAAAATTTGATAAAAATCGGAATTCCTATATCTTGTGCAATTCTGGTAGAATTTATTGCTTTCAACAGTATCGCAATAATTATGGGAAGAGTTTCAGGCGTTTATGCAGCGGCTCAAAACCTTGTTTGTACCTTGACAACAATCTCATTTATGGTTCCGTTTGCGGTGTCTAATGCGATTGCCGTTAAGGTTGGATTTGCCAACGGCGCCGGAAATGTCAAAGATTTGAAACGTTATTCGTTTGTCGGTACAGTTATTTGTGTCGGATTTATGATGTGCAGTGCTTGCGTATTTGCAACATTCCCGCATTTCCTTGTCGGGTTATTCACTTCTGACAGCACGCTTGTTAAAATTTCGGTTCCAATTTTGTATGTGCTTGCGGTGTTTCAAGTTTTCGACGGCTTGCAAGTTGCACTATCAGGCATTTTCAAGGGCATGAAAAAAACAGGTGTTGTACTTGTTGCAAACTTTATAGCATATTGGCTTGTATCAATCCCACTCGGATATACCTTGGCGTTTAAATACAATTTGAACATTCGAGGTTTCTGGTACGGATTAGCTTCGGCTGCAATATTACTTTGTGCTATTATGTCTACAATGCTTTTCAAAAATATCAAAAAGCTCGAAAACTGTTAAAATATTATATTTATGCTACTATATATGTACGAATTGGAGGAATTATGTACAAAGAAGAAAGAACATTTGTTGCAATCAAGCCTGACGGAGTAAAAAGAGGTTTTGTCGGTGAAATTATCAGCCGTTTTGAAAAAAAAGGTTACAAACTAATCGGTATGAAATTATTGCAAGTAACCGAAGAAATTGCTGCAAAACACTATGCAGAACATATTGGAAAACCTTTTTATCCTGATTTAGTAAAATATATTACAAGTGGGCCGATTGTGGCAATGGTATTCCAAGGCTACCAAGCTGTTCAAGGTATTCGTCACGTATTGGGAGCAACTGATCCTTGCGAGGCTGATGTTGGATCAATCAGAGCGGACTATGCTCAATTGAAAGCTTATAACACTGTTCATGGTTCAGACAGCTTAGAAAGTGCTGAAAGAGAAATCAATATCTACTTCAAGCCGGAAGAGCTATGTGCTAACTACAAAAACATGATGGAACTTATTACTGAAAGCGTTGCCGGCTAATCGTTTTAGCCAGTGTAAGCTTAATATAAGGAAAAATAATGGGAAACGAATTTTTTAGCTATGAATTAGTGCACGAATGCAAGCAGACAGGAGCAAGAGCCGGGATTTTAAACACTCCCCATGGTTCAATTTTGACTCCGATTTTCATGCCTGTCGGAACAAATTCTGCCGTAAAAACACTTACGACAGATCAAATTGTTGATACAGGTGCACAAATTATGCTATCAAATTCGTATCACCTTTATTTGAGAGCGGATTCCAAAAGAATAAAACGTTTTGGCGGAATTCACAATTGGATGAATTGGCATAAGCCAGTGTTGACGGATTCAGGCGGATTTCAGGTGTTTTCACTTTCTCATTTGAATAAAATCGGAGAAGACGGTGTTGAATTTCGTGATCCGAAAAATGGGCAGAAACATTTTATAAATCCGGAAGTTTCTATGGAAATCCAACAGGACATCGGGGCTGATATTATTATGGCGTTTGACCAATGTGCTCCGTTCCCTTGCGATTACGATACTGCAAAAAAAGCTATGGAACGCACTCACAGGTGGCTTGAAAGATGTTTTAAAGCCAAAACAAATCCTCGACAGGCATTGTTCCCGATTGTTCAGGGTGCTTTTTATGACGATTTAAGACGTGAAAGTGCTTCTGTAATTTCATCTTATGACGCTGTTGGCTATGCAATCGGCGGTTTGAGTGTTGGTGAAACAAAAGATATAATGAATCATTTTGTTGAATTCACAGCACCGTTGTTGCCTAATAATAAACCGAGATACCTTATGGGGGTTGGAACACCGGAAGATTTGCTTGATGGGATTAAACGCGGAGTCGATATGTTCGACTGTGTTTTGCCTACAAGAAACGCCCGCCATGGTTCTTTCTTTACCTGGGAAGGTAAATCGAATATCAAGACCCAACAGTATGCTGATGATCCTCGTCCGCTTGTTGAGGGCTGTGACTGCTATGCTTGTAAAAATCATTCCAGAGCTTATATCAGACATCTTTGGAGATGTGGTGAAAGCACTGCCTCAACTTTGCTTTCAATCCACAACATTAAGTTTTTGGTAGATTTCTCTCAAAAATGTCGTCAAGCTATCTTAGAAGACAGATTTGGCGATTTTTATAACGAGCATTATAAAAAACTAATATGAAGTGTTTAGCTTCTAATGTAAAGTTTTGTAAAAACGAGTTTAAAAAGGCTGAAATGCAGTCATAATGCCTCATAATATAGTATAGTATAGCTGACGTCGTGTAAATTCTTATAAATGACTTTCGTTTATATAAATACAGGGGATTAAATAAACGAAAGGGAAAAATTATGCTATCTTTAGGACGTCTTGTTTTCAAGGCAACAGGAGTTATGTCTAAAAAAGGAATTGTTAAAAACTGCAAAAAAGTTGGGCAAAGAGTCGCTGAGCGAATGCAAGAAACAGGTGGGAAAGTAGATAATACAGAAATTCAGCAAATTTTGTCTGATACAATCGGTAAAAAAGCTGCTTCAAAAATAAAAATTACAGGTGATAAAGAAAGTTTTTTAGAAGCTTGTCGTAAGAATTTAGGTCTACCTGATAATGTTTCAGAATATATGTATGCAAGTTCTTTATCAGCAGCAATTCCGGCAAGAGGGAGTGGAGCTTTAGTAAATTTAAGATTGGCAAAATTGTCAAATAAACAAATTGCGAATTTGTCATCACATGAATTAGAACATGGATTATACTATTCATTTAGTTCTTCTGCTAAAAAGGCAAGATTAATAAATAAAACATCATGGGGTAGAAAACTTATTGACAAAATGATGAAAAAAGCTCCGGAAGTAAATGAAAAATGTACTGTGTTACAAACGAAGTTAATTTCTGAAATTGGAAATTTGGGTTGTTCGGCAACAGGATTTACAAAAGGTACTTCTGGTATTTCTACTTTGCTCGAAAAATCTGGATGTAAATCAAAGAAAGAATTACAAGAAAAAATTAGACAAATGTTATATCATGAAAATATAATTTCTGCTGGCAAAGAAAAAGATAATGCGTTTGTATTAAAACAATTAATTGGTGGTTTAAAAGATGAAAAACGAGCATATACTACAGGGGCTTTTTCGGAAAAATATTGGAATAATCTACAAGGCGAAGACTTAAAAGGCTTAGTATCAAAGTCAGAGTTAAACGCAACTCTATATGGAGAAGCCATAAAAGTTTTAAAACAAGAACTTCGTCATACTCGGTTAAATCAAGTAAAACGATTCTTCGGTTTCAAACCTAACACCGCACGAGAACAGGCTATTATTAAGCAACAGCAAGTTCCTGAAACTGAAAAGCTGAGTTTTGCGAAAGTTGCAAAGAATGACTCTAATAGTAAAATTAAAGTAAAATTATTTAAAGATAATGAATAATAATATGGCATTGCAAACTTAGTTTTGCAATGCCATTCATTATGAACATAAATAATTTGTTTTTTGTGTTTTTATAACGAGCTTTTTACAAAACTGCTTTTATTGCCTCAATCATGCCTGTTTCATCAGCAATATTTTTGCCTGCAATATCAAACGCCGTGCCATGTCCCGGAGAAGTTCTGATAACATCAAGCCCTATTGTCATATTTACTGTTTTGTCGCCGGCAACTGTTTTAATCGGGATTAGCCCCTGATCGTGATAATTTGCGATATAGCAATCATAAGTCGGACGAGTTGTTTCAAATTTTTCGCCAAAAGTAGTTGCCAAATATTCCCTTGCGGCATCAACAAACAAAGTGTCAGCAGGAAGAGGCTTGGTTATATTAATCCCTTTGTGGCGTAACTCATTCACTGCCGGAATTAAAATCTCAATTTCTTCTTGACCTAAAATTCCGTCTTCACCGGCATGCGGATTAAACCCACATAGAGCAAATCGCGGATTTTTTATCCCAAAATGTTGATTGAAAAAATCTTTTAAGTTCAAAACTTTTTCAACAACCACATCTTTTGTCAGGTTAATATCTTTCAACGCCACATGTCGAGTCAAAAGTAACACTCTAAAATCTTCCGCTAAGAACAACATTTCTGCAAGTTGCCCATTATGTGCAAGATATTTTTGCAAAATTTCTGTTTGTCCACTATATTTATGCCCTGCCAAATACAGTGCATTTTTTGCAACCGGAGCTGTTACAATCGCTTTTGCTCCGATTTCACACGCCTTTTTTACGGACTGAAAAGAAAATTCACCACTTTCCTTCGTAACCTCGCCGACCTTAATCTCTGAATTAAAAGGAATTTCAATAATTTCGTATTCCTTATCCAATTTTCCGTAAAAATCAAGAATTTTTCTGTTTGAAACAAGGACGATATTATCAGGGTTAAGACCAAGTTTATTAAGAGCTTTTATCGTAATCTCGGCTCCAATACCATTTGGATCCCCAGTTGTAATCGCTATTTTACGCATCTTGAAGCCCGCCATGCGTTTCAAAATATTTTAAAATATCAATTAATGTATTCGCATTACCAAGGTTGCCAGATTTTGTAACAATCCATTGTGCGTTATGATCCAGTGTTAATGCAATTGCAGGTGCAACTTCGTCTACAAGTTGTAATTGGTATGCTCCGATTGCACTACAACATTTGTAAGAAGTTTCGCCACCTAATGTAATTAGTATAACCTCTTTTGCTTCAACTACACGTTTTGTCAATTCTGCTAAAAAGTCTGTTATAACACTTGCTAATTTAGCTCTTGTTAATTCTGCATTCAAAGAATCCTCAGAAAAACCGTCAAAATCTTTAATCAACTTTGAAGTGTGGACCACAACTACATTGTCAAATCTGAGATTAGACGTAATTCTCTGTACAAGTTCGTCAGTAACCCCATTTAGTACTGTTTTTAAGTCTAAACAGATTGTCAAAACATCATCAAACTCATCACTATTTTCAAGTTTCTCAATCTGATTTGCAGTAATTTGAGTTGCACTGCCGGAAACAATAAATTTTGGAAGTCTTGGGAAAGTCTTTATAATATGCTCAATATCCAAATCTGCGAACCAAAATTCCCCAAGAGCCTGAGCGAAAGCAGCCGTTCCTGCCGGCAAAATTTTGTTATCAGATTTTTTTATTGCCAGTGCAATTTGTTCTACGTCAACAGTTGAAACAGCGTCAACTACGATTAATTTTTTGCCACTTTTAATAAGCTCATTAATCTTTTGAAGAACCGGTCCCGCACCTTTCATAACAGTTTTTAACTCAATACTGCCAACTAAGTCTTGATATTCAGATAAAAGTTGAGATTTTAATAAAGTCGGAACATGCGATTCACATATTGGGGAATGCGGATCACGAGCCATTTCTGTTCTCTCAATCGGAATTCCTTTCAGCAAATGATATCCGCCGACCGTTGTTCTTATTTCCGCCGGAAAAGCAGGAACAACAACAGCAGCATCATATTCTAGTGCAGCCATAATTCCCAAAACTTCAACAGCAATATTTCCTCGCAAAGTAGAATCAATTTTTTTGTAGTAAAAATCAGGATTTAACTTCTCTGCAAACATTTTGGTGGTCTTTAAAACTCTTTCATAAGCAATTTCCGGCTCAACATTTCTGGATTCTGTTGATATTGCCCAAGTCTGAGTTCCTTTGGCATTAATCGGTTCTATCTCGTCTGAGAGCAAAATTTGTGTATTGGCACCCTTTAAGTAAAACTGTAAAGCCGTATCATTTGCCCCAGTTAAATCGTCCGCAATTATTCCTACAATATTAGAATTGATAATCATAACTATATCTCTTGAATATCTCTTTTTGAACCCAACAATCTGATGCTGTTTGCAAGTACATAGAAGTTTTCTCTATCGTTTCCGGTTGCTTTATCTGTCCATTTGTTTAATGCAATTCTGCCGTCAACAACAACTTGAACTCCTTTTTTTACGTATTCTCCCGCAAATTCCGCAAGCTTATCCCAAACATCAATATTGAACCAGTCTGCAACTTCTGATTTTGTTTTTGCGTCCCATCTGTTTACAGCAATAGAAAAATTTGCCTTAACTTTTCCTGACTCAAAATATCTGATTTCGGCGTCACGTCCGACTCTGCCTACTAAAACTGTTGAATTCATTTAGAACCTCTTTCCATGTATAATTTAAATACTTACATGATTTTACTACAAAAACATCTTTGCCTGCAAAGTTTGGTTACTTTTTGTAACGATTCCCAAACTCCTACAATATCACGACAAATCTTGGAAATTATTTTCAGATTTTGAATATATGTGATATAATTGGCATGTTATGGAAGAGAAAAATTTAAAATTATCTATTGCACACTTATACCCAAAACTTCTTAATTTATATGGAGATATGGGAAATATAATTACACTTGTCAAACGTTGCGAATGGCGAGGAATTTCTGTTGAAGTTGAACAAATTGATGTCGGCGACAAAATCGGCGAACACGATTTGTATTTCATCGGCGGTGGACAAGACAAACAGCAACAAGATGTCGCAAGTGAACTTTATAAAAACAAAGAATTTTTAACATCAGAACGTGATAGAGGCGCGGTTTTTCTCGGAATTTGCGGTGGTTATCAGCTTTTTGGACATTATTATCAACCGTTTGATGGCGAAAAACTTTTAGGTATAAGCCTTATGGACGCTTATACAATTGCCGGTAAAAAACGTTTTATCGGAAATGTTACTGTTGAAACAGATTTTTTAACTCCGAAAACTCTTGTCGGGTTTGAAAATCACAGTGGTTTAACATACTTGCAAGGTGATACAAAACCGCTAGGGAAAGTAATCGTCGGAAATGGCAACAACGGGGAAGATAAAACTGCCGGCGGTAGGTACAAAAATGTTTTTGGAACATATCTTCATGGGTCTTTGTTGCCGAAAAACCCTCATTTTGCAGATTATTTAATCGAACTTGCACTTGAAAAACGATATGGTGAAAAGATTAAATTGTCGAAGTTGGACGACAAAATTGAGATAATGACACACGAGTCGTTGATTGGGAAAGCTTATTAATGGAAAAGATTTTAAATTTATACAAAAAATGGTGCACAATTTCGGACAAAATAAGATTTTTGCTTATTGGCGGAGTAAATGCAGGCATTTCTTACATAATATATGCAATTGCCATTTTTTTAATCGGGCAAGAACATTACCAACTTTGCGTTGCGTTACAGTGGATAATTTCGTCGGTTTTTTCTTTCGTAAACCAAAAAATCTTTGTTTTTTGCACTAAGGGGCACTGGCTCAAAGAATATTGCAAATGTTGCACTACGTGGGTTGTAAGCTATTTGTGCAATGCATTAATCTTGGAAGCTATCATTCGTTATGTTACAAAAAACGTTTATGTCGGACAATTAGTTTCTATTTTCTTGGCATCTGTTGTAACTTATGTTTTGTTCAAGCATTTTGCCTTCAAACATCGTAAAAAAGCGGACTAATCAATATCAACAGGTTCTCTTAAAATTTTGTCGATCGCTTCTCGAGCAGTAAATACAAGGGCTTCCGGAACGTTTTCGATTGTCGTAAATTGTCTTAAAACATCTACAACACGCTTGAACGAACGCACAATATCGCCTTCGCCCATATCAATTTGTTCAATGATTGTATCCCATTCTGCACCTTCAACCCACAATTCAATAAGTGATGAAAAATATGGATTAATATACATTGGAGCTTCAACCATATAACGGTTTTGCACCTTTTCAACCTTGCGTCTGATGTTTCTGATAAGGTTCAAAGTCTTTCTAACAGGTTCTGAAATTGGCAAGAACGGAATATCAATCCTTAAATCTTCTGTTGTGATTGCACAAATAACTGCTGCAAGTTGTGCCGGTGTAAGGTTTTCAAGTACATTTGAAAAAATAATTTGTGCTATGAATAGTTCGTTTTCTGATCTGATTTGTGAAGTCGTAATCCCTTGTGAAGTCGGATAATCCTCCCTCAAATAGCCAAAATCTATCAAAACACTTCTGTGAGCAAGGAATTTGTTCCAGAAAATATCTCGTTGACGCTCAATTTCCTTTTCAATCTTATTGGAGCGAACCCTGAAACGTTCCAAAACCTCAATGTTTTTCGAGTGTTTTTTGTAAAGTTTGCAAGTGTCGCATTGGAAGCTGTGCATATCTTCAAGCATAGCCTTTGTTTCCTGCCCAAATTGTTTAGCCTCAGGTGAAAGCGGTCTGTTTTTAGAGCGTTCTTGTTTGCAGATTTTTTTGTAAGTTTGACGATTTTGCACGTAAATATGACGAATTTTGTCGTATTTTGCAATGCTGTCATCACTTAGTTTGTAAGGGCAAACAAATTCACGAGATTTAATCTCACCTTCAAGTTGTTTTTGAGCAAGCAATAACGGTTGCAATCGAGAGCCTGATGAAAAATATCCGAAACTTTTTAGAATAAGTTCTTTGGCTTCATCAAGACTAAACCTTTGCAGCAAGTTCAAAACCATTGAATAAGACGGCGAAAAGCGGCTTTCAAGTGGATTTGCATCGCTCAAAACAAGTTCTGCAACCTCCTCTGGGGTTTGGAATTGTGTTCCGACAATTGTAACGTAACCGACCTCGTCCATTCCGCGACGTCCTGCACGACCGGACATTTGCAAAAATTCACTTGCCGTAAGCATTCTGTGGCCTGAATCTGTCCTTTTACTTGTAGAGCTGATAACCGTTGAACGTGCCGGCATATTTATTCCGGCTGCCAAAGTTTCTGTTGCAAAAACGACTTTTATCAGACCTTTTTGGAATAATTTTTCAACAAGAATTTTCCAAGCCGGTAAAAGTCCTGCATGGTGTGATGCGACACCGCAAAGCAAGTATTCAATGTGCTTGTTGTTGTAAAGGTGCGGATTTTCGGCAATATACTCGTCTACAAACTGCTTTATCTGTGCTCTTTCACCCTTTGTAATCAAGTCCAAAGATGCACATTTTTCCATCTGTTCATCACATTTTCTGCGAGAAAAAGTGAAATATATTGCCGGCAACATATCGTTTTCTTGCAAATTACGAATAATTTCTTTTACATAAGATTTTTTGTTCTGTAACTTTCTGCCAAAAACACGTTTTTCAGGCTTAATTTTCTTGTTAAGCTGACCGCTCGGAGTCAACAGTGGCAAAAGTTTTGTCGGCTGAGAACTGTCAAAATAGAAAAATCTCAAAGGTACAGGTCTAAAATCAGTGTCTACGAGTTCTGTTTTTGAGTGAACAGTATTTATCCAGTCTGTAAGCTCTTGTGCGTTTGCAACAGTTGCGGAAAGTGCGATTAGCTGAACATTTGTCGGGCAGTAAATAATACTTTCTTCCCAAACCGTTCCTCGTTGTTCGTCGTTCATATAGTGAACTTCATCAAGCACAACGTATTTTACGTCCTTCATATTGTCCGTAACCGAGCCGAAATTCGTACCATATAGCATATTTCGAAAAACTTCTGTCGTCATAACAACGATTTGTGCATTTCTGTTAATAGAAGTGTCGCCCGTTAAAAGTCCGACTTTCTCTTGACCGTATTTAGTGCCGAAGTCGTAATATTTTTGGTTAGAAAGAGCTTTCAATGGAGTTGTGTAAAAAATCCTTGTTCCATTTTTTAAAGCATTGTTTATTGCGTGCTCTGCAATTACTGTTTTTCCGGCACCTGTCGGGGCACATACCACAACGCTTTTACCGTCGTCAATAAATTCACATGCCTGTTTTTGAAAATCATCTAACTCAAATGGAAACTCACTCATAACTTCTCCAATATTCTAATTCTGTCTATATTATAACATAGTTTTCCGAACTTTTCTATATTTTTTGAAGTATTTTTAGACAACTTTTTTGCATTCACAGGCAACTCTTCTTAATACATAAAAGCCTTTCTATCACAGTTGTATGTCTGCAAAAAAATAACACCCAAAATCGGGTGTCATTTTTATAATAATTGATGAGTTGTTGCTTATTAATTTAGCTCATCTTGGGCTTGAAGCTGTTTCTTCTTATAGTTGTGCATAACTGCATCAACAAGAAGCTCATAAGATTTCATATTCTCGATATTCGGGAACTCTTCTTTGAGTTGTTCTCTGACCATTGCTTCCAGCCTGCGTTCGTCAGAACTTGATTTCAATTCGTCAACTCCGCTAATCATACTGATGTAATCAGCATTCTTTTTGTCACGGTTCATAAAATTCAACCAGCGTAACTTTGGACTGATTTGTTCATTCAAAGTTTTTACAATTTTTAAATTTTTTAAACGTTCCAACATAAGTTGACTCCTACCAATTTATTTTTTATCTTTTTTTGATTTCCTTCTTTACACTATTGTAAAGTATCCTGAATTAAAAAATTTACTTTTTTACAGAGATTGTTTACAATTCTTTATAATTTGCTAAAATCAGCAAGGTATGCATATTTTGATTTCAACAAAGTCAATAGTGCAAGTCTGTTTTCCTTAACATTTTCGTCTTTGTCCATAACAAGTACGTCATTAAAGAATTTTTCAACAGAAGGATTGATTTCCTCTAACTGTTTCAAATACTTGTCATAGTCAGCATTTTCAGAAACTGTTTCGATTTGAGATAACAACATGCTCTCAGCCGGCTCTTTAAATAACGCCTTGTTAACTGATTTCTTACTATCTTCTTTTAGAATTCTCAAAACTCTGTTTGCACTTTCAAGCATTGCAGGCGAATTCAACTTAGAAACCGCTTCTACACGTTTGATGTAATCTGCTAAATCTGTAAGCGGATTTTTGTTGGCAGCACAAGCTTCCAAAACATTTTTCTGATATTTGTCAGACAAGAAGATTATTAATCTTTGGATAAAGAAATCATAAATTTCTTCTGTCACTTTACCGGAAACTCTGTTTACGCAAGAACCGGCAGCTTTTTTAACTTTGTCAACAAATCCTTCGCCAACTGTTGAAATCGGCAACAAAAGCAATGTTTCGTTTACCAAAGTTGCCAAATCGATTTTCAAATCGTTTGCAAGAATTGTTCTGATAATACCAAGTGCTGCACGACGAACACCCAATGGATCTGATGAACCGGTTGGTTTTTTGCCTTCTGCAAATACTGCACAAATATTATCCATCTTATCAGCTATACCAACGATTTGACCTTCAAGAGTTTTGGCAATTTCTCCGTCTGCGTTTAGAGGGAAGTAATGCTCTTTAATACCTTCACAAACATTTTCAGGTTCGCCTGAAACTCTTGCATAGTCAGCTCCGATAAAGCCTTGAAGTTCTGTAAATTCAAATACTAATTTAGTTGCCAAATCTGCTTTTGCCAACAGAGCAGTTCTTTCAACTGTCGGATTGTTACCAACCATAAGTTTTGAAAGCTTAACAAGTCTTTGTGCTTTGTCATACATTGAGCCCATACCTTTTTGGAATGTAATCCCTTTGATATCTTCAACGTAATCAACAAGCGGTTTTTTAGTATCTTCATTAAAGAAGAATACAGCATCATCAAGACGAGCTTTGATTACACGAACGTTTCCGGCTGCAACGTTTTCAAAGTTTTTACCTAAATAATTTGTCATTGTGATAAATTTATTTATTAATTTTCCGTCTTTATACAAGGCAAAATATCTTTGGTGAACAGCCATTACTGTAACAACCAATTCTTCCGGAAGTTTCAAATATTCTGTTGAAAATTCGCAAACCGCCGGAACAGGATATTCCGTAATAAATGTAACTTCTTCCAACAAATCATCAGTGTAATATGGCTCTGCACCGAGTTTTGCAGCTTCTTCTTTTGCTCTTTCGATGATTAATTGTTTTCTTTCGTCTTGATTAACGATTACGTTGTGTTTGCGAAGAATTTCAATATAATCATCAGGGCTTGTTATAACAGCTTCTTTTTCTTCCGCAAATCTGTGTCCACGAGTTACGTTAGAGCTTTCTCTGTCGATGATTTTGATTTTAACTTCTTCATTATCTAAGATTGAAACAATCCATCTGATTGGACGAGAGAATTTTACTTCGTTTTCAGCCCATCTCATAAAGTGTGAACCTTGAAGTTTCAACACAATTGCCGGAACATTATCCTTCAAAAGTTCAACAATAGATTTTCCTTTGATTACAATTTTTGCATGAATGTAATCGTTTTCAATATACAAATCTTCCGGAGAAATTCCGTTTTTCTTACAAAAACCTTCTCCGGCTCTTGTTAAATTACCGTTTTCATCATAAGCAACTTTTTTGATAGGGCCTTTAACGATTTTTTCTTCGTCTTTACTTTGCTTTTCAAGCCCGGAAACGATTACCGCAAGGCGTCTTGGGGTTGCATAAACATCAACTTTTTCGAATACAACTTTATTTGAATTCAAAAAGTTTTCAAAACCTGTTTTTAGCTGCTGAATAGCAGACGGTATAAATTTATAAGGGAGCTCTTCACACCCAACTTCTAATAAATATTTGCTCATAATAATATCCTTTAATTCTCTTGTAGCTTAATTATATACTTGTAAAGCGAGAATGTAAAGTGATATTGAATTTGAGAACAACACAGAAACCCTTAACATAACTAAACAATTCGTCAAAACTTAACAATTTAGGTATAAAATTCTACTTATAATATATAAGGTTAGGTTATAAAAAAGGTTTGGTTAGTATGATTAAAGGAATAGTAAAGAGTTTTAAAGTATTAAAAAACTGCCTTGTAAACGAATTCAAGCTGATGAAAGACGGAACGACTTCTCTCATCAATCGCTATGATAATAATTATTACAAAAACTTTGTAACATCAAAACTTCAAGGTAAAGATGTTTACACTGCGGCTGGTAACAGTTGTTTTACGGCACTAAAAAACATGCATATTAAAAGAAATGAAATTCCGGCAGCTGTTGGTTTGTTAGCAGGAGCTTTACCTATTCCGGCATCATCAGGAGTCGGGTATGCTATTGCAAGAGTCGCAACTTGTGACAAGGCTATAACCGCATATCATGCAGGCAGCCAAGCTGCTAAAAACGCATACCATACTTTCGGTCATATTTTTAACGTTTAATGCGAAAGGTATTTTTACGCACTTCTACGCATTAAATCAGAAAGCTTGATTTCTTTTTCCACTTTTTTAACCTTTTTAGGCTGCGGCTTTGAAATATTTTCTTCCTTAAACTGTGCCAAACCTATTTTTGTCTTTGAGCTTTCGTCACTTAACATAAATATATCTTTAAAAAACGCTATAATTTCTTTCATTTTTGTTCTCCTGAGCTTATTATAACTCTAATTTTTTTATTTATATCATTCATTAAACCGACATTAGCCTAAAAATTCATTGTAGTTTATGTTATATTAGTTATACAAGGAAGGAAAAAGTATAATTTGAACAATTCTCTGAC
>ERZ1026880.643-NODE-643-length-17140-cov-7.661633_pt1 | contig 17140 bp, 13 predicted proteins | sample MGYA00380170_ERZ1026880 | MGnify/ENA primary metagenome ERZ1026880 (study PRJEB33269, sample SAMEA4719806) | human gut metagenome | biome: human-associated habitat; feature: organic feature; material: feces | place: Cameroon | collected 2013-10 ...
TGGCTCTTCACGAATTTTTGTGGGATAGTTATTTGAAACTATCCCACATTTTTAATTAGAATGCCCCGAGCGACCAGCGCTGCGAGGGCAGTTTTTGCAGGTATTGCCCTCGCAGCTATAGAGCGTGAGTCGCTCGGATGGCATTCCCCGTGAGTTCAAAGGAGAGCGAGCGGTACTGCTATCATTAATTTTTCGTATTAAATGCACTACCTCTTACGGTTTTGAGGAAGCGAGATGTACTTTACAAGAGTAAAGAAGTAATCATCGTTTCTGTATCCATAGCCAATTCTCTTTGCTACTTTAATCTTGTTATTGAAACCTTCCAGTTTTCCTGTGCTAATAGGATGAGTAGCATGAGCAATTAGTCCATGAAGACGTTTTTCCTTGAGCTTTGCGAACTTTTCCAGTTGCGGTATTCCGCTTTTCTTGGCGACTGTAAACCATTCTTTCCACATTATCTCTGCAAGGACAGGATTACTAAGTTCGAATAAACCGCACATCTCTTCCTTCATCGCATAGCAAATCGAAAGCGCCTTGTGATCGTCCAGTATGTCAGCCAGGTCTTCTGCAGAATCCTCACTGAGATTAGTGGAGTTTTTCAGAATATTCCAACGACTCTTTTTGAGCTTTCTGTATAGCTTTCGCTCGGACTTTGCTTTATTGCGGAGTTCTTTTACCGTAGCTTTGTCCATATCTTTAGTAATCTTTGATTCAATCTCATTGGCAAATTCTTGGTGTCGTGCAGCTTCTTCGAGTCTGACGGAACCCAGAACCTCTTTGCCATACTGCGCCTGCATATGGTAACGATCATATACTATTGCCGCGTGCGGCAGATATTCTTCTACAAGCCTGTTGTAGGATGCATTCATGTCCATTGCCACGGCCTCAACTTCAGCCAAGTATTTCATATCGATTTCTTCGAAGAATTTACGGAAGTCGTTTATTGCTCGACCTTTCCCAACCCAAAGCACATCGCCCTCATCAAGATCCATGACACAGGTTGCATAGGTGTGACCTTTATGAATTGCAAATTCATCAACCGCAAGATGCTTTGGTTTGTAACCGTCTGTCTCAAGTTTTGTCTTGCGCTTTTCCAGTTCATCGTCCATGAGTTCCTTGTGAATCTTCGAGATAGTTTCCCAATGTATGTCGGTCAGTAAACTCACAGCCTTAACCGTCATGTTAAGTTTGAGCAGTGCCTTAATCCATAGCGCAGCTCTCCATGTCACTCTTGTTCCCGGGTATTTGAGGTCGATGTCTTCGTTGAAGGTTTTGCCGCAAGACTGACATTCATATCTATGAAAACGTACTCTCAATTTAAGAGGGGTTCCCGGTTCAACAGGCATATCCCTAAGTTTAATTGTTGGATTGCCTTGTATATGGACTTTTCCACCACAAAGAGGGCATCTGACAGCTCTGGTTTCTTGCATGCTTTCCACACGGAATATCTTTGAATTCGTTTCATCGTCATATTCATAGAATTCACATTTGAACTGTTGATTAGAAAAGAGATTTGTTATACTATTGATAAAGAGCATTGGATTGCATTCCTTTCGTAAGTTTGTTCGCTACTACTTAGAATGAAGCATCCAATGCTCTTTTTCAATGCCTAATTATTTATTTCGATTTTAATCCCACAAAAATTCGTGAAGAACCAAAAAAATGGACGCAGAGCCGGACGTTTCCGACTTTGCGCCATTCTTTTTTTATTCATTAATCCAGAAGAGAAATCTGTTCGCCTTCGGATTTCTTTTTTCCTGAAACCTTCGGCTTCTGTGCGTTCTCTTCATCGTCCACAACCTTGGCCAAAGATACGATGCGGCTGTCTTCCTCCACCTTCATAATCTTTACGCCCTGGGTGGTTCTTCCGGACTTGGAAATTTCCTCTGCCCGAATTCGGATGATTACGCCGTTGGAGTTGATCAGCATCACTTCGTTCTCATCCCGAACCAGCATTCCGCCCACCAGCGTACCGGTCTTGCTGAACTTGGATTTGTCGTAGGTAGCGATACCCTTACCGCCTCGGGTCTGGAGGCGATACTCATCCAGAGAGGTTCTCTTACCGAATCCGTTCTCGGAAACCACCAACATCTCCCGGGTTCCGTCGATATCCAGCTCCATGGAAACGACTTCGTCACCGTAATCCAGGTTGATGGCGCGAACGCCGGCCGCATTTCGGCCCATGCTTCGAACGTCATTTTCGTTGAAGGCAATGGCTTTACCCAGCTTGGTGATGACGTAAATATTCTCGTCGCCGTTGGACTGGCTGACGGAAATCAGCTTGTCGCCGTCCTTCAGGTTGATGGCGATGAGACCGTTCTTCCGAATGCTGTCGAATTCCGACATCGGCGTCTTCTTGATGGTTCCGCTTCGGGTGATCATTACCAGGTAGTTGTCCTGGGAGAATTCCTTCACCGGAATCACCGCGCTGACCTTCTCACCCGAATTCAGGTTCAGGAAGTTGATGACCGGAGTACCCTTTGCGGTTCTGGATGCTTCCGGAACCTCGTATCCCTTCATCTTGTACACCTTACCCATATCGGTGAAGAACAGCAGATCGTCGTGGGTGGAGGTGATGAGCAGATCTTTGACAAAATCCGAATCCCGAGTGGTCAGTCCCAGAATTCCCTTGCCGCCGCGGCGCTGTGCCTTGTAGGTATTCTCCGGAACTCGCTTGATGTAACCCATGTGGGTGAGGGTGATTGCCACATCCTCTTCGTCAATCAGGGCCTCTTCATCCAGCTCACCGTCGCCGTTCACCAGCTTGGTTCTTCTCTTATCTCCGTACTTCTTCTTGATTTCCAGAAGTTCGTCCTTGATTACACCCATCAGCTTCTTCTCATCTGCCAGAAGTTCCTTAAAGTATGCGATTCTCTTCCGCAGCTCCGCCAATTCTTCCTCGATTTTCTCACGTTCCAAACCCTGGAGTCTGGCCAGTCTCATATCGAGAATTGCCTGCGCCTGTGCTTCTGACAAGCTGAACCGAATCATCAGCTTTTCTTTCGCATCGTTATAAGCGGAACGGATAACCTTAATCACTTCGTCGATATTATCCAGCGCGATTACGTAACCCTCTAAAATATGTGCCCGTTCCTCTGCTTTTCTCAGGTCGAACCGGGTTCTCCGCGTTACCACTTCCTTCTGGTGCTTCAGGTATTCGTCCAGAATCTGATACAGGTTCAGAATCTTCGGCTCGCCGTTTACCAACGCCAGCATAATCATGCTGTAGGAAGTCTGCAGCTGAGTGTGCTTGTACAATCTGTTCAGGATGACATTCGGATTCACGTCCTTCTTCAGGTCGATGACAATCCGCAGATTTCCTCGAGCGGACTCGTCCTGAATGTTGGAAATGCCTTCTATCTTCTTGTCCTTTACCAGCGCTGCCATGGACTCAATCAGCCGAGCCTTGTTCACCTGGTACGGAATGGAACTTACCACGATTCGGGTACGTCCCCGGCTGCCTTCCTCAATCTCGCACTCCGAGCGCACCAGCACCTTGCCGGTACCGGTACGATAGGCTTCCCTGGCACCTTCTTTTCCGATAATCTGCGCACCGGTCGGGAAGTCCGGCGCCTTGATGATTTTAATCAGGTCGTCCACCGTGCACTCATCGTCGTCAATCATCTTGACGCACGCATCGATGGTCTCGCCCAAATTGTGCGGCGGAATGGATGTAGCCATACCAACCGCGATACCGTTGGATCCGTTGATCAGCAGATTCGGCACACGGGAAGGCAGAACCACCGGTTCCTGTTCCTCGCCGTCGTAGTTATCCGCAAAATCCACGGTTTCCTTTCCGATATCCCGAACCATCTGCAGGGAGAACGGGGACATTCTGGCCTCGGTGTAACGGGAAGCCGCTGCACCGTCGCCGTCCACGGAACCGAAGTTACCGTGACCGTCCACCAGCGGATATCTGGTGGAGAAAACCTGTGCCATCTTAACCATGGCATCGTAGATAGAACTGTCACCGTGAGGGTGATATTTACCCATTACTTCACCGACGATACGGGCGGACTTCTTGTGCGGCTTGTCCGGCGTAATTCCCAAAGCGCTCAGGCCGTAGAGAATTCTTCTGTTAACCGGCTTCAAACCGTCTCGAACATCCGGAAGGGCACGTCCTACAATAACACTCATGGCGTAGTCGATATAGGAAGTCTTCATTTCCTCCGACATCTCATGGGTGATTATTTTGCTGTCTTCCAATAAATTCGTTGACATTCAATCTCCTTTATCTATACTTCTTCAATATCTCAAGCTCTTCGCGATTTCCCATAAAAAGAATTTCGCAGTTCACCGGATACCGACTACAAATCCAATGTGGCGTAACGCGCGTTTTCCTCAATGAACTTCTTCCGCGGCGGAACCTTGTCACCCATCAATGTGGTAATCATCTCATCCGCCTTCTCCGCATCGTCCAAAGAAATCCGAATCAGGGTACGATGGTTGTAATCCATAGTGGTTTCCCACAGCTGAGTGTAGTCCATCTCTCCAAGACCTTTGTATCTCTGGATTTCCACCTTTGTCTTGCTGTCCTTCTCCCGAAGTTCGGCCAACAGGTCTTCCTGCTCCTTGTCGGAATAGGTGTACCAGGTCTCTTTTCCTCTCTTCACTCGGAACAGCGGCGGCTGTGCGGCATATACATAGCCTTCCTCAATCAGCGGTCTCATGAAACGATAGAAGAAGGTGAGGAGCAGCGTCCGAATATGAGCGCCGTCCACGTCCGCATCGGTCATGATGATGATTTTATGATAACGCAGTTTCGAAATATCGAAGTTGTCGTCGATTCCACAGCCGAAAGCGGTAATCATATTCCGAATTTCCTGAGAATCCAACGCTCTCGCACGGGTTGCCTTCTCTACGTTCAGAATTTTACCTCTCAGCGGAAGTACCGCCTGGCGCGCTCTATCTCTTCCTTCCTGGGCACTACCGCCGGCGGAGTCTCCCTCTACCAGGAAAATCTCGCAGATTTCCGGATCCTTCTCGGAACAATCCTTCAGCTTGCCCGGAAGCGATGTGCTTTCCAGTACATTGGTTTTACGCGAGGTCTCTCGAGCCTTTCTTGCCGCTTCTCTGGCGTTAGCCGCGTTGATGCACTTTGTGACGATTTTCTTGGCCTGGGCCGGATGCTCCTCCAGATAGAAGTTGAAGTACTCGTTCATGCTGCTTTCCACGAAACCACGAACTTCACTGTTTCCAAGCTTTGCCTTGGTTTGACCTTCGAACTGAGGATCTGTCAGCTTCACGCTGACGATTGCGGTAACGCCTTCCCGGCAGTCATCGCCGGTGAGGGAATCGTCCTTCTCCTTCAGCTGCTTGGTACGGCGAGCGTAGTCGTTCAGCGTTCTGGTAATCGCCGCCTTCAGTCCCTGGAGGTGGAAACCACCTTCGATGGTGTTGATGTTGTTGGCGTAGGACATTACCGTTTCGTTGTAGTTTCCGGTGTACTGCAGTGCCACTTCCACTTCGTACTCTTTGCCGGTGGCTTCGTCCTTCTTGTGGTTCTCGAAATAGAACACATCTTCGTTGATGACCTTCTTGTTTCGATTCATAAAGGTGACGAATTCCCGAATTCCGCCTTCGTAGCAGAAGCTTTCCTTCTTCTTCCGTCCCTCTCTTTTATCTTCGATGGTAATCCGAAGGCCCTTATTCAGAAAGGCCATCTCTCTCATTCGATTCTGCAGGATATCGTAGTCATAGATGGTTTCATCGAAAATTTCCGGATCCGGCCAGAAGGTGGTCTTAGAACCGGAACCCTCGGCCTCTCCCAGAACCTTCAGCTCGGTCGCTCTTTTTCCCTGGAAATATTCCTGCTCGTACAGCTTTCCGCCTCTTTTTACCTCAACAATCATGTGCGTGGAGAGGGCATTTACTACCGACGCACCTACACCGTGAAGACCGCCGGACACCTTGTATCCGCCGCCGCCGAATTTACCGCCCGCATGGAGCTGCGTATGAATAACTTCAACCGTTGGTTTATGCTCCGTCGGATGCATATCCACCGGCATTCCACGGCCGTCGTCGCATACCGTGATGGAATTATCTTCATTAATGGACAGCTCGATGTGTTTACAGAATCCGGCCAGTGCCTCGTCCACACTGTTATCCACGATTTCGTATACGAGATGATGCAAACCCTGAGATCCGGTACTGCCGATGTACATACCCGGTCTGACACGAACCGCTTCCAGTCCGTGAAGTACCTGAATCTGTTGGCCTGTATAGTCGCTTTTCTTTTTTTCTGCGCTCATTCAAACCTTCCTTTTATGATTAATATAAACAAAAAATCGGTTATTTACATAACCGATTTATTTTACCATATTCGCGTCTTTTATTCAAGAATACTAAAATCATCATAAGGTATAATTTTGGCTTATTTTGGCTTGATTTTAAATCATTTCAAGGTATTTTTAAACACAGTACCACTCTTCACAGAATAAACATTTCCCTTTGGCATTTTCTTCAGAATCCGATTATTCACATCCGTGGTGGTAATGAAGAGCTGCACATCTTCGATTTCCTGAAAAAGAAAAGTCTGTCGTTCTTCATCCAGTTCCGACAATACATCGTCCAGGAGGAGCACCGGGTTTTCGCCGATTACATCCCGGGCGATTCCGATTTCCGCCAGCTTCAGTGCCAAAGCGATGGTACGATGCTGTCCCTGAGATCCGTACTTCTTGGCATCCTTTCCGTTAATAAGAAATTCCATATCGTCCCGCTGCGGACCTAAGCTGCTGTGTCCGCTATACAGATCTCGATCCCGCGCCGCCACCAGCGCGTCGTACTGATTCTCTTCCGAAAGGGAACACAGATACCGGATTTCCAGATCTTCTCTTCCGCCGGAAATGCTCTTCTGTATTTCTGCCGCTCTTTCCGAAAGCATGCGAATGAAATTTCTCCGGTACTTCACGATTTCCGTTCCGTACTTCGCCAGCTGCAGGTCGTAGATGTCCAACATGTCTTCGTCGATTTTCGAATTCTTCAGATTGTCCTTCAGCATGCTGTTCTTCTGGCGAAGGGCTTCGCTGTAGAGGCGAAGGCATTCGTAATAGCGGGGCCGAATTTGGGACAGTTCCTTATTGATAAAGTTTCTCCGCTTCTCCGGACTGTCTTTGATGATGCGAAGGTCTTCCGGCGAAAAAACCATCACCACCAGATTGTTCAGCAGCTCTGCGGTTTTGCGGATGACCTTGCCGTCTTTTTTAATCATCTTTTTGCCGGTACGGTCCAGAATTACGGAAATGCTTTTATCCATATCCTCGCTCACCAGGTCCACCGTCACGCTGGCCCGCGGTCGATCCAGCATAATCATGTTGGCGGAATTCTGGGTGCGGAAAGATCGGGCGAAAGCGCAGAGATAGATGCCTTCGATGAGATTGGTTTTTCCCTGCGCATTCTCCCCAATAAAAACATTTCTAGAGCTGTCAAAAGACAGCTCTAGATTTTCGTAATTTCTGAAGTTGTGGAGTTCTACTTTTTTGACTATCATAAATTCTCACTAGTTGATTCGAATCGGCAGTGCCAGGTACAAATAGCGCTCTCCCTGAAGAGGGCGGAAGATGCATGGGCTCACATTATCTCTCATGTAAAGAACCACTTCTTCATCATCGATGCTTCGGAGGATCTCCATCATGTAGCGGGAGTTGAATCCGATTTTCAAATCCTCTCCCTTCTGGATAATCTCAATCTTTTCGTTCATATTGCCCTGGTTATCCAACGCCGAGATTTCGAGGAGATCGTCCTTTATATCGAACTTAATCATATTGTTGTTTTCTTTTTGAGTCAGGATGGAGGCACGGTCAATGCTTCGAATCAGTTCATCTTTCTGAATTCGAACCTCGGTGGTGCTGTCTACCTTGATGATTCGCTTGTAATCGATGTATCTTCCGTTCATGGTATTCAGTGTTACCTTGGTTCCATCAAAGGAAAATACCGCTTTCTCGTCTACCAGCTCCATGCGGATGGTTTCATCTCCGTCATCGGAAATGATTTTTGACATTTTGTTAAGCTGTTTTGCGGGAATGACCACCTTAAAAGCATCGATGGAATCCTCCAGCGGTTCGTTGTAGATTGCCATTCGGAAGGCATCCACCGCAACCATGCGGAAATTGCCGTCGCCGATTTCGCAGAGGACGCCGGTAAGAATTCCATTGATTTCATCTGCGCTGGCAGAGAAGGCGGTTTTCCGAATCAGCTTTCGAACGGATTCCTTGTTCAATGTGATGCTCTTCTGCGGTTCCTTCATCTGGACTTTCGGAAACTCTGCGGAATCGAAGCAGATGACTTCCGACCGGTAACGTCCGCTCTGAATCGATAAAACTCTTTTTACGGAATCGTATTCCATCATCACATCTTCTGACGGAAGTTTGCCGATGATATTCGCAAAGAGTGCGGCCGGTGCCACGAAATCCGCAATACCGTCGCATTTTGCGGATAATTTGGATTCCACCACCATGAAGGTGTCGGTACCGGTGATGATCATTTCATCTTCTTTTGTTTCAATCAGTACGCCTTCCAGAATTTTTGAAGTGGACCGGGACGGAACTGCCTGGATGGCGTTGTTCAGAGCACGGTAAAGTTCGGATTTATTGCAATAGATTTTCATAACGATTCCTTTCGCGAGAGCATTATTATTAATATAAATAAATATAGTTATAGTAGTAGGGGGTGTCGATACTGTGGAAAACTCCCCAAATTCATAATTTTGTGTGAGTAACGGGCTTTTTGACTGAGGAAAAACCCGTACAAAAACTCTGTTATTCGAATGTGTATAACTTTTCGGAAACGCCCAAAAATGTGTTTATCGATGTTCTTTGATTTTTTTCTTCAGGGCATCGATATCCTTCCGGGTCTCCTCGTCGTTATCATACTGTGAGGTAATCTTGTTCACCGAATGAATGACGGTGGAATGGTGTTTTCCGCCGAAGAGTTCGCCGATTTCCGGCAGGGAAAGCTCGGTGTTCTCTCGGCAAAGGTACATAGCCACCTGCCGAGGGTAGGCAATTTCTTTATTTCTCTTGGTAGAATCCATATCGGAAACCTTGATTTTGTAGTATTTTGCCACGATGGACCGGATGCGTTCCGGGGCGATGCCGCCGTCGGAATCCTTGATGATGTTCCGCAGCGTTCTTTTTGCAAAAGCCACGTCGATGTGTTCGTCCAAGAGATTGGAATAACCGGTGATGTTGTTGAAGGCGCCTTCCAGCTCTCGAATATTGTCGGTGAATTTCTCCGCAATGAGGCAGCATACTTCGTACAGGTCGTCATCCCATTCCAGCTGCGCATTTTCTGCTTTTTTCTTTAGAATGGCCACTCGGGTTTCAAAGTCTGCCGGCGTGATATCCGCAATCAGGTTCCACGCAAATCGAGTACGCAGCCGCTCTTCCAGGTTTACCAGTTGGTTCGGCGGACGGTCGCTGGAGATGACAATCTGTTTTTCGTCCTCGTACAGCGCGTTGAACGTATGGAAGAATTCTTCCTGTGTCTTATCCTTGTTCTCCAGGAACTGGATGTCGTCGATGAGGAGAACGTCGGCTTTTCGATACTTATTTTTGAAAGCACGCATTTTATTCTCGGAAATTGCCTTGATCAATTCGTTGGTAAAGGTTTCCGAAGATACGTACACAACGCGGGATTCCGGGTCATTTTTGATGATATGGATGCCGATGGCCTGCATCAGATGGGTTTTTCCCAGGCCGGACCCTCCGTATATAAAAAGAGGATTGTATGCTTCCGCCGGGGATTCCGCTACGGCCAGGGCAGCGGCGTGGGCATACTTATTATTATTGCCCACCACAAAATTATCGAAGTTCAGCCGCGGATTGAACAGCTTGTTGGTGTCTTCGAATTTTTGAATTCTTTTCCGGGCAGCCAAAGCCGGCCGGCTTTCTTCCTGATATTCTTCTTCCAACTTTACCAGTACGCGGTAGCTCTGGCCGGTGACGTTTTCAAAACCCTGTTCAATCAGGTGCATATAACGCTTTTTGATCAGATTGACTGCGATATCGTTTTTTGTTGCAAGATAAATAATGTTCACATCTTCATCAATGCGGTAGATGGAGAGGGATGTGAACCAGGTGTTGTAGCTGACCTCAGTGGTATTTGCTTTAATGAATTGCAGGAATTGCTCCCATATCTTGTTAGTATCCAAAATGCTCTTTCTCCTTGTTGATAACATATTTTACATAAAATTTTCCACAATGACAAGTGGTCAGAAACGCCAAAAATCTAAATATTCGGGGGTACAAAAAGAATGTTATACACATGTTGTGGAAAAAATTATGCATAACTTTTTCGAAACACTAAATGTTGTGGTAATAAACATTTTTGACACTTTTCTGAAAGAAAAAGATTCCATTTTTCGATATAATTCAGACTTTCATTGACTTTGAAGACAGAAATCAGTATAATATTTTGATGTATGTACCCTTGGAATTTAGAAGGTACGGAATTTTATATCAACTTAGAGATATTGTAATATCGGAAGGAGAAAAGGAAGATGAAGAGAACATATCAGCCTAAGAAGAGACAGAGAATGAAGGAACACGGATTCAGAAAGAGAATGGCTACTGCAAACGGCAGAAAGATTCTGAAGAACAGAAGAGCAAGAGGCAGAAAGAAGCTGACTGCTTAATTCCCTTGAATGCTTGAAGCGGTTATTCGAGAACAAAATGAAGTGCAGAAAAGAAATTCTTAGTAATCAGAGAAATTTCAACAATGTCTATCGGAAAGGTTCTTCCAGAGGAGGCCGATACGTAGTCGTTCTGTATAAGAAGAACCGACTGCCGGTTTCTCGGATTGCATTTGTTGCCAGTAAGAAGGTGGGCAACAGCGTATGCAGAAACAGAGCCAGAAGGTTGATGCGAGAATCCATCCGTACGATGGGACTGGCAATCCGGCCGGGATATGACATCATTTTCGTTGCACGAAATTCAATTAATGGAAAGAAGTGTCCGGAAGTACAGCGAACTTTAGTGAAGTCGCTGAAGTCTTGCGGATTAATTGAAGAGAAGTGATTACCGCGATGAAAGCAATCAGCAATTTTATCAAAAGAATTTTAATTTTAATGGTAAGAGGATATCAGCTGTTTATATCTCCGCTGTTCCCGCCGGCATGTCGGTTTACTCCTACCTGCAGTACTTATTTTATACAGGCGCTGGAGAAGTACGGTCCGATTAAAGGAAGCTGGCTGGGAATCAAGAGAATTCTGCGATGTCATCCGGGAAATCCCGGCGGATACGATCCTCTTCCATAGACAGGGAGAATTATATGGGAGTAATAGCGGTACCTCTTGGATACCTACTTACACTGATTTATAATTTCGTGGGAAATTATGGTATTTCACTGATTATTCTGACTGCAATCGTTAAGTTTGCGCTGTTCCCGCTGTATGTAAAGCAGATTAAATCCACTGCCAACATGCAGGAACTGCAGCCAAAGATGCAGGAGATTCAGCAGAAGTATGCACACGATCAGCAGAAAATGAACGAAGCGATGCAGGAGCTCTACACTAAGGAGAAATTCAATCCGCTGGGTGGATGCCTGCCGATGCTCATTCAGTTTCCGATTATCATGGGTCTGTTTGCACTGCTGAGAAATCCGATGCAATACCTGAAGAGCGAAGATATGCTGTTCGCTGTACACGAATCTTTTCTTTGGATCAAGGATCTGGCACAGCCGGACCTTTGGATTCTCCCAATTGCGGCAGCAGTAGCGACATACTTCTCGTTCACCATGACTCAGCAGCTTACCACTGCTGCAGGTGCTGAAAATGCACAGATGAAGTCCATGAATATGATGATGAAGTATGTATTTCCGCTCAGTATTCTGGTCATTGCCAGATCGTACCCGGCAGGTCTTGCAATCTACTGGGCCGGCGGCCAGACCATTCAGATTTTCCTGAACATTCGCATGAATAAGGTTCGGAAGGATTTGAAGGAAAAGGCGGATCACGAAAAGCTCGTTGCCCGTGCGGAAAAAGAATTGAAAAGAAGACTGAATGCAACTTCTAAATTGAAAGGAAATCGTTAGAAAATGAGAGTTTCAGAAAAATGGGGAGGAGATGTTGACGCAGCGGTAGAGCTTGCGCTCAAGGAACTCAAACTCACCATCGATGAAGTCGATGTCGAAGTTCTGGAAGAATCCTCCAAAGGTTTCCTCGGCATAGGTTCCAAACTGGCAAAGGTCAGAGTTACAGCAAGGGAAGAGAAGTCGAATAAGAAGGAGAAGAGTTCCTTTGATGATATCGACAGAATCCTGGCTTCTTTACCTGAAAATCAGAAAGTAGAAGTTCCTGAGGAAATCAGAGAAGATTATGATAAGTTCGAGCAGGAAGAGATGGAAGATGCTCGAGCAAGTGCAAAAGCAAAGAAGAAAGACAGACATAGATCCAGAAACAACCGGGGTAATCGGAGAAAAGAGCACAAGGAACATCGCGCTGAAAGTTCCATGTTTGCCGATCTGAAGAACCTGGAGCCGGCAGAAGGTCATCCGGTGGAAACATTCCTTCGGGATGTAACCGCAGAGATGGGCATCGATCTGGATTTCACCGTGAAGAGCGGAAATGGAATTGTCTATGTAAACATCACCGGTAAGGATACCGGAACCATCATTGGAAAAAGGGGTCAGACCCTGGATGCGATTCAGTATCTTGCCAGCATCGTTGCCAATAAGGAAAGCGATGAATACGTGAGAGTTATTCTGGACGCAGAGAATTACCGTTCCAAGCGGGAGCGTACGCTGATGAATCTGGCAAACAGACTTGCCGGAAAGGTGGAGCGTTCCGGAAGAAGCATTACGCTGGAACCGATGAATCCTTATGAGCGTAAAGTAATCCATTCCACATTGCAGGATCATCCGTATGTGACGACCCGCAGTGAAGGAAAGGAACCGTATCGCCGGGTAATCATCGAGAAAAAGTAAAATGAAGGAATCTCGGTCCATCTCCGGATGACCGAGATTTTTTTTAAAGGAGAGAAAATGGGAGACACAATTGCAGCAATCGCCACGCCGCAAGGTGAAGGCGAATCGGCATCGTTCGAATCAGCGGAGATGAATCACTGAATATCATGAAAAAAATTCTCCGTCCCTGCCCGGCGGAGGTGAAGCCTCGCTATGCGTATTACGGGAACATCGTGAATCCGGAAAACGAGAATGTCATCGATGAAGCCATCTGTTTGTATATGAAGGCCCCGCACTCTTACACCTGTGAGGATGTGGTGGAAATTCAGGCACACGGCGGCATCGTTTCCATTCGGTTGATTTTGCGGACGGTGCTGGACTGCGGTGCTCGCATGGCGGAGCCGGGAGAATTCACGAAGCTGGCATTTCTTAACGGCCGGATGGATCTCGCCCAGGCGGAAGCGGTTATCGATGTGATAAAAGCAAAGAGCGAAATGCCTCTGCAGATTGCCGAGCGTCAACTGAAGGGGCGTCTCGGTACGGAGATTTCCGAAATTCGGGAAAGTTTGAGGGACGTGCTGGCTCAGATGGCCGTGAACATTGATTTTCCGGACGAGGATATCGAGCAGGTGGAATCCCAGAGATTCTGTGAAGATTTGAGCAATGTGAAAGAAAAGGTTCAAAATCTTCTGGATACGTGCGATAACGGTCGAATTGCGAAAGAAGGAATTCGCGTGGCCATTGTGGGAAAGCCGAATGTGGGAAAATCTTCCCTGATGAATGCGCTGCTGGGAGAAAACAGGGCTATCGTGACGAACATTCCGGGAACTACCCGGGATACCATTGAGGAGAGTGCCACCATTCACGGTCTTCCTCTGGTATTGACGGATACTGCGGGAATCCGAGAAACGGATGATGTGATTGAGCAGATGGGAATTCAGAAATCCCATGAAGAGATGGAAGCGGCGGATCTGGTGGTTTTGGTTCTGGACGGAAGCAGGGCACTGTCTCCGGAGGATGTGGAAATTCTGAAGCAGAATGAAGGACAGCGAGTTCTTGTTGTTTTGAATAAGAACGATCTGGGGGAAGCGGTCTCTCAAGATGAAGTGAAAGATATTCTTCCGGAAGCGGAAATTGTGCAGACGTCTCTTCTTCGCTTGAGCGGTGCGGATGCGGTAACTCATCGAATTCAGGAGATGTTCCTGCAAGGCATTCAGAATATGCAGGAACGAAATATCGTTACCAGCGAAAGACATCGGGATGCCTTGAACCGGGGAATGGAATCCATCGCAGATGGGATGAATCTCCTGGAAATGGGGGAATCTATTGAAATCTGTGAGCTTCAAGTTCATAATGCATATGAGGCACTGGGTGAAATCATCGGAGAAACAGCAGGTGATGAGATTCTGGATACGGTGTTCTCCAAATTCTGTCTGGGTAAGTAACAGGAGTTTTAAATGACATCAAAAGAGATTAATAAAGATACAATTCCGGTAATGGGAGAATATGATGTAATCGTGGTAGGTGCCGGACATGCCGGCTGCGAGGCGGGCTTGATTTCTGCGCGCATGGGAATGAACACCTTGCTGCTGTGCATCAACCTGGAATCCGTGGCCATGATGCCGTGCAACCCGTCCATCGGCGGAACGGGAAAAGGTCATTTGGTGTGTGAAATCGATGCTTTGGGCGGCGAGATGGGACTGAACATCGACAAAACCTTCCTGCAGAGCAAGATGCTGAATACTTCCAAAGGACCGGCGGTGCATTCCCTTCGGGCACAGGCGGACAAAACAAAGTATCATCTGGAGATGAAGAAGACCATCGAAAAGGAGCCGAACTTGCATTTGAAGCAAGCGGAGGTCATCAACCTTGTCATTGAGGAGGGAAATGTTCAGGGTGTCATCACCCGCACGTTCACGCGTTACAATGCGAAAGCGGTGATTCTCTGCACCGGAACATTTCTGGGCGGAAAAATATTTATCGGTGATTCCGCATTCCAAAGCGGCCCTAACGGCTTGGCTGCTTCCACGGATTTGGCGGAAAAACTCTACGAATACGGATTTACGATGCGGCGGTTTAAAACCGGCACGCCGGCCAGAATGCTTGGAAAAACTTTGCATTACGAGCGCATGAAGGAACAGTCGGGAGATGAAGAAATCGTGCCGTTTTCTTTTATGAATGAAGGGAAGGATATCGGAACGAATCAAATTTCTTGCTGGCTCTCCTATACAAATGAGGAGACGCACCGGATTATTCTGGATAATCTGGATAAGTCGGCCATGTATTCCGGCAATATCGTTGGGGTGGGGCCGCGGTACTGTCCTTCCATCGAGGATAAGGTGTCTCGTTTCCGGGATCGGGAGCGGCATCAGCTTTTCGTGGAGCCGGAGGGCTTGGATACGGACGAGATGTACATTCAGGGAATGTCGTCCAGCTTGCCGGAGGATATTCAGCGGGAGTTCTACCATTCTATCCCGGGGTTGGAGGACGGTGAAATCGTTCGGCCGGCCTACGCCATTGAGTATGACTGCATCGACCCTCAGAGTTTGAAGCCGTCTTTGGAGAGCAAGGTGGTGAAGAATTTGTTCTGCGCCGGACAGTTTAACGGAAGTTCCGGCTACGAGGAAGCGGCAGCCCAGGGACTGATGGCCGGAATCAATGCAGTTCGGAAGCTTCAAGAGAAGGAACCGCTGGTACTTGGCCGGGATCAGGCGTACATCGGTGTGCTGATTGACGATCTGGTGACCAAGGGAACCAACGAGCCGTACCGTATTATGACTTCCCGGGCGGAATACCGTCTGCTGCTGCGTCAGGACAATGCGGACCGGCGTCTTACTGCGCTGGGTTATGAATACGGTTCCGTCAGCGAGGAGCGTTATCAGAAATTCTTGAAAAAGAAAGCGAACGTGGATGCGGAGCTTGCACGCATCGAGAAAAAAACAGTTTCGAATAAGATTCAGAATGAATTTCTTTCCAGACACGGAAGTGCCGAATGCGACCGAGGGCTCTCCTTCGGTGAAATGATGCGCCGTCCGGAAATTCATTATGCGGATACAGCAGAGATTGATGACGAGACCAGACCGGAGCTGACTCGAAACGAGCGGTATGAAGTAGAAGTAAGAATTAAGTACGATGGATATATTCAGAAGCAGATTGCTCAGGTAGAAAAGATGAAGAAGCTGGAAAGCAAACGGTTGGATGATTCCATCGATTACAACAGCATTGGCGGTTTGAGATTGGAAGCGCGCCAGAAGCTGACGGAGATTCGTCCGATTAATCTGGGGCAGGCCAGCCGAATTTCCGGCGTGTCTCCGGCGGACATCAATGTTCTTCTGGTATATCTGGAGAAAGAGAACAGAAAGAGGTCGACAAATGAGTAAAGCCTATGAGCGGCTGGAGCAGCAGGTAGGGGAAGAAAAAGCGGAATTGATGATCCACTATATGGATGAGATTTTGCGGATGAACGAGCATATCAACCTTACCGCCGTTTGGGATCCGGAAGAATTTATCGTAAAACATCTGCTGGATTCTCTGGGGTGTGTGGGTTCTCCGGAATGGGAAAAGGCCGATACGATTGCAGACGTGGGGACCGGTGCCGGATTTCCCGGAGTTCCGTTGGCCGTCATGGCACCGGAGAAAAAGATTTCCCTTATCGATTCCCTTCAGAAAAGACTGCGTGTAATTGATGACATTACCCGGTCTCTGGATATTCAGAATACCGCGACATTCCATCTTCGCGCCGAAGAGGCGGGACAGAGCAAGGAGCATCGGGAGCGGTACGATCTATGCGTATCTCGAGCGGTTGCTTCCATGAATGTTCTGGTGGAATGGTGTCTGCCCCTTGTTAAAGTAGGGGGGACCTTTGTGGCGTACAAGGGTGAAAAGGCAGAAGAAGAAATAAAGGAGGCGGAAAAAGCAATCCGACTTCTTGGCGGAAAGATTGACCGAATCGAAACGGTGAATCTGGAAGATGAATCTGCGGAGAATCACGCGTTGGTGTATATAAAGAAAGTTAAAAAGACGCCGGCGAAGTTCCCGAGAAAATCCGGAACGGCGCGGAAAGAACCACTGTAGAAAAAGAGGGGCTGTCGCATTAACAACAAATAAGACAGCTCCAAATGCAAAAGAAACAGGCTGGCAATAACCGAATTTATCATTCAGCTATTGTTTGCCTGTTTCTTTCATTTTGGGTCTTCACTTTTTCCTCGGGGATGGATTTTTTGCACGGGGAATAGACAGG
>ERZ1026880.653-NODE-653-length-17016-cov-3.996580_pt1 | contig 17016 bp, 16 predicted proteins | sample MGYA00380170_ERZ1026880 | MGnify/ENA primary metagenome ERZ1026880 (study PRJEB33269, sample SAMEA4719806) | human gut metagenome | biome: human-associated habitat; feature: organic feature; material: feces | place: Cameroon | collected 2013-10 ...
CGCCCATCTTGCGGATCTGACCCATCTGCTCCAGGAAATCCTCCAGCGTAAACTGATTCTTGCGCAGGCGCTTTTCCAGTTCCTGCGCCTTCTGTTCATCGTAGTCTTCCTGTGCCTTTTCGATGAGGGTGAGCATATCGCCCATGCCCAGGATCCGGCTTGCCATACGCTCCGGATGAAACGGCTCCAGCGCATCGAATTTTTCACCCGTACCGACGAATTTCACAGGTCTCCCTGTCACCTTTTTTGCAGAAAGCGCCGCACCGCCTCGGGAGTCGCCGTCCATCTTAGTCATGATGATGCCGTCGATACCGAGTCTGTCGTTGAACCCCTCTGCCGCATTGACTGCATCCTGACCGGTCAGCGCATCGACAACCAGAAGGATCTCATGAGGCTTGATAGCCCCCTTCAGGCGAACCAGCTCCTCCATCAGTTCTTCATCGATCTGCAGCCGGCCTGCAGTATCGACGATCAGCACATTGCAGCCTTTTCGTTCCGCCTCTTTTATAGCCGCCAGAGCGATCTTCTCAGGCTCCCGGCTTTCCCGCATGGTGAACACCGGTGTGTCTACTGCCTTTCCCACTACTTCCAGCTGGTCGATAGCGGCCGGACGATAGATATCACATGCGCACAGCATCGGTTTCTTGCCGTTTTTCTTAAGATAATTGGCCAGCTTGCCGCAGGTGGTTGTTTTACCGGTACCCTGCAGACCGACCATCATGTATACCGTAAACCCCTTCGGGGAATAGGTCAGTTTGCTTCCGGTCCCGCCCATCAGCTCGGTAAGCTCATCGTTTACGATCTTGATCACCTGCTGACCCGGGGTCAGACTCGCCATAACTTCTTCGCCCAGCGATTTCTGTTTCACGCTGTCTACGAATTCCTTTACGACCTTGAAGTTTACATCCGCCTCCAGCAGAGCCAGCTTGACTTCACGCATGGCTGCGTTGATGTCTGCCTCCGTCAGGCTTCCTTTTCCCTTCAGGCCTTTAAAGACATTCTGCAGTTTTTCGGACAATCCTTCGAATGCCATAGGCTTATTCCTCCAGTTTATCTATAATATCTTTGATCTTCTGTAATTCTGCTGTAACCTCCGCCGGCACCAGCGCTTCCTGCTTCTGCACGTCTTCCATCAATCCTTCGATCCTTTCATCGATATCTCCGATGGCTTCCCGGCTCTGCTGAAATTTGTCTACCAGCCCCAGCTTCTGTTCGTATTCATGCAAAGCCCTCCCGGCATTCTTGAGCGCATCATGCACGCCCTGTCTGCTGATGGAAAACTCCGCTGCGATCTCTGACAGTGACAGATTTTCTCCGTAATAAAGTTCCATCACTTCCCGCTGTCTGTCCGTCAGAAGGCTTCCGTAAAAATCATACAAAAGGCTCGTCTGGATCACGTCATCGATCTTCATGGACATCACCTCACCAGCTTAGTATATAACAGGGTTTCATTGCTGTCAAGCGTTTTTACTTAACAGTGTATAAAATGCACTCCCGCTCTGTCGCCAGACCCTTTACGATATCTTCTGCAAAGGCTCTGCAGTTCGGAGCTCCGCACACGCCGCAGTCGATCCCCGGCAGCGAGCTGAGAACTCGCCCCATTTCTTCCATCTTTTTAAGGGAAACATCCAGATCCTCGTCCAGCCGCAGAACCGGGCGATAACAAAGAGGACGATTCCGGAGAAGTTCATCCTCTTCTCCCGGCAGATTCAAAGTCCGCTCTCCGTACTTTTCCTTTGCCTCATCGATCAGCGGTTTTATATTCGCCTTTGCTGAATAACTGTTTTCCACGGTAAGGGATCCGCCGAAACATCCGCCGCGGCACGCCTCCGTCTCTACAAAAGCCAGTCCATCCAGCTTCTCATCCTCGATTTTTTCAAAAATATCGATCACTTTATCAATACCATCTACCGCTACAAAATCATCGGTCTGCAGCGACAGGCTCTCCCCTCCCGGACTCGGCCAGCGAAGTCCCGTCATGCCTGCCTTCTCCAGATCTTCGATTTCCTCATCTTTCAGCTCTTCCAGATTCTGCAGTACCTGCTTGTAGATGTCCGAAATGGCGATCATCTTATCGATATCTGAATCAACCACCTCGTCGCTTTCCTTGATAAAGGATATTTTCGCAGTACATGGTGCGATAAAGAAGATCCCTACCTTCTTGTCAGGATGTCTTCTCTCCGCTTCCCGCCGTGCCATACTTGCCACTACCTCCACCGGTGGACGGTAGTCCACCACATGCTCCATGAGATTGGGGAATCTGATCTGGATCAGATTCAGGATCGACGGACACCCTGCGGAGATCAGCGGCAGTTTTCGTTTACCACTGTGCAGAAGCTCCCGCAGCCGGTAGCTGATCATCTCTGCACCGATCGCTTCTTCATAGATTTCATCAAATCCCACTCTCTTCAATGCTGTCAGCAGATGATTCCTGGATCTGATGTTATGGAACTGTCCAAAAAAAGCCGATGCCGGGATGGCGATCCTGTAATCATATGCTTCCAGACAGTCGGGAGCATCTGTCACCGGACTGTTGGCGTGACGAGGACAAACCTTGATGCACATGCCGCATTCAATGCAGCGCTCTGCAGAAATCACGGCCTTTCCCGATTTTATCCGGATTGCTTCCGTTGGACAGGTTCTGGCACAATGGGTACATCCTATACACCGTTTCGGATCCAGCCGGATCGATGTCAGATGTTTGTTTTCAAAAGAAAGAGGACCTTCACGAAGTCCGTGACTATGAAGTTTGCCACATACGGTAAACGTCGTATCATCTGTCTTCACCAGCGCTATGTTCCGGTTGGCAGCCAGTTCGATCATAGCATCCGTCACCGTCTTTCCGCAAGTGATGATGATGCATGTTATGTTCATCATCTCCGAGGCACGAATGACCTGCGGATTTACAAGGCTCGTAATAAGGATACTGTCATCTGCTGTATCCAGCATGACATTGCTCATCAGATCCGAAGCCACCGCATAGGAATATTCCCGCCGTAATATTTCTTCTGTCCCATACAGGATCTTGCCGCCTATCATGGAAATAATCTTTTTCAGTTCCATCATTACCTCCGCTTCATCGCCTGCAGCTGCGCCTTCTGCACATTTGAGATCTGCCGGCTTTCCCGTGCCTTCTGCAAAGCTTTATTATATGTAAAATCATCGAGCTTCGCCTGTTTCATAAATGCCATCGTCTCATCATAAAACTTGACGAAACAAATAGAGATCAGCCACGCTACCGCCATCTTAACATAGTACCCTTCATGGTGGACAGACTGCGCTGTCGCAAACAGCCGGTCCAGATACTCCCGCTTCATATAATGATCCAGCAGCATCACGACGCCGAACCTGACGTCAAACTCCAGATCGCTTTGCAGATACGGCCGTAAAAATTCCCAGGTATCTTCCCTGTATTTCCGTGTTTCCTTCAGACTGGCGCAGAACGTATCGCAAATGGCCCAGTTTCTGATTTTGGGAACGAATCCTTTGATCTGTGCAAAAAGCACTTCGCTGGGCACATTCCTTTGTAGGCCGATGATCATGCCCTGCAGCGTGATCTCTTCATAGCAGGAATCGCCGATCTCCTGCAAAAGGATATCCGCGCGCCCGCCGGACTTTGTAAAAAGCTCTCTGGCATACCGGCGCAAGGCAGGGATCCTCACACCTAACAGGTTTTCCTCTCCTGGAACCAGACCGCCGTGAAACTCTTTATATTTCGGATCGCTCAAACTTTGCAGCTCCTGATAGATTTCCTTCTGCCTACTCATGTCTGCGTTCCTCTATTCGTTCTTCCAGCTTTTCTTTGACGTGCTTCAATCTTTCGCTCTGCTTTCGGAGCAGTTCCATATGCTCACTGTACTTTTCCAGCTGACGGCTGAGCGGCATTTCAGTCTTGAACGCAAGCATAAAACGCTTCTTTTCTTCCAGCTCTTCCCGCTGCTGCGCGAGATAATCCTTCAGCTCCTCGTATTTGACCACGATATCCTTTTCCTGTGCGAAGTCCCGCACCTTACCGGAGATGTTGAGAGAATACCAGAGGTCGATGGCGAACACTCCGAAAAACATGCCGATGAAAAAGGAAAATGCCAGATGCTGCGAAAGCCAGTGGACCCAGCCCACCACATATGGGTTGACAAAGAAATAATACACGCATCCAAGCAGGCCCCATATGACTGAAAACTTGGGGCAGATGATACCTTTGATATTGCCTTTTTCCTTCGTATAGTCCCAGAGTTTCACATGCATACCGCGGATAAAAATGATTCCTGCGATGTATTCGATGATGGTCATGACCACCGCCATGATCACCAGAATGATCGCTACATCCAGTGCCTTGCTGGGCGTCATAGCCACAGCACTCAGCGCGGACACGGCATACATGCCCCACAGACCGAAGCCGTAAAGGGGCAGATACGGTCCTGCGAGAAATCCCGGATTGATCCATTTTCTTTCCGGGTTGGCTCGCGAAAAGAAGCGGCGAAAAAACACTTCCATACACCATCCCAGGCAGCTTCCTATAAAAAATAAAAATGCGAAAATCAACACCTGATTCATCTCTAATACTCCCCTCCCTGTTTCAGCTCAAAATGGTTCTTGTTGAATTCGAGGATACCTTCATCCCTCAGTTTTCCAAGTTCCTTGGACATGGCGCTTCGATCCACTGCCAGAAAATCCGCCAGCTGCTGCCTGTTGAACGGAATTTCAAAACAGGAAGAATCCTGCTTGAGCGACTGATCGGATAGATACGAAAGCAATTTATCCCGTGTCGTCCGCTGCGACATATGTTCCAGCTTGCGTGTCAGCTCGCGGTTCTTGACTGCCAGTACATAGGCAAAATTGCGGATCAGCTGAGCGTGATACGGACATACCGTTGAACACACCTGAAAAATTTTCTTCACGTCTAATAAAAGCACGGTACTGTCCTTTACAGCAACCGCATTGATCCTAACCGGTTCGTCATCCAGAAAAGAATACACTTCCCCAAGAAGTTCTCCTGCAGATACATCCGCCAGGATGCTGTTATTTCCCCAGTAATCCTCCCTGTCGATATGAAACATCCCGTCAAGCACCAAAGCCGCCATGCCGGCCGGCTCTCCGGCGCGATACAGGAATTCTCCCCGCGTGAACCTTTTTTTCACAGCGGCCAGGCAGTCCAGCATAGACAGGATATTTTTTTCTTCCATGCCGCGAAAGATCTTTGCGCGCCGCAGAAGTTCCATATAGTTTTTCATGATTTTCTCCAAAATTTTTTATTGCGTTGTAAAAACAACATACTTGATCTTCTTATTGTATTAGAATTCTGTTAGAAAAGCAAGGAGGTCACTGATATGATCCGAAAAATAATTAAGATAAATGAAGAAAAATGCAACGGCTGCGGTCTGTGTGCCGAAGCATGTCACGAAGGAGCGATCGGAATGGTGGACGGTAAGGCGAAGCTGCTTCGCGATGATTACTGTGATGGTCTGGGAGACTGTCTCCCGGCCTGTCCGACCGATGCTATCACATTTGAAGAACGGGAAGCTGCCGCCTATGATGAAGCAGCCGTAGAGGCTCATAAGGCACGGCGTGCTGCTGCTAAGACTGTCAAGGCGGATAGAGAGGACGTGCCAGCGGAAAGCGCACTTGTCAACTGGCCGGTGCAGATCAAACTGGCGCCGATCCAGGCTCCGTATTTTGAAGATGCCGATCTGCTGATCGCGGCAGACTGCAGTGCTTATGCCTATGGAAACTTTCATGGGGATTTCATTGACGGCAAGATCACACTGATGGGATGTCCGAAACTGGACATGGTGGACTATTCCGAAAAACTTACGGAACTGTTTACCAGAAATACGATCCGCAGCATCACCCTTACCCGTATGGAAGTTCCGTGCTGCGGCGGTCTGGAATACGCTGTAAAGCAGGCAGTCGCCGCCAGCGGAAAGGATATTCCGCTGAAGGTCGTTACCATTGGGATCAACGGCGATTTGAAATGACCGTGATCCTGTTTTGTTCATCGATCCCGATGACTTTCTCTCCTCTCTTTCTGAGGTGAAGCACATATTGGATATCCTCATCGTCCAGGACTTCTCCCGGACATATGAGAGGTATCCCGGGAGGATACGGTATAATGGAGGTTCCGCATATGCGTCCGCTGCATTTTCTGATATCCTCTGTCTCTTTTTCCCCTGCAGTATCTTGCAGGGGTCTTTTTTTATTCCACGGGATTTTCGATTTTGCTGGATTTTCCGAGAGTTTAGTGTGCTTCGGTTTTTCCGCATCTCTCGGCACGTCCTGCACCATCCGGTCACCTCGGCTTTCCTGCTCTGCGATCTCCTGCAAAGCTGCCAGCAGCTTCTCATAGTCTGCCTGCGTATTGCCGATGCCCGTCATGCACATCAGGATGTTGCCCGTCGTCAGTTCACAGAAAATATCACGCTTTATCAGTTCCTGTTCCAGCCGTGCTCCCGAAAGTCCCAGAGCACTCATGTCCAGATCGATCTTGGTCTGATCCATGCTCCCGCCTTGCAGATCGGCCGGCTGAAGCATCCGCAGCCCGTGGATCTTCTCCGCTTCACGATAAAAAACATCAAGATTTTCCTGCCACTGTGTGAAAAGGGATGTTCCGTGCTCCCTCATGATATCTCCATTTAGATCCAGGGAAGCCATGAGAAGATAAGAAGGGCTGGTACTTTCGATTTTCTGCAGCTGATCTTCCAGAACCGGCAGACTGATCCGCTCTGAATTTACATGAAGCACTGCACTTTGTGTGAAAGATGCCAATGTTTTGTGAATACTGTCCACGATGATGTCGGCTCCGCAGTCCTCGGCTGCTGCAGGTTGATCTTTCATGAATTTCAAATGAGCTCCATGAGCCTGATCCACGATGAGGATCCCGTCGTGACTGTGCACCGTCTCCGCGATGCCTGCAATGTCGCTGCAGATCCCATAGTAATTTGGGCTGGGGAGCACCACAGCCTTAGCTTCCGGATGCTCCCGCATCAGCCGATCGATCTCATCTGCCGTGGTAACACCTGCAATACCATATCGTGCTTCCTCTTCCGGGTAGGCATATACCGGTTTTATATTTCCTAAAGTCAGGGCATTGAATACCGCTTTATGGCAGTTTCTCGCCAGGATCAGCGAGCCTCCCGGCTCCACAGATGCCAGGATCCCTGCGATCAGCCCTCCGCTGGTGCCGTTGATCAGCAAATATGATTTTTTGACGCCATAGAGTTTCTGATACTTTTCCTGAGTTTCCAGGATGATCCCTTCCGTCTGAAACAGGTTGTCCGCTCCCGGGATCTCCGTAATATCACAATCCATGATATGTTCCAGAAAATCTCCATACCCCAGCCTGCGATACAATTCACTTCCTTTATGTCCCGGCATATGAAAAGACACCGGACAAAGTCCGGTGTGTTTCAGCAGGAATTCTGTAATGCCCCCTGCCATTATTTCATCTCCAGCAGGAAGGCTTCATAAGCACGTCTTGCTTCGTAAATATCCACCTTACTGGTCACTTCATATGGTGCATGCATGTTCTGTACTGCAATACCACTGTCGATGACTTCCATTCCATAGTTGGCCAGGATGTATGCTATGGTGCCGCCGCCACCTTCGTCCACCTTGCCCAGTTCCGATGTCTGATAGGAGATCTCTTTGGCATCCAGAATATTTCTCAGCTTCGCGATGTATTCCGGATTGGCGTCGTTGGAACCGGATTTACCACGCGCACCCGTATATTTGTTAAAGGTAAGACCTTTGCAGAAATAAGCGCAATTGTTCTTTTCCATAACGGATGGATAGTTAGGATCAAATGCTGCACTGACATCGGATGACAGCACGCAGGATCTTCCCAGTGCTCTGCGAACACCCAGCTCGCTGTATGCTCCCATACAGTTCATCACTTCTGCTACGGTATTTTCAAAGAACCTGGAATGCATACCCGTCGCGCCTACGCTGCCGATTTCCTCTTTATCCACCAGCATGCAGACACAGGTCCTGGCAGGATCTTTAATGGCAAACATGGCTTCTGCGGATGGATAGGAGCAAACTCTGTCATCCTGTCCATACCCGATGATCATGCTGGAATCCAGCCCGTAGTCTCTAGCAGGTCCTGCCGGGACAGCTTCCAGTTCAGCCGACTGAAAATCAGCTTCTTCCATATCATATTTTTCCTTCAGGATCTTAAGGATATTGGCTTTGACCGGCTCCGTTTCCTCACCTTCCAAAGGGATGCTTCCGATGAGAATATTGAGATCTTCTCCCTCAACTACACGAGCACCCTTTTTATCCATCTGCTTTGCAGCCAGATGGATCAGCAGATCAGAAACACCAACAACAGGCTCGTCGTCTTTTTCTCCAATGCTGACATTGATGGAAGTTCCATCTTTTTTGACGACAATACCGTGAAGCGCCATCGGTCTTGCCACCCACTGATACTTCTTCACACCACCGTAGTAATGTGTCTCCAGCAATGCCAGAGAATCGCTCTCGTACAGCGGATTCTGCTTTAGATCAAGACGTGGCGAATCGATGTGTCCGCCCAGGATATTCATGCCGTTTTCAAACGCCTCCGTTCCGATGTGGAACAGGGCCAGCATTTTCTTCATGTTGACCGCATAGACCTTGTCGCCGGCCTGCAGCTTCTCGCCTGACGTGATGACGTCGTTCAGATTCCGGTAACCGTTAGCCTCAGCCTTTGCAGTAAGCGCCTCTACGCACTCCCTCTCGGTCTTACATTCAGAAATGAATTTTCTATAGTCTTCACAAAAACGAAAGATTTCTTTTCTTTCATTTTCGTTATATTTTTCCCACGCATTTTTACGTTTCATATGCTTGCCTTTCGCTCCTTTTTTCTGATTTTATAACGCATTTCTGCCTGTTTCACTTACAGAACCGCGATGACCTCTACTTCGCAGAGGACGTCCTTTGGCAGAGTCTTTACAGCTACGCAGGAACGCGCCGGTTTTTCTGTAAAGAATGCTCCGTACACTTCGTTGAATGCTCCGAAGTCCCCCATGTCCTTAAGGAAGCATGTAGTCTTTATCACATTTTCCTGGGATGTTCCAGCTTCTGCCAGAACAGCTGCCAGATTCTTCATCACCTGCTCTGCCTGAGCCTTGACGTCGTCTCCTACGATTTCTCCCGTCGCCGGGTCCAGTGCGATCTGACCGGAGGTGTAAAGCATGCCGCCGACAGCGATTGCCTGAGAATACGGGCCTACAGCGGCCGGTGCATTATCTGTATGGATCTTTGTGATCTTGTTCATATTGTTTTCCTCTCTGTTTCTATAAAACATTAGCGTATTTTGGTTTGTAAAAAAGTGACAAGTTACGTCCTATGAAAAAGTAACGAGTTCCGGCTCCGGTTTCGAAGCTGCCTCGATCTTTTTCAGTTCCAGGATAGGGCCTTCTTCTCCTTCTCCGTACATCTCACACGGGCCGTAATCGAATCCGACTGTCACCTTGACCCAGTCCTCGTGTTTGAATCCCGGCTGTTCTTTGAAGAAGCAGACGAATCCCAGGAACTGGATGTCATCGGCACAGCAGGTCATGATATGACGCCCCGGCACAAAATATTTGTGGGTCTTGTCCGAGCTGGCACAGTATTTTGCCACGAAGGTTATATCTTTTCCCATGTAACGACCTGGGTGATCCATAGCATCCAGATACCACAGACCGTAGTCCAGATCTTCGATGACCACTTCCTGACCGCTGAAATCAAAAGGCATGATCTCGTCTTCATTGGCAAACATGGTGCCGTCTGTTTTTTCAAATGCCACCTGAACCTGCGGATTCAGCGCCTTGAGGTTTCTTCGAAGCTTCATGCGATCCGTATCCTCCGTACAGCGGTTTACGATGATCAGGTTGGAGTCCTTTAATGGCTCCATGAATTTTTTCCGCATATTGGTCAGATACAAATCCACGGTTTCCCCATTCACTGTGGAATAGATTCCACCGATAAACCATTCTCCGGGGAACCCGCTTAAAAAGAATGCATCCATTTCCCACATACCATTATATTCGATCATGATCTGGGCAGGTTTATACTGCTCCTCACAGTTTCTCCAGAACTGCCGTGTCATCTCTTCAGGATCTTCCAGGGTCAGCATCGTCATGTTATATTTTTTTAAAAATGCCTCGCTGAAATCCTCCTCGCCTTCCTCTGTCCGGATAAGGAGTGTCCTGCCCGGCTCCAGAAAGCCTTCTTCTGCCGCCACCTCATGGATCAAAGTGGTCTTGCCGCTTTCCAGCAGTCCTGTAAATAAATAAACAGGTATTTCCATAGCAACGTCCTTTCTGTCGTATCTATTTTATTTCGCAAATACTTTTTCCAGTTCGTCCTTCTTCAGTTCCGTACCGATGACACAGATCCGGCCGATATAATCCGGCTTGCAGTCACGGATTTCCGTTTCTTCCGGCACCATGTCGAATTCCAGCCAGCCGCCTTCTTCTGTCTGGACGATGCCTTTTGCACGCAGCACCGTTCCAAAGTCCTGAGTCATACTCAAAAGCTTCAGCAGATCTTCCAGTTCTGCGCGGCTGAATTTATGAACTGTCTCGATGCCCCAGCTTGTGAACACTTCGTCCGCATGGTGATGGTGTTCGTGTTCATGGTCGTGGTGATGCTCTTCATGGTCGTGATCGTGACAGCCGCACGTGCAGTCCGGTCCGTGATCATGGTGATGCTCGTGGTCCTCGTGATCGTGGTGATGATGGTGATGCTCGTGATCATGCTCGTGGTCATGGTGTTCATGCTCCTCGTGATCATGGTCATGCTCGTAGTCATGATGATGATGCTCGTGATCATGGTGCTCATGATGCATATGAGAAATCAGCTCCATCATCTCTTTCTTCAAATCGTGTCCCTGCTCCAGCGCAGCCTTGATCATATCACCAGAAAGTTTGTCCCACTCCGTTGTCACGATAGCCGCTTCCTCATTCTTTTCACGAAGCAGCTCGATGCATTCCTTTAACTTCACCTCATCCATCATTTGCGACCGGCTGAGAACGATGGTGTTTGCATACTCGATCTGGTTATCAAAAAATTCACCGAAATTCTTCATATACATTTTTGCTTTCTTTCCGTCCACCACGGTGATCAGGCTGTCTACCTCGATCTGTGCTTCTTCCTGCATGTCGGACACTGCCTTTGCAACATCCGAAAGTTTGCCGACTCCCGACGGCTCAATGATGATACGATCCGGATGATACGTATCCACTACCTGCTTCAAAGCTCTTGCAAAATCTCCAACCAGTGTGCAGCAGATACATCCGGAATTCATCTCTGTCACTTCGATACCGGCATCCTGCATAAACCGGCTGTCCACGCCGATCTCCCCGAATTCGTTCTCGATGAGAACCATTTTCTCACCGCTGTAAACCTTTGAAATCAGCTCTTTTATAAAGGTCGTTTTACCGGCCCCCAAAAAGCCTGATATAATATCTACTTTCGTCATCCAAACCACTCCTTTTTATCTTAAAATCTTATTCTATACATTATTTTCTGCAAAGCGGGCTCCGCCCAGCTCCAGTAATTATTGTACCATAATAATACAATTTATGTTATCCCAACTTCATGAATTTTTTGTGAGGAAACACAAAATTTCCAGATTTCTGCAAAGGAAAAGAGAGCCGCGCGCTCTCTGCATAGTTTATTCATGTTGCCGACCGGTCTGCTCCCGGTTCCCGGCACGATTTTCTACGCTCAGACTAAATTTCCTCTGCAAAAACAGAATTCGTTTCTGCACAAACCACCTCACACGCCAAATTTTCAGAAAGCATAAAATCCGAAAATCTATTTTCTATCATCTCTTCAATTTTCTTCCTGGATACTATCCTATTTATTCCTTTTACCCCTTTATTATCCTCCTCTTCATTGCAACACTTTCTATATTTTCTGTCTGAGCCGCTCTAAAATGGATTTTTTGCACATGAAACCTCAAGCCCTTGCCGGCATTGATTTCCGGATTGCTTTTTAAGACAGAATTGGATATACTAATTAAAAGAGAGTCTATCAGCGGACAAGGATGAGTTCTCGGGCAGTGCCTGCGAGGACCCTTGATACTGAAGACTCTTTTTATTCTTCAAGCATTTTTGCACCTGGCTTTTTGGTGTATTTTCATTTTCTGCAAGAACTTGGTCTCTGTCAAAGTCAGTTCCATTCCAGATTTCTGCGAACAAAAAAGAGAGCTAGTTGTGCTCTCTACATGATCTATCGCTAAACCAGACAATTATTTGGCAGGCGTAGCATCCTCCTGCATCCCTCGGGTCTCCCCTGTCTATACCAACGGCGTGTGGTCGCTACGAAATCTACCACCTCAAATAGTTGCCTGGCTACAGCTCTAATATTATGTGTATATTATACAGGTTTTATTCTTTCTTGTAAAGAACATCGTGATTACGTAACCGCTGTTCAAAACGTTTTTTACTTTCTCCTATTGCTGTAATAATTGAATTCTTATACTGTGGATCATCTGATGATACTACAAGTCGAAGCACTAAATTAATATATTTACTTTTTTCCATAAAGGCTTTGCAAACAAGTGCTGTATGCTCCCGATCCTTAAAAATATAATCAGGATCTTTCAAAATCTGCAGAAATTTGTTCCCATAACAATCGTAGAATTCTTTTCCTCTCTTATCCATGATATGTTGAATCTGCTTATCTGTAATAATAACTTCGTCTGTCACCAAATCCACATCCACGCACTGATAAATATCCCTATTAATTTTTCCAATAAAATGCACTTTATTATATTTTTTTGTTTGCATTATGAAAATACCATCCATTATACAGCAATTCCACCATTATTTACTGTAAAGGATACTACGCTTTTGTGTTAAATTTATGCATATTTTTCATGTTATTACAATATATTACATTATTTTGTTTTGAATGTCCTCAGGCACTGGGAATAAGTCGCGTTGATCGCTGAAATAATTTCTACTTATCCGCCCTTGCAGAATACGACAAGAATTGGCAAGAGTGCCCGCACGCAAAATTTCTACTCACACGCCCCGTGCGAGGCGCGACTCTGCCTTTATGATTTCTTCCCGATCAATCACCGATTTCTACTCACACGCCTCTTGCGAGGCGCGACACTGTCACATTCAGCTGATCCGGCTGCGGATATCCATTTCTACTCACACGCCTCTTGCGGGGCGCGACTGCAAGAACATTTTGTAAATCGCAAGTATCAGCAAATTTCTACTCACACGCCCCATGCGGGGCGCGACAGCTACATATAGTATACATAAAAATTCATCACAATTTCTCAATTCACCCTTGATATTAAAAATATGCCATTATATAATACAATCAACAAAGAGCGAAACCGCTCAAAGCGGTTCGAGAAGTGAAGGTTTTAGAAAACCGCCAAGTCCCTGACTTGACGGTTTTCGTTTACTTCTGCTCCTTCTTCCTCCTACTTCTCTATCCTCTCGATCCCGGCATTCAGCGTGCGTACCTGTTCCTGCAGTGCTTCCACTTTTTCTTCCAGTCCGCAGAGGTGATCCTTGGCTTTTTCGTAGGCATCTACTTTCTTTTCCAGCTGATCGATCCGGTAATTTACCAGGCGGGACGATCTGACCATACCTATGACGGAGCCGGAAAGACCTCCCAGAGCTGCGATGACAGCTACGATGATTTCAGACGTCATGATCCACCTCCTATTTCACATAAATGCGGCTTCCTTTTTTCCCGCAGATCCAGCCGCTCGGCGTCTTGATCCATACGTCCGCACCTATGCTGCGCACCGCCATGATCGTTACGCGGGTACCTTTGCGATACACGGCATAGACTCCGTTCAGAGCGTGTTTTTTACCATTCGCAGTCAGCTGTGATCGCTTCTTGCGGGTATAATTCGTCCCCGGTCCGCTCCTGACATTCAAATTAACCTGCAGCGTCACCGTCCGTCCCACTTTATAGGCTCTTCCGATGCCAGTACTGCCCGCCAAGCCTCCGCCTGAAACTCCCGCAGACCCAGAAACTCCCGAAGACCCTGAAGAACCCACAGTTCCTCCCGTGATCCGCCGAAACGCCAGCCCTTTCGTCTGCCTTACCGACGTAAACGACGTATCCACATAAAAAGCCTTCTCCGGCGGTACAGCTCCCCCTGAGACGTCGATCACGAATTTCCCCAGAGAATTTTTCCGCCAGCCGTTACCGCGAAGTCTCCCTCTGCCGCAGCTGATGTGAAAATGATTGCCTGTAGCCCTGCCATCCGTTCCTTCCAGAAACATAGCCGTCCCCTTGCGAAACAGCTGTCCGACCCGCAGCCTTCTGAGCGTATCATCGTTGGGATGGATCACCATCACCGTCACGTGATCCGTAAAAGCCGGCGTCTGCACAGGAGCTGTAGACTGGATCCAGATGGTATTGACACCTTTGCTTCCCACACCATAGATCCGCTTCACAACACAGTCAAACGGCGCATAAAAATAACTTCTCCCGGCATCTGCACATGCCTCATCGACCGGATAATCCCGCGGCGAGCCATTGTAATTTTTACTGTGACTGAAACTGCCCTTATAGCTCTGAGTGATGTTCATGACCTTCGCCGGGTATCTGCTGATCTGTGCCATACCGATCACCTCCTAGCTCAAGTCCGCAGCTTCTTCTGCGCCAGGATCCGCATCCGGATCCAGACCGCTGCCTTCCGCTTCCAGCTTTCTCAGTTCTTCCTCCTGCAAAGCCTCTACCTGCAGTTTCGCAAGCCGCGTAGTCTTACGGATATCGTTGTCCTTCCACCAGGCCCAAACGGTAGTCGAGGCCGCAGCCAGGATCGAGACGGCTTCATACAGTCCGCTCTCATCCAGATTTAACGGAGCTTTCCCCGCCATCACTAATAAAGAATTCAACAGTGCCAGAGCTGTCACAACAGTTCGGGCAATGGTATCTTTACCGATATTCGGAATATTCGTCATGCCATTTTCCTCTTTTCTCAAAAGATTTTACAAGGGTTACAAAACCCCTAATGTAGCATATTCCCTAAAACAGCATGACGTGTCTGCCGGATCCAGCAAGATTTCATGCAAAAAAAGACGAGAACAACGCATGCTCTCGTCTTCCTTTCAAATTGTGTTTTTACTGCATCAGATTCACCGACTCTCCCGTCGTGTCATTGGTTCCAACACCACTGGCATTTACCGTATACCATGCCGACGTCGCCGTATGATAAGTGCCATCACCATTATCTACTGTTTCATATAACTGTATCGTGTAAGTTCCGTTGCCGTTATCCGTCACATTATATTCCGGCGGACAGTAGCCGTTCTGCGCCCGATAGTAATCCTGCGCTACCCGCGCCAGCTCATCCGTGTTGTAACTGGACCCTGCCGCAGCCGAACCTCCAGAAGAAGCCGATGCACCACTCTTTGCAGATGCTTCTTTAAAAACATATTCCCCGCTCATCACGCTGCTGCTTTCACCGCCGGCCAGCGTAGATTCATCGCGCTGCACGTTCATGATCACCTGTCCCTCTTCAAAAGTGTATGTCAGACTCTTGAACTGACTGGATATATCATTGCCGTTCCCATCTGTCACGTCGTGGACCGTCAGCACGTTATCCTGTTTGTCAGCAGTCGTCAGATCAATGGTATATACCTCTTCTATATACTCCGGCGAACCCTCCTGGAAGAAGCAATGCATCTTCAATCCATCTTTCGTATCCAGGGAATACTTCAGATCCCCATTCGCCTGATAATAGGCGTAACCGTCATAGGCTTCGTAATCCGAATCGGTCTTCTGATTCTGTTTCGTGCCGCATCCGACCAGCGTCAGCGATACCGCCAGCAACATCAAGACCGCCACCATGCTTACTATTTTTTTCATCTTCTTCCTCCTTTATTTATACTGCTGCAGCTTTTTCGCCGCCCCGTAATCCTTCAAATACAGGATCATCAGCACTACCAGAATGATACCGATCATACCAAACACACCGACGCTGGTGGCGTACCACGCATTAAAATCCTCAAATCCGGAAAATGAACAGGCCCATAAAATCATCCCCATTCCTCCAAAGCAGGTCAAAGCCAGCACACCGATCAAAACAGCCGATATCATCAGTTTTTTCGGTTCCCGCTCGATCTTGCTTCGGATCTTCTTCGTCCTGTCCGTATAATCTTCCGGGATCCGGAATCCCGTCGTGACCAGTGCTGCCTCTATCTCTGCACTGGCGAAATTCGCCTGGTCTTTTAGCTTCTTAAAGGTCGGATATTCCACCGCGATAATCAGCATCAGGATCACATCAAAAATCGTCATCTCTATCCCCAGACCTCCGATCAGGATCCCGATCAGCGCCAGGACAAACACGATCATAAAGACCAGGAACACCTTCATACAGACACTGTAAATTTTCTCATTTCGTTTCAACTGTCTCAAGACAAATTCTTCATATTGCATACATTCACTCCCCCTGTCATCTCAGCCAGTAATACGATTCGTTTCTGTCATTCTATCATCTCGCCCTTTTTCTGTGCAGTTTACATTTGTCTCAAAACAACAAAATTCCCAAAATGCATCTGCCACTTCGGGAATTTGTCTCACCTGTCTATTCTATTTTCTGCAAAGCCTCCGGCTACGCTTTCATGTCCGCAGTCGCGATGACCTTCGCACCAGTCCCACACAAGTTTTCGATCAGCACATCACCGTACTTTACCGGAAGCTTCGGATGAGTACTGTAGACCGCTTTCGCACATTCTTTCAGCAGAGCTTTTGGTACCGGCCTGTCCGTCTTCACGCTGAGAGGTCTGTCTGCTCCCTCCGGGCGCATAAGGATCGTCAGTACTCTCTGAGGATCCGTGATCTCCTGTTTCGCATAAGGAATCCCCTTGCTGCAAAAGTTCCCCGTTACGGCGATCTCCTCGCCCTGCTGTTCTACCTGCAAAAGGCATCCTCTCGGACAGTTTATGCAGATCAGTTCTGTATTTTTATCAGCCATTAGAGCGCACCTCCTTTCAGAGAAACCGTGATCGATCCACCGGCCTGCGCCAGTTTGTCCGCCGGGATCTCCAGACGGATCATCTCACC
>ERZ1026880.658-NODE-658-length-16898-cov-23.358309_pt1 | contig 16898 bp, 6 predicted proteins | sample MGYA00380170_ERZ1026880 | MGnify/ENA primary metagenome ERZ1026880 (study PRJEB33269, sample SAMEA4719806) | human gut metagenome | biome: human-associated habitat; feature: organic feature; material: feces | place: Cameroon | collected 2013-10 ...
GTTTCGATTGCACAGGCAGACAATAATTTGATTATAATTATTGAAGATAATGGTCAAGGATGTAAGGATGTAAAAGCAGGTTTTGGGATTCATCATTTGACAGAACGTATTAATTTATTACAGGGAAGAATTCGTTATTACGGAAATAATGGATTCGAATTGATCGTAGAAATACCAATGAGAAGAGGAGAAAAGAATGGTTAAAATCATGATTGCGGATGATCAGCAGCTCATAAGAGAAAGCTTAAAAATCATCTTAGATTCCGATCCGGATTTTGAAGTTGTAAAAGTGGTAGGCAGTGGACAAGAAGTATTAGATGCATTAAAAACAGAAAGTATAGATATTATCTTGATGGATGTGCGTATGCCAAATATGAGTGGTGTAGATTGTACGCGAATAGTGAAAAAAGAATATCCAAATATAAAAGTCATCATATTAACAACGTTTGATGATGATGAATATATTTATGATGCCTTAAAATATGGTGCAAGCGGATATTTGTTGAAAGGATGTTCCCTAGAAGAATTAAGTACGGCCATTCATAATGTTTTATCTGGAGGAGCTTGTTTCAATCCTAATGTTGCAGGAAAAGTTGCACAGTTCTTTTCGCAGATGGCAAATTCGCATGCTGAAGTAAGTTTCGATGGCGAAGAAAAAGAATATGGTTTTAGTGATACGGAACAAAAAATCATTGCTCAAATTGGGCATGGTTATTCAAATAAAGAAATTGCTCAAAAATTAGGATTTAGTGAAGGAACGATTCGAAATTATTTAAGTGTGATTCTGGATAAATTAGAATTAAGAGATCGTACCCAACTTGCGATTTGGTATTTGTCTAGAGGAAATAAATAATGGTGAAAAATCAATTAAAAAAGTTTTTGGCAATTTTATTAGTATTTTGTCTTGCAGGAATGTTTTATTATACGCAAAAACCAACTGTTTTAACGATTGGTGTTTTTGCGGGTAGTAACTGGAATGTTCCAAGTCCTAAAAGTGGCAAAATCATTGATGATGTGATTGAACGATTTGAGAAAGCACATCCCAATGTGCAAGTGGAATATGTGAGTGGAATCTTAAAAGAGGATTATTCAGATTGGGTTTCAAAGGAAGCTTTAGATGGAAAACTTCCCGATGTGTTTATGGTGTTGAGTGATGATCTTTCTACATATGCTAAGGTGGGAATGTTAGAACCACTAGATACATATATGCAGACGGATGCAGACTTTAATAAAAATCGCTATTTTTCAACAACATTAAATGCAGGAAATATATATGATCATCAATATGCACTTCCATATGAAAGTTCACCAACTTTGATGTTTGTGAATAAAACGTTATTAGAAGAAAATGGGGTTGCGATTCCAAATGTGAATTGGACTTGGGATGATTTTTATTCAATTTGTGAAAAATTGACTGTGGATACGGATGGTGATGGAGAAATCGATCAATTTGGAGAGTATGGCTATACTTGGCAAAATGCATTAAGCTCAAATGGGCAAGCTTTATTTGATGAAAAAACGATGAAGAGTACTTTGCAGAATGATGATGTTTACTCAGCTATTGATTTTGTGCGCAAATTAAACCGTTTGAATCGAAATCAGAATGTCACAAGTGAAATGTTTGATAAGGGTAAGGTTGCCTTTTGTCCTATGATGTTTAGTGAGTATAGAACATATAAGCCATATCCTTGGAGTGTAAAAAAGTATTCGAATTTTGAATGGGATTGTCTTCCAATGCCAGCAGGACCTGATGGTTATAATGTATCTCAAATGGATAGTTTACTTTGTGGGATTAGTAAAATGTCATCAAAGAAAAAAATGGCTTGGGAATTTTTAAAATTACTTTGTTATGATGAGACAACGCAAGAGAGTTTGTTTAAATATTCGCAGGGTGTCTCCGTGTTGAAGAATGTGTCGACATCCAAAAATGTGACTAAGTATATTCAAGAGGATGCGCCATTGGATTCAAATTATAACTTAGATTTTTTTGATGATATGATGGAACAAGCGATCACGATAAAAAAACTGGATGGCTATGATCAATTGTATTCGATGGCAGATAGTGAAATTCGAAGAGTCATTGATACAAATGAGGATATTGAGTTGGCAATGCAAAATTTGAATGATGAATTAAATATATTATTGGAGAAACAATAACAAAACAAATAACGATCTATTTAATAAATAGATCCCTAGATTCTTTTAGCAATCAAAAGGATTTCAGTAATGGTTATAAGCTGAAATCTTTTTTTGCATAAAATAGCTGTATTGGTTTTCAAATATCTTTTATGATGAATTTCTTTTTGGAATCAATAACATTCGATTACGTATATGAATGCTTAAACCATGATTTTAAAGCAGTGTCTAGTGATAGCTTTGCAGTAAATCTCTTTGAAATTAGAAAATTTGGTTAGTTTTCATGTGTCAAAAATGGTTGGAAATCTCAAATTTATTGCTAAAAAGTGCAAAAAGTCCATTAAAAAATATAAATGGAAACGTTTACAATTGTGATAAAGTAAAAGCATAAATCATGATTTAATAAGTATCGCTCGCATTTTTTAGAGCAGCAGTAGGCCAACAAAAGACTGATAAGTATGATTATTTTAAAGCTTTTTAAGTAAACAATTGGATAAGGGCATTAACATTTTTTAAATTTCGCGCATTGTATTTAAAAAATGCTATTTGTTGACCCTGATTTCAAATAATTACTGAAATGTGCTTTACATATGCAAATTCCGTCTATTTTTGGTTTAGCGTACCAAAAATATTTGTATTAGTCTTGAACGCTTTGTTGTCAGCTTCCTACTGAAACTTGATTCAAGTTTAGGAGAAGAATAGATGAAAAAAAGCCAGAAAGCCTTATTAGCTTCGATGGTTACATTAAGCCAGGGCGTAACAGCTATGGCAGCACCGGTTCGTGTGTCGGCAAACACACAGCCAATCCAGTCAAAAAATACGACTGTAAAGAAAGAAACTACAAATGTTGCGAAAAGTGGCTATACATTTGTGAGTGCGCCAGCAAGCGAACCTGTTGTAGAAAATAATATTGTCACTGTTACACATGTAAATGGTGAAAAAACTCGAATTACGTTTTTAGAAAATAATTTATTCCGTTTAGATATGGAACCAGATGGAAAGGATGAAGACTTTAAAGAGTACGCTACTCCTAATAATCCTGAACATACAGGCCGTATCGTTCAACAAAATGATGCTTCAAGTGAATATTCGAAACCGACTCCAACAATTAAGAATGAAGCTGGTGTATACACGATTTCCGTTCAAGATGGTGTATCATTAGAGGTTTCTAAAGAAGATTCTACAATGACATTAAAACGTGCGGATGGAAGCATTGTTTGGCAAGAAGCAAAACCAGTGCAATATAAAAAAGGTAGCACAGTACAAACTTTTGTGAAAAATGCCGGAGAAAACTTCTTTGGTGGTGGTACTCAAAATGGTCGTTTTATTCACACAGGCGAATCAATTAATATCAAAAATGAAAACAACTGGGTAAGTGGTGGTGTTGCCAGTCCAAATCCATTCTATTGGTCAACAAATGGATATGGTGTTGTTCGTAATACATTTAAACAAGGTGTTTATGATTTTGGTAAAACAAACAACAATGAAGTAGAGGCAACTCATTCTGAAAAACGTTTAGATGCTTATTATTTTGTAGGGGATACACCAGTAAGTGTTTTACAAGGATATTTTAAATTAACAGGAAATCCAGCTTTATTCCCTGAAGAAGCCTTCTATTTAGGTCACTTAAACTGTTATAACCGTGATGAATGGATCGAAGGTGGAAATACACCATTAGAAACTGTGAATGATAAAGTGAAATATACAGAAAAAAATAATGGTGGACAAATTAAACAAGGTGGCATTCTAGAATCATTAAACGGAACGAACGAAACAGATTATAAATTTTCAGCTCGTGCTGTAATCGATCAATACGAAAAATATGATATGCAGTTAGGTTGGTTCTTACCGAATGATGGATATGGTTGTGGATATGGTACAGACGATGCAAATTTAGATAATAACATTCAAAACCTAAAGAACTTTACAGACTATGCGAATTCGAAAGGTGTTGGTACAGGTCTATGGACACAATCTTCATTAACACCAGATCCAAATCAGCCAGTTCATTTACAACGTGATTTTGAAAAAGAAGTTTACAACGGTGGAATTCGTACATTAAAAACAGACGTTGCATGGGTTGGTTCTGGATATGATTTCGGTTTACATGGAATCAATAAAGCTTACAACATTATTTCCAAAGCAGAAACTAAGAACAGACCAACAATCGTTACGCTTGATGGTTGGGCTGGAACACAAAGATATGGTGGTATCTGGACGGGTGACCAGACAGGTGGAAACTGGGAATATATTCGTTTCCAAATTCCAACATATATTGGTCAAAGTTTAAGTGGTAACCCTAACGTTTCAAGTGACGTTGATGGAATTTTCGGTGGTAGTTCATTGATCACAACACGTGATATCCAATGGAAAACATTTACAACAATGTTATTAGATATGGATGGTTGGGGAAGTTATCCTAAAAAACCATATGTATTTGGTGATGATACATCATCAATTAACCGTATGTATTTAAAACTTAGATCTCAATTGATGCCATACATTTATTCAACTGCATATACTTCTTCAAACTTAGGAGAAGGCAGTGAAAAAGGTAAACCACAAGTTCGTGCAATGTTCTTGGAATTCCCAGAAGATGCGAATACATATAGTAAGAATATGCAATACCAGTTCATGTTTGGTAAAGATTTCTTAGTTGCTCCAGTATATCAAAATACAGCTGCAGATAAAGATGGAAATGATATTCGAAATGGTATCTATTTGCCAGATTCAAATCAAGTTTGGATTGATTACTTTACTGGAAAACAATATCGTGGTGGAACTACATTAAATAATTTTGATGCTCCAGTATGGAAATTACCATTATTTGTAAAGAATGGAGCCATCATTCCTATGTTTGAAGCGCACAATAATGCAGCGACTAAAACGGAAACAAATAAAGGTGGAATTGATAAAACAAAACGTTTAGTTGAATTCTACCCAGATAAAGAATCAGAATATACTCAATATGAAGATGAAGGAAACACAGTTGATAACTCAAATCTTGAAGAAGTAAATTATGGTTCAAATGTGACAACTCATTTCACAAGTTCTGTAAAAGATGGCAAAGCCGTATTAAAAGCAGAAGCAAGTCAAGGTAGCTACAATGGATATGATGCAAATAAAGAAACTACATTTATTGTAAATGTAAGTAAGAAACCAACAGCGTTAACTGGAAAAGTTGGAAATGCGAATGTTGAGTTAAAAGAAGTTAAATCTCAAGAAGAATTTGATAAAGCCACAGGCAATGTATACTTCTACAATAAAGCGCCTAACTTAAACAAATTTGCGACAGAGGGTTCAGAATTTGAAAAGACTGAAATCAAAACAACTCCTAAATTGTATGTAAAATTCGAAAAGACAAATGTAAGCTCAAATGGAATCGAATTAACAGTAGATGGATTTGTGAATGATGGAAATTTAGATAAAGATGAATTAAATGAAAATCTTCAAACTCCTGCTAACTTTAAAGCAGACGAAGAAAATATTACTCCAACAACAATTCCTTTGAAATGGGATGCAGTTAGTGATGCGACTGAATATGAAGTAGAAACAGATGGAATGATTCAATCTGGAATTACAGAAACAAGTTATACGCATACAGATCTTGAATACCACTCTAAACATACGTATCGTGTGCGTTCAAGAAATAAAGATGGATATTCAAAATGGAGTGATCCAATCGAAGTGGAATCTGCACTAGATCCATATCGTAATGTACCAAAAGATATTAAAGTATCTTGGGATTATGGTGATGACTGGGGTAAATTGAGTAATATTTTAGACTTTGATTATGGTACATTCTTCCACTCAACAAATTCAGTGACTGAAGATCAAGGATTGATCTATGATTTGAAGAAAGTTTATGATTTAGAGCGTATTGACTATACTCCTCGTAATGACAATAAGGGAAATGGTACTGTACAGAGAATGGATGTTTATACATCTATTGATGGTGTAAACTGGACATTATCATATGATTCAAGTAAACAAAAATCAGATTGGACATACTCTAAAGATATGTCAGATTTAGATACTAAGACTATCGATATGACAGGAACATCAGCTCGTTATATCAAATATGTTGTTAAGAAGTCAAAAGGTGGATTCTTCTCAGCTGCAGAACTTCAACCATATATCGTAGATGGAAGTGAAGGATACGTTATTGGAGACACTAACAATGATGGTGTTATCGATGAAAATGATGCTACACAAATTGAAAACTATGTAGGTCTAGAAGATGGCGATCCAACTTGGGATCAGGTAAAACGTTCAGATTACAATAAGAATGGTTACTATGATGCACAAGATATCACTCAAACAATGGTTCATTTAGATGGTGGAGTAAAAACACCTTCAAAAGATCCAAAAGGTTCTTTGATTACATCATTAGATAAGACTGATTATGCTGCAGGTGAAACAGTCACATTAACTATTTCAGGTGTAGACATGAAGAATGTTTACTCTATTGGTGGAAAAATTGGTTATAACTCAGATGATTTAACTTTCAAAGGTACATCAGCTACTTTAGCTACGGCTAATATGAGAGAATATAAATTTGATCGTATAGCTTATAAGAAATCTGAAAACAATGCTGCAGTTAATAGAAATATAAACTTCACATATACAAATAGTGGAAGTAAAAAATCTATTTCAGGTACAAAAGATGTTGTAACAGTAACATTTACTGCAAAACGCGATATTTCTTTGACACCAGACTATTTCAATGCTTCTGAATACATGTTTGTAAGTAACAACTTGAATGCAATCAATCCAGCGGCAACTAGTGAAGATATTCAAACACCAGAAGTTACAGTTTCACAAATCAAAGTACAGAGTGTACAAGGTCAAGATGAAAGTGTATTACAATCTGGAATGGGTGTAGATAAGTTGATTGATGGTAAATGGGGTGCAGATGCAAACCGTTTCGAATTCAAATGGGGAAATAATGGAGATGAAGTTCCTGCAAGAGTTCCTTACTGGGTATTATTCAACTTTGATGGACAAAAAACAATCACAGACATGACTATTCGTGTTCGTGTAGATGGCACAAATATTAATACAGGCGCATTAAAAGACTTTGAATTGTATGCAGTTAATGGTGAAGAAGAAACAAAAATTGGAGATTACTCTATTAATGAAGTAGATTCTAAACAAGGTTTCAATATTCATTTTGATGAACCAGTACAAGCAGAAAAAATTAAATTAAATGCATTGAATAGTCAAGGTGGACTTAACTACAAATTAAATATTGATGAGGTAGAATTCTATCAAAATAAAGCGACTTATGCAGAAGATATTGTATTTGACGAAAACAATGCTACTACAATGAGTGTAGGTCAATTAAAACAATTTAAAGCAACAGTACTTCCAGAAAATGTAACAAATGGATTGTATTCTGTTGAAAGTGATAAACCAGAAGTTGTTTCAGTTATTCGTACAGTAGATGGGGATCACTACAACTATACTTTACATGCGAAAAAACAAGGCAAAGCTGTATTAACAGTTACTTCAAATAGTACAAATAAGCAAGGCAAAAAGATTACGAAGACATTCGAAATCAATGTTGTAGCTGGTCAAGTTATTGTGGATGACTTGAAAGCACAATTAGATAAAGCGAATGAAGCTTTAGAAAATAAACACCTATATACAGCAGCTTCTTTAGATACTTTAAAAGCAGCAGTAGAAGATGCAAATGCCGTATTAAATGATAAAGATGCAACACAAACAGAAGTGAATGCACAAACAATCAACTTGTTCAAAGTAATCCAAGCTCTAGAATATAAAGGTTCAAATGAAGGACAACCGGATTGTGAAACTGAAATCACAATTGATCCTGAAAAAGTAACAGCAACTTCTGAAGCACAAGAAGACCCTGTTAAACAAGCATTTGATGGGGATACATCAACGATTTGGCACTCAAATTACAATGGACAACACACACTTCCACAAGGTGTAACAATGGATTTAGGTGCAGAGTATGACGTTCAACAATTGAATTATCTTCCTCGTCCAGGTAGTGGCAATGGCGATATCACAAAATACATGGTTGAAACAAGTTTAGATGGAGAAAATTTCAAGACGGTTGTCGTTGGAACATTTGAACACGATGGAAGCATGTTAGTGGATAAGGGTGAATTCAAGAAAGTTAAATTTGATGCAACCAAAGCTCGCTATGTTCGCTTTACAGCGTTAGAGTCTTTAGGAAATCAGGTAAATACGTATGCTTCAGCTGCTGAAATCAAATTGTTTGGAACATTGCATAAGGAAGCAATTCCTGCAACAAGTATTACATTGGATAAAACTGAAGTAACATTAAACGTTAATGAAACAGCGCAAGTGAAGGCAACTCTTTCTCCAACTGAAACAACAGATGTTGTCACTTGGTCAAGCGAAAATGAGTCAATTGCGAAAGTAGATGCAACTGGAAAAATTACAGCTGTTGCGAATGGAACAGTAAATATCATTGCGAAAGCAAATGATCAAGTCCAAGCTACAGTTACAGTTACGGTAAATGCTCCAGGTCAAGCTCAACTACAACAATTGATTGATGAAGCAAACGAAGTGAAATATGAAAATGCAGTTCTTCAAGATGCGTTGACAAAAGCTATCGCAAAGGCAACAGAAGCGTTAAATGGTGACGAAGAAGCCTTGAAAATGGCTTACTATGAGCTTGCTGCTGAAATGTCAGAATTAGAACTTATTCAAAATAATCTTGATGAATTGAATGGATTTGTTCAAATGGATGATTCTTTATATGTAAAAGATGAAGCATTTACACTTTTCAAAAACAAGGTCGAAATTGCGAAGAATTTAATGGCGGACCCAATCAATCAAAAAGAATTATTGAAACCTCAAATCAAAGACTTAAATGATACTTATAAGTTATTAACTAAGTTGAATAGAGAAAAATTGAGTGCTGCAATTGAATTGGCAGAACGAGTAAGAACTGAAGATTGTGTAGATAATGATGAGTTGAATGCATTTAAAGCTGCTTTAGAAGCTGCAAAAGCTGCTGATCCAGCAAATAATGAAGAAATCGATACTCTAGTAAATGCATTATTAGACGCACAGGCAAATCTAAAATACAAGCAAAATGGTTTAACTACACAAGACCAAAAAGATTCTATCCAATACGCATTGGATATCTTAAAAGGATTGAAGTTAGAAGATTACAGTAAAGAAGATCAAGAAACTATCAAAGCTGCAATCGCAAAAGGTGAAGAAGCATTGGCTAATCCAGAATTGGATCGTGATGACGCTAACAAAGTAATCAAACAACTTGTTAAAGCATTGGCTGTAAAACCTAAGAAAGATATTGATGTACCAACTACTCCAGATAAACCTGGAACAGGTAGTGGATCAGAAACTAAGCCAGGAACAGGCAGTGGAACAACTACAAAACCAGGAACAGGTAGTGGAACAACAACTACTAAACCTGGCTCAGGTTCTACAACAATTGTAAATCCTAGCAAAGGGCAATCTGGCGCAAATACAGGTGTTGAAAATAAAGCTGGTTTATTTGGATCATTAGGTGTTGGAGCTGTTTCTCTTGCAGGTATCGCAACGATTCTTTATCGCAAACGCGAAAATGGAAAAGGCTTAAAAAAAGTAAAAGTAAGAAGTAAGAAGTAATCAGTAATATATTCTCCTGTTTTGGGAGAATATATTCTTTAAAGTAAGGTGTTGTATATGAAGTGTATTAATAAAATAATTGTTTTACTTATGGCTTTTGTGATGGTTACAGGATGTCAAACAAATCCAGAATCATCAAAACCAGGAACAATCAAAGAAATTAACATTGATAAGATGGTGGAAAAATTTGATAACGAGGATACATTTGTAGTGATGATTACACAAACAGATTGTGGTTATTGTAAAGATTTTCATGAATTATTGGATAACTGGCTACCTACCCATAACCTAACTATCTATGAAGTTAACTTAGATCATGAAGAGAATGCGACTCCTAATGATAATTTGGCAAGAATACGTCCTTATTTCTCAAATTTTAAATATACACCTTCCGTATATTATGTAAAAGGAGGTGAATTTGTTTCTGATTTAAATCCTCAAGTACAAACAATTACTGAATCTATGCTGAATCAATGGATTAGACAAAACAACATTTTATAACATCAAAGGCATAGCAACGGCTATGCCTTTTTGGAGGTATTAAGTGATTAAAAAATATAAAAGATTATTATGTGTGTTTTTAGCACTCATTATGATGTGTATGACACCTTATCGTGTATATGCCGAATCAGAGAACACAGTGGATGTCTATCCATATATTGAAAAGGCGGTCAATAAACTCGATAAACTTGATTCTTTTAAATACACAGTAGCCAATGTATATGGAGATGGTGAAGAGTTGCGTTGTACAATTTACAATGGTGAAACTGCTAATCAATATATAGAAGTGATTAATAATTATCCTGTGGATGATGGTAGTGGAGAGACTTGTTTTAAATATATAAAGCATGACAGTAACAAGTGGGCTTATGTGATTAGTGAAGAAAACTTTAAAAAGAATTTGGATTCAATTCCATTTGAAAATTGGACAACAACACATCAGGACGAATATGGAAACGCAGTGGACATTCCGAGTTTAGGCAAATCTGGTTATCGTGCGATGATACTATATCAGTTGGTTGATGAAGAAAAATATTTTGCGAATTTAACAAATGAGTATGTAAAAGAACATAAGGATGAAATAGGCGAGGTTGATGCTTGGACAAAAAGTTTTAATAAAGAAGCTAAAAAGTTTCGAAAAGCTTGTAAAAAGGGTGTCATTACAAAAACAAAAAAGGGAAAATTATATACCGTATTGATGAAGTCAGGAAATCAAACAGTTAATTTTTCGTTTAATGTAGACAAAAAGGGAAGATTGACTTCTTATGCAGTGAATAATGTTGTAAATTATGAATTCTATAGTTTTAAATAGATTTACACAAAAAATGTCAAAAAGCACAAAAGGTTCATTAAAAAATGCAAATACGATAATATCCATATAGTTTAAAATATAGAGGTGAAAGCGCTTACGATAGAGAAATTGCTTTTTGTTGGAAGGAGGTTAAATGACTATTATTCAAGGTAATTTTTTGATTTTATAAAGGAGAGAAATAGAGAATGAAAAAAATATTAAGTTTAGCAGTTTGTACTGCATTAGTTGCGAACATAGCTCCACTTCATATTAAAGCAAATGAATCCGGTGGAGATGTTCAGGTTTCTGAAAATGGTAACAGAATTACTATTGGGAATGGGTATATTAAACGTGTTTTTGAAAATAATAATGGAAAATGGAAGACAGTTTCTATTGACAACAAAAGAATTGATGAGCAATTTAAACCGGCGGAGGGGTCAGAAGATTTTGTCATTAATTTAGTGAATGGTCAAAAGACTGAAGAACAAAAACCTGTGGTTACACCTCCAACTCAAGCTTTAGATCGTACGACCTGGCAAGCGACTCTAGAAAATAAAGATGGAGTTGAATTTAGTCATCCAGAATATTTGTTTGATGGTGATAAAAACACATATGTAGATGAGTATCAAAAAGCTGGTTTTCCAATTTCTTTAGAAATTGATTTAGGATCTAAACAAGAAGTATCTTCTTTCTCGTTCTTGAAAAGACCTGGATTTAGTGATCAAGCTTATGGTTTTAATGGAACGCTAGGAAAATATAAAGTATATATCAGTGATGATCAAACCAATTGGAATGAAGTAGCAAACGGAGAATTTACAAAAGAAGACTATAATTTACATCAAGAAGGGAATCTTTATAATGTTGGTGATGTAGTTTATGCAAATTTAAATGCGACATACAAAACTCAATATGTAAAACTTGAAGCTTTAAGTGATGCACTTGGATCTACAGAAGAGTTTACGGGTGCAGAATTTAATCTATATAGCGATAAAACAAGTGCAGGTATTCCACAAAAAGAAGTTTCTTTAGCAGGTTCAAATGTTACTTTTAAAGGTAAGTCTACCGATAAGCTTACGGATGGAAATTTAAATTTTGCGGTGAGTGGAAATGTAAATGATGAAATCGTATTTGACCTTGGTTCAGTGCAAACAATCGGTTCATTTGCTTATCAGAAACGTCCAGGTTTTCATGATGCAAATTATGGATTAAATGGAACAATGGGAAAATATGAACTTTATGTAAGCGATAATGGTACAGATTGGACTCCAGCTGGAAAAGGTGAATTTGTAAGAGATGATTACAACTTACATTCAGTTGTATTAAGTGAAAATACACAAACGAGTGACGGAAAATATAATGTCGGAGATACTTTACACAATGTAGGTGATTTGGTATATGGTAATTTTAATTCTGTATATACAACTCGATTTGTAAAAATCGTACCGAAATCGGATTGCATGGGTGGTACAAATGAGTTTCAAGCAACAGAAATTAAATTGTATTCAGATCAAAAATTTGAATCTAAGAAAGATGATACGGATACAGACATTCGTTCGAGTGAATTGACCGTATCTGAAAATGGTATTACGACAAAAAATAATGAAGTTCGTGTTTCATTTGACACATATGAAAAAGATGGTGTTAATTGGGATATCGATATGGTTACGGTAATGGAAAATGATAAGCACTATATGAATTCTTATCTTGAAATTACAGTAGATAAACCAGAGGAAGCTAAAATCGATTATATCGACTTCGATAATTTCGTAATTCCTGAAGGAACAAGTGGTGTTTGGAGTATTCCTGAAGAAAACAAAATTTCTTCCATGTGGATTGGAAAACATGAATTGATGTTAGGACAACCAATCTATGCGGATGGATTGTTCTTCGGTTCTGAATTCCCTGCCCAGGATACAGATGTAAATGATCAGAATGCAATGCAGATTCGTTATTATTCTGGAAAATCAATTGCAAAAATGGCAAGTGATGGACAGAATGTTACTAACGAAGGAAAAACATATCGTACATGGAACAATGTTGTTGGTGCAGCACAAGGAACGCCTACTGATGTAGTTCAAACGGATTTCTTTAACTATATTGAAGATATCGCGACACCATCAGACTTTAGAAAACAATACAACTCTTGGTATGATAACATGATGAATATCAATGATGAAAGTATTGAAAAATCATTCCTTGGTGCAGAAAAAGGATTGGCTGAAAATGGCGTTGAACCTCTTGATAGCTATGTAGTTGATGATGGATGGAACAACTACAACAATGATATTGGAGGAGTAAATGCTCCTGGAGAATCTGGAACTACAAAAAACCAGACTGGTTTCTGGGAATTCAATAGTAAGTTTCCAAATGAATTGTATACATCAACAGAATTAACAGATAAATTCCAATCTTCATTTGGTGTTTGGGTAGGACCTCAAGGTGGATATAACTTCTTTGGTGGTTTTGCGAAATACTTAGAAGCTATGGGAACGGCAGAAATGCAAAGTAACAGTGCGTTAGGAAATGTAATTTGTACAGGTTCAAGAACGTATTTGAAGAACTTCGAAGATCGTTTCATTGATTATCAAACAAGATTTAATATTGATTACTGGAAATGGGATGGCTTTGCATCAAGACCATGTAACAATCCAAATCACAATCACATGACAGGTGGCGACCATGACATGTATTACACAAGTGATATGTGGGAAGCTTGGACAGATGTGATTGAACATGCTCGTGCAGCAAGAGCACAAGAAGGTAAAGGATTATGGATCAATGCGACATGTTATGTGAATTTGAGTCCATGGTTATTACAATGGGTAAACACAGTTTGGGTACAAGACTCTGGTGATACTGGAGAAGCTGGTGCTTCAGGTGAAAGACATCAACGTAAGATTTATTACCGAGACAATGTTTATTACAATTTATATAAGAAAAATCAAATTCAGTTCCCACTAAAGAATATTTATAACCACGATCCAATTTATGGTGTATCGGATGCAAGTAAAGCAACAACAGAAGTGTTCCGTGAGTATTTATTAGATAATGCGATGCGTGGAACGGCATTCTGGGAATTGTATTATTCACCAAGCTTGTTTGATGAAGAAAAATGGGAAGTAACAGCAGATGTATTGGATTTTGCAGAAACAAACCACAATGTGTTGAAGAATGCAAAATTATTTGTACAAGAAGGTAAAAACCCATCTAACGGTGTTTATGGATATTCTGCATGGAATAACAAAAAGGGATTTGTATCTTTTGTAAACCCAACTGCAACTAAACAAACATATGAATTGACATTAGATAATATTGTGGGTGTTCCAACTTCAATGAAGGGATTGAAAGAATATTCAATTTATCCTTACGCAGCTGGAACTACAGGAAAAACAGTTTCTTATGGGGATACATTAAAAGTAACGCTTGAACCAAATTCTTCTGTGATTTATCAATATGGAAATACAGATAGTAAAGCACCAGAATTTGTATCTGCTAAGATTACAAAGAAAGATACTGTAGAAGTTCGTTTCAACGAAAGAGTATCTGATGATATCAAGTTTAAGGTAAATGGAAAATCAGCAGAAGCTGTATTACAAGATGATTATCGTACATTTGAAGTTAAGGCAAGTGACTTAAGTGATGCTGCTAACTTAAGTATTAGTGGTATCAAAGATGTTTATGGTAATGAGGCATCTGCAGTTGAAGTAGAGGCTAGAACAGCAAAAGAAATTGCGAAAGTAGCTTCAAAAGAAGATGTAAAAGGTGATGTCTCTGAAAGTAAATCAGATAGTAAAACACTTCTAAACTTAAAGAACAAAGCTTATACAATTACTGAAAATGGAATCAAAGGCGATGATGATTTCAGTGTATCAATGACTGTTGACACTAAATCAAGCAATACTGTTTTATTAAAACAAGATGATGATTTCCAATTATCTATTGATGCAGATGGATATGTAGTATTCAATGTTAAGGGACAACAGGTAACTAGTAAAGAAAATGTCACTACAGTAGTGGAATATGCGAGTGGTAAATTCAATACTAACGAATACAAAGAGTCAGTAACACAAACTACAACAATTGGTAAAGTGAATGATGGTAAATTGCATGTGGTACACGCAGTTCGTGAACCAAATGGAATGTTGAAACTATATGTAGATGGAAGATTAGCAACATCAGCATATGACAAGAAAAACCATGGTGCCGATTTAAGTGGTGCTCCTGTTGTTCTTGGAAGTACAAAATTCACAGGATTTGTGGGTGATGTTGTTGTTAGAAATAGTGCATTATATTATGATGATGCACAAAAAGCAGCGGACCACCTAGGAATTAATGCAACAAGTAAAAAACTTTCTAAGAAAGGTTGGGATGCTGAAGCATGTTCACAACAAACAGATGAAGTAGGAACTGGTGGCGATGGATCTGCAAAAGATGTTCTTGATAACAAGTTAAATACATATTGGCATTCTAACTATAGTGGACAAGATCATTGTGGTCAAACTCATACATTAACAGTTAGTTTCGGAAAAGAAATCACATTTGATAGCCTAGAATATGTTGCTAGACAAGGTGCAGGTAATGGTACTTGGACAAGCGCAACCGTATATGGAATTGATAAGTCTGGTAATGAAACGAAGATTGCAGAAGTTTCGGATATGAAGCTTACAAACAATAAATATGAATTTGCATTTGATCAATCACAAACATTTAAAGCTGTACGCTTTGAAGTACAAGGAAGTGGTGGATTTGCGAGTGCTGCAGAAATCAATGCGACTGTAAAAGTTCAGCAACAAGATACAGAAAAAGTATTAGATTTACAAAATAAGGCACAAGAATTATTGAATAGTGTAAATTCAGAAGATTACACAAAAGATTCTTATAAGAAATTCGTTAAAGCAGTAGATGCTATCATGGATATGAGTGCATTCACTTCTGAAGAAGAAGTGGCAGCATTAGATGCAAAATTAAGGGATGCATATAACAATTTAAAAGCCGAAAGTCCATCAACAGTAAATAAAGATGCGCTTACTCAAGCTTTACAAAAATATGCTGGATATAAAGAAGCAGAATATACAGCAGAAAGCTGGAAGGCATTTGCCCAAGCCTATGCTGGTGCTAGAGAAGTGAAAGATGATGCAAATGCTACACAAGAAGCAGTAGATGCAGCAGTAGAGAAGTTGAATGCAGCAGCTAATAATCTTGTAAAAGCCGAAAATCCATCAACAGTAAATAAAGAAGCCCTTACTCAAGCTTTACAAAAATATGCTGAATACAAAGAAGCAGAATATACAGCAGAAAGCTGGAAGGCATTTGCCCAAGCTTATGCTGGTGCTAGAGAAGTGAATGATAATGCAAATGCTACACAAGAAGCAGTAGATGCAGCAGTAGAGAAATTGAATGTAGCAGCTAAAAAGCTTGTAAAAGCAGAAAAACCAGTTGATCCAGAAAAACCTGGCAAACCAGAAAATCCTGACAAGCCAAACAAACCAGAAACTGCAGAAAAACCAAGTAAACCGGAAAAACCGGCTAAACCTGGAAAAGTAACGACTGGATTGCAAACAAATACCGGAATCTTAATGGTAGCAGGAACACTTGCAATAGCTGGATTTGGTGTATTAGTCGCTTTAGCAAGAAGAAAAAGATATTAAAATATCCTAAAAAAAAATTAAAGCACAATAGATTGTGAATTTGCTCTTTAAGGGTTTAAAAAGCGGTATATACTCCAAAATAGTTTATAGCTGATATCAGGCTCGGACAATATTGTTCGGGTCCTTTTTTGCGATTGGAAAGATTCAGTAAAAAATGACATTTGTCATCTAAAAGTGGTGACATATGG
>ERZ1026880.661-NODE-661-length-16845-cov-5.362061_pt1 | contig 16845 bp, 12 predicted proteins | sample MGYA00380170_ERZ1026880 | MGnify/ENA primary metagenome ERZ1026880 (study PRJEB33269, sample SAMEA4719806) | human gut metagenome | biome: human-associated habitat; feature: organic feature; material: feces | place: Cameroon | collected 2013-10 ...
CATCCACAGCAATGCCCTTTTCCTTCAGCTGGGCGTCCAGCCGCTTGGCGGCCACGGCGTAGCCCAGGAAGAGGGTGACGGATTTCTCGTCGTCCACAAAATAGCTGGTGGGGTCGGCCTCGGAGCGCTTCCGCCCCTCCTCCACGGCGCGGGAGTAGTCGTCGGCATACTCGATGACCTCCACGCCCTTGCTCCGCAGCAGGTCCTTCTTCCACTGCTTGGCATCGGCGCTCATGTGGACGATGACCCGGAAGCCCAGGGCAGCGCTCATGATGCCGATGGAGAGGCCCAGGTTGCCCGTGGAGCCCACCTGCACGGTGTAGCCGCCCAGGAACTTCTGCATGTCCTCATCGGCAAAGGCGGCGTAGTCGTCCGTCACGGTGATCTTCCCGGCGGCCAGGGCCAGATCCTCCGCATGCTTCAAGACTTCATAGATGCCGCCGCGGGCCTTGACGGACCCGGCGATGTCCAGATGGCTGTCTTTTTTCAGCAGCAGGCGGCCGGGGATCGCCTTCTCCAGGGCGGGCTGCATCTTCTCCAGCTCGGCCAGGGGGGACTCGATCAGGCCGTGGTTGGCCTGGGTCTCCGGGAAGGCTCGTTCCAGAAAAGGCGCAAACCGGGCCAGCCGCGCCTCAGCGTCGGCGATGTCCGCCTCGGACACCACCAGGTCACACAGGCCGCGCACCAGGTCGAAGGGGACGTAACGGGGGTTCTTCCAGACGGTCTCTTCGCCAGCCGTCAGGTCTGCCATGGTCTGGGCGTCGGTCTCATAAATTTTTTTACTCATGGTTTCACTTCCTCTGTTGTCATCGGGGGCTGATCGTGTTTCTTGCCCTGTATTGTATCCCAAGCGCCCGCCTTTTTCAAGCAAAAGGGGCCGCAGACTCCTGCGGCCCCCAACAAAAAAGAAATTTACCGTGCGCCCAGCAAGACCGGCTGGAGCTGTCTCCCCTCCAGCGCAGCGGCAATGGCTGCCGTCACCTGGGTCATGTCGGCCACCAGGGACGTGGGCTTCCCCTCCGGGTCATCCTGGCGGAAGGGGACGAAATAGATGTGCTTCCGGGCCATGAGCGCCCCGATGTTTTTCGCGGCCCCCGCCAGCCCGTCGTTGGTGGACACCGCCAGGACCACAGGCCGCCCGTTGCGCAGATGCGCTTTTGCAGCCATGGTCACTGCCGTGTCCGCGATGCCGGCGGCCAGCTTCGCCAGGGTGTTGCCCGTGCAGGGGGCGATGACCAGCACATCCAGCAGCCCCTTGGGGCCGATGGGCTCCACCTCCGGGATGCTGGTCATGGCCCGGCGGCCGCAGGCGATCTCCGCCCGCTGGCGAAAGGCTTCCGCCCGCCCAAAGCGGGTGTCGGTCGCCGCCGTCGTCTCAGAGAGGATGGGGAGGATATTGGGGTAGCTCGCGGCGGTCTCCTCCATGGCCCGCAGCGCGTTGTCTAGGGTACAGAACGATCCGGTGAGGGCAAACCCCACCCGTGTCTCCTCCATGGCGTTATGCCTCCTGTTCCCATAAAATATGATACACGGCGTCCCGGATGGCAGCCGCCGCCGTCACCGGGGCCACCCGTCCCGGCAGGCCGGGGGCCTGCAAGACTTGCAAGTTGCGCCGCTGGGCCGCCGCTCGGTCGATCCCGCCGGGGGCGGAGGCCAGGTCCAGCAAAAACGCCCCTGGGTCCACCCAGCGCAGCCGCCGTTCGTCCAGCACCGGGGCGGGGATGGTGTTCACGACGAGGTCAAAGCCCCCCAGCTCCCAGGCCAGGTCTTCCAGCCGATCCGTCTCATAGCCGTAGGCCGCCGCCCAAGCCAGGTCTTCATAGGACTGGGCCGAGACCGTGACCTTCGCCCCCAAGGCCCCCATCCGGTGGGCGGTGAGCTTTCCCACCCGGCCAAAGCCCAGGATGAGGACCCTGGCACTGTGGAGCGTGATGGGCAGCTCCTCCATGGCCACCTGCACCGCCCCCTCCGCCGTGGGCACGGCGTTGGCCACCATGCACTCTTCCCTGGCGTAGTAATCCGCCCAGCGCAGGCCCCGCCGGGTCATTTCCGCCGCCACCGCCGGGGAAATCATACCGCCGCAGACCAGCTGACCGGGCCGCAGGCAGTCCAGCACCTGGGCCAGCGGCAGACGAGCGGCACTGAGCGGTGTGTGTACAAAGCTCTCCCCCACCGCCACCGGCAGGGGTAAAATGACGCAGTGCGCCAGCGCCAGCCCAGGGCCAAGCGGCTCCGGCTCCAGGCCCTCACCTTCCAGCCCGGCGATGTGAACGGTGTGGCCGTCCTCCCGGAGCAGCCGCGCCAAGGCCCGCTGCCGCAGGTCGCCCCCGATCACCCAAAAGCTCCGCTCCCGGTCCATCCATTTCATGCAGACCGCCTCCTTCCCTACGCTGCCATTCTATGCGCAAGGGGGAGCGGGGGTGATAGAAAAAAGAGACAGGCCGCAGCCTGTCTCTTTTTGGGTCACTTGGTTTCTTGTGCTTGCCGTTGCGGAGACTTACTTCTCCAGGGCAGCCCAGTCGCGGGTCTCGCGCATGCTCTCCCACGTTTCGTGGGTGCCGTCCTTCTTCAGCTTCTGATAGTGGCTGTTGGTGGCTTCCTGGACAGCCAGGTAGAACCAAGCACTCTCGTTCTGGTTGTCGGGCCAGGTCTTCATGTCCTTGTGCAGGTCATCCTTCGTCTCAGGCAGACGCTTGAGCACGCGGTTGACCAGAGTCATGGTCTCGGCGCGGGTGATCTTCTGGTCGGGCTTAAAAGAACCGTCCTCATAGCCCTTGATCCAACCGTGGTTGGCAGCGATGCTGATCTCGTCCTTGGCCCAGTGGCTGGACACGTCGGAGAAGGTCGCAGGCGTCTTGTCGCCGTCGGGGTCGAAGCGGGCCGCAATCGCGGCGAACTCAGCGCGGCTGATCGACGCATCAGGCTTAAAGGAACCGTCCTCATAGCCCTTGATAATGCCCATCTTGCTCAGGGTAGACACCGCGCAGGTATACCATGCGCCGTCCTTCATGTCGTTGTAGCTGTTGCTCTTGGTCATGTTGGCCTCGCGGGTCTCGTCCTTCAGCAGGCGGAAGAAGATGGTCGCCACCTCGGCGCGGGTGATATTTTTCTGCGGATACACCATGCCGTCGGGATAGCCCACCACATAAGCGTAGTGGTCCTTCCCGTTCAGACCGGTAGGCACATCGTCAGGGATGGTGACAGTCCCGCCGCCATGGCCGCCGGAGCTGCCCTTGATCGTGTAGGAGACAGTAGGCTTCAAGAACGCCTCGTCTGCTCCCTTCACTCCATTCGAGTTTACAGGTTTGAGTGTAGCACTGAGATTCGTATACAGGCTGCTGTTTGCCGTTTGTTTTTTACCGTTTGGATCATACACACCGTATGTCGTGCCTTTCTGCGACTGCGGGTTTGTCAATTTGACCGTATACGTCAGCTGTACCCTGTCAAAGTTCGAGACATTTACATTGATATCCCAAACAAAGCACTCATTTGACTGTCCATCTTCTCCATTTTGGTAATAGTGCAGCACATAGGGAGCTTCTTCAGGGTTCGCTGCCTCGACATCTTCTTTTACAAAAAGATAACGTGACGTTTCATTTTTTGCGGTTGTGTCCACTTTCTGAGTTACATAGGTGGTTTTCCCAACTGTCAACGTCATGGCTTCGGCTTTATCTACAAAGTCGAAATTATAATCGTTCCCCTTGTTGTCCTTGCCGCTACCGATCTCGTCCTTCACTGTCGATCCAGTTCCTAACAGATAGATAATATCCTTAGTAATACCGGAGAATATATTCGTGGTGCCAGTCGTTTCTGCATCAATCAAATGAGCATCGTCATTCAATGACTTTAAGGCATTACGTCCATAAGAGTCTTCAGAATCGTATGTATAACAATAATAGCAGTTATATCCAGTTTTCTGCATTTCCTTATAAAATGCCGTTGCCTGATAGATGGATGTATCACCGTTTATGAGATACTTTTGTGTATTCAAAGGAATCGGATTTGGACAAGTCGTATCAACGCCCTTCCAAATGTAATCATACTCAGTAAAACTTTCATTGAGCTTAGCAACAGATTCAAGCCAGTTAGTCCAGTCAGCAGAAGAAGCTTCGTTGCTCATAAGGAAGTCCGTGCACCGCCAATTATTTTCATAAAGGCCCCCACATTGCTTTTCTGTTGTGCCCGCGTAGTGTCTACTCCATGCTGTCGTATAATCCTGACCATGTGTAAACAAATAGGTAGAGCCATCAGAAACCAGAACCATGTATTTTCGCTCTGCTTTTACCTCAGTATCTTGGTCCAGCATTTGCTTTGCCAGTAATAATCCAGCTGGCATGTTCGTCCCAGTGTTCAGATAGTTACTTGTAAAGTGTTCTTTCAAATAGTCTCGAACAGCATCTTTAACAGCTTCCGCTTTATCCGTGTCTTTTTCACATTTTGCTGCTTCATCCAAAAATCCTTGGAACAAAGCTTGCAATTCATTATTCTTTTCAGGCGTTAATGTGACCAGTTTTTGGAAAGGAACTGCGCACCCCTTAAACATAGAAATACCGATTTTTATGTTTGCACCGGTTTCCCGTTGTACCTTAGAAAGGTCATTCAACAAACCCTTCACAGCCGTCAGTGTTTTGTCCGTATACCACGAAACATCCATTGCCAGCACAACATCTGTTGCCAGATTTTCCTCCGCACTCGGCAACGACAGCGTCACCTTGGACTCATAGTTGCTGTCCAAGTTTATTGCCGTCTTGGAGCGTGAGACGTCCCAAGCGTAGGTAGAGCTTTCCTCTGACCAGCCGCAGTAGTTGCAGGTTTTGGTCGTAACGGTGCGCTTGCCCTGCGTCGTTGTCTTTGTGGTGACTGCATTGTCCTTATAGCCTTCTGCATACAGACTGCCGTTTGCACCGTCAACACCGTTGTTGTAAGAAACGCCATCTACAGTGACGCCCTTGTTATGGTATGCCTCTTGATCAAACATTTTGCCGCCCTGCCAGACAACGGTATCACCGAACTTGACGATGGTTTTACCCTTGTTATTAGTTTCAGCTTTCCCACCAAAACCGAAAAGGCGGGAACAGGTAGTGTTGTCAACCTCAATTCCATTAACTTTATTATTTCCGGAAATGTTAATGATATATTTGTAAACTCCCATATTCGAGTCATTAACATTAAGCACTGGTTTTATGCCATACGAAGCGTTTACAGTACAATCTTTATAATTTACTGTAATATCATGTTTCCCAGCGCCATAATCGGTGTAAACATTGATGACCTTACCGGAAGAATTGAATGTACATCCATCAAAAGTCATAACAGGAGAGCTATACGTCCACAGCGCATAGTCACCTGACGGACAGTTGAACGTAGTATTTCTAAATTCCGCAGATGTATAGCCCCAGTAGAACGTTTTTCCGTTAATTATACAGTTCTTAACAATGGTCTTATCTGCACGGATAAAACCAAGGTAGTCTGCTGCACCAGATTGCAACGTCATGTTCTGGAAGGTAACTGTACCTGCCCCATCAAAGCTATAATCACCATTGTATTCCGTGCCGAAGTGAGCGGGATCAGGTACATCTGCACCAATATTCCACCCGGTCTTATCAGCTCCCTGACCGATGAAGGTTAAGTCTTTGTTCTTCGTTATTTTGTCGCTTGTCTTTTTATCGCTTGTCTTTTTATCGCTTGGCTTTTCATATAATGTGTAATTTCCTTTACCGAGGATGATGGTGTCACCGCTTTGGGCTGCCGCCACTGCTTCTCTTACTGTATTATAAATAGTTCGACCAATCGCTGCTTTTCCGGCTTCTGGAACGATCACCGTTTCAGAAGCCTCAGGATTTGTAGAGGGAGTTTCCTTGCCCTCCTTCTCCACCTGAGCGCCAGACTGCGTTTCCTTGGTCACGCCCTCCGTTGCCAGCGCCGTCATGGGTACCAGAGAAAGCACCATTGCCAGCGTTAGAACCAGGGCCAAGAACTTCTTTTTCATGGGTCTCCTCCTTTTCTTCCATCCGTTTGCTTTTGAGTCACCCATTGTCGTTGGGTGTTAAGCCAACGACAAAAGGGTATACCCTTTTGTCGTTGGGTGTTAAGCCAACGACAAAAGGGTATACCCTTTTGTTTTTTTGCAATATTGATATTGCAGCGATACGTTCGCCAAAGCACGCTCTTTTTTTGGCGGCGTTTCATGGCAATATTATACCGTATCCTTCCATCGAACGGCAAGGTTTTCCATGGATACGTTTGGGTATATTTTGTGTTCTTTTAGATATTCATGCCCCGGTTTTATACTTTTCCGACAAAATACCCCCTGTGTCGGTTTCCGGTCTGGGACGGCGCAGGGGGAAGGTGGCGTGACATACCAAAAGGAGGCTGGGTAACACATACCCAGCCTCCAAGTATATTTAGATTGTCTCCAACCGCTTTCTGGATTCCTCCAGCGTATACGTTGGTGCACCAGACAGTCTAGCTGCTTCTGCCGCCTCCAACTTTACACGCAGTTTCAGTGCTTCCTCTCGTTGCTCAAAAGCTTCGATACTCATGACGACAAGATCTCCCTCGCCATTTTTGGTGATATAGATGGGTTCCGCTTCATCATGTGCCAGATCAGAGATCATACCATAGTTATTCCGGAGCGCAGTCGATGATTTGATGATCACAGGTCAGCACCTCCCTAAATTATTCTATGATAATTCTAGCAAAATCCTTCACCATTTTCAAGAGGGGTTTTCATTATCGCTTTTAACTTTCCAGAGGTTGACCTTACACATCTCATAAAGAAGTCCGATCAGGTTATTATCTTCTCCGTCAAAACCTGCTCCTTGGGCGCCAACTCATCCCATGATGAACTTATCTAAATCATCTATAGAGTGTGTAATTCTATGAACATGATCCCCACCGGCTCCACCCGGCGGGTGACGAGCTTCGGCTCCTTCATCCGCTCGTACTGGATCTCCATGACCTGGTGGTTGCGGACGGCCTGGCCGATCTCCCAGAGGCCGTTGAGCAGACGCTTGCCGTGGTGGGGCGGGACGTAGTGAAAGCGCTCATTGGCCACCAGGCTTTGGACGATGGCTTTGTTCTGTTCGGGAACGCAGCAGTCGATGAGGCGGTCCAGCAGGGGCATCATCTCGTCTGTGACCATCGAGCGGCTCTCCAAAAGGATCTTGCAGACGGCCAGGACCTCGCTGTTGCTCAGCTTCTTCTGGGCGTTGTCGATCAGCCGGTAGCCCCGGCTGCGCTTGTCGTAGACGATGTCCTGCGGCAGTTCCTGCTCCGCAAAAAAACATCGCAGGGACTCGATGTCACGCTGGATGCTTCGCTGGGTCACATGAAATTGCTGGGCTAAGTCGGCTTTGTTCAAGACGGCACCGCCGACCAAGCGGGAATAAATGGCCAACACGCGGTCTGTTTTGGCCTCCGAGAGACACTGATCGTCCACGTCACTCTTCCTCTCCTGATATAGTTTCCTATCTGTAAGATAGTATACTCTACTTTTTATAGCATGTCAATTCCTGACACGATTGGGTACCATTAGTAGGAGAAACGGGGGGATCGCCAGTGAAAACGACTTATGCCGAGCAGTACCGTCAGATCGGCCTGAAAATCGCCTACTACCGCCGCCTGCGCGGGTTCACGCAGGAGCAACTGGCCGAGCGCATCGACCGCTCCCCGGCCTACATCGGCCATGTGGAGGCACCCAATATTCTCAAGGCCGTCTCGCTGGACACGCTCTTTGACATCGCCACGGTTTTGGAGGTCCCGCCCCATAAATTTCTCGTCTTTGAAGACCCCTGATTTCTGTTCCTATCATATCACGCAGGGTAGACACCCTGTGTCTATCTGGTCGGATTCTCTGTTTTTTTGTCGAATCCAGAAAAGCTCGTCCGTAAATCCTTCAAACCAAAAACTTCTTTTGTGATGTTGCATAAAGCACCGGCCTAGGCATAGAACATTCCGACCAGGCCGGTGCTTTGTGCTAGGACCTTCCGCATGCTTATCATAGCAAATGAAGTGGACAGCCTCTGTCCTTCTCCAAATTTTGTTCCGATTTTCCGCATAAGTTCCGGTTTCGACACCTTGCGCTTCCGATTTTCTCATTGTAAGATGGTCTCAAGATCTTAAGCAGCAAGGAGGCTATGATAATGAGAAAACCCTATCGTGTCGTCAATCTAATCAAAAACCAATTGTATCCTACCTATCAGCTCCACGCCTACCTGGCCAACAAAAAGACCACCCCACAGGATGGCCTGCGCCTAGGGGCTTTGCTGACCTTGGATTGGCTCTGCCGCAGACTGGGCGCAGATGTTCCGGAAGAGCTGGCGCACGTGCCAGATCCCTCCGCATACCGCTCGGTTCAGGACGACTGCCTGGTTTCCTTCCATCAAAACAGCGGCTATGTGATCGACATCGTTTCTTTGCCGGAGGAGGGGATCTGGACGCTCCAAATCACAGAACCAGATTTAGGCTCTGACCCAGGTCATCCGGATCAGGCCAGGCCCGCTGTCCCCGGCCGTGTTTTTGAGACGAACATTGGGTTTCACATTGTGGGTAATCAATTGGAGTGCGGATTCCAGACCATCGTTTCCGACCCGGAAGGCACACCCACCCCAGCAGAAGTCTATCGTCTGGCAGTGGTTCGTCAGCTCATTGACCATACAGACTTTGGCCTGCGGCAAATCACGCCGCTTCGCCATGAGGTAACAGAGATCACCACCGTGGAGCAACTGAAACAGCTCACCGATCTCTGGAAAAATCAGGAGAATACACTGCCTTGCGTCGTGTTCACGCAGGTTCGTTCTGCTCCCAAGATGCCAAAAACAATGCCGGGCCTGCCGTCGATCCTACCTTACTCCACCTTGGAGGAGCAGTTGTTCCAAGCAGCTCCTCCCCTGCCGGCTGCTCCCACAGCAGAAAATCCCCCCTATGATATCGAGACGTTTTCCAAGTACGGCGTGACCCTTTGTCGGACGTACCTTTTGTCGGATGGACTGCTGGATCGTTTTGCAGAGCGGATCGGCCAAACACTTCTTCCCGGAGACATAATCTGTCTGGAGCCTACTGCGTATGACGGAACTGTGACCCGCTATCCCTTGAAACCAAATAAGGGGCGGCAGGAGGAAACGATGGCTGCGCTTACCGCCAAGATGTACAGTTACCCCAGAGGCAAGTCAATTGACTTCGGAAGCATCGTCTTTCTTTCCGCCGCACGGGAGGATCTGCTTCACCGCACCCAGATCACCATGCAGGAGTCCAAGGATTCCGAAGGACAATGGAAGCAAACGATCCTACAGCTCGAACAAGAATGGAATGCCGCCCTAGACCAAAAAGAAAAACAACTCTCCGATCTACGGGACCAGCTCTCTCGCCAGAAAGCGTATCAGGCACAACAAGAACAGTTGAAAGAAGAAACCCGTCAGAAGCATCAGGATTCCATCGCTTCTCTGCAGCAGCTGCTGCGTACCAAGGACGAAGACATCGCCTATTGGAAGCGAAAGCTCAGCCAGCCCAAGGAACATACACAAATCGCCCCCTGGGTCCAGGCCAATTTCTCGGACCGGCTGCTTCTGCATAGCAAAGCAGTCTCTCTTCTGGAAGATAAGAGCGCCCGTGAGATCGACATTGCGCTCATTTGTGATGCGCTGGACTTTCTGGCCACAGACTACTGGGATTGCCGCTACCAACGCATTTCCAAAGAGGAGCGAAACAACCGATGCTCTGAAAAATATGGCCGCCCCTTCACGATCAAGCCAATCGGGTTTTCCACCGTTCAATACACCCCTGTGCAATATAAGATAAAATACTTCCGCAATGCACAGGGGAAACTGTACGAAAGCCCCTTAGAATACCACCTCTGTGTCGGCAATGACCCGGAAAACCTCCTGCGTATCTACTTCCTGCATGATGATACCCAGCAGAAGATCGTCGTAGGCTCTCTGCCCAGGCACTTAAAAATAGTAACCATTCAATAAATTACGAAAAAAAGAACAGAAAGGCAGGTCATCCTATGTCCTTACAAATCGTCAGAAACGACATCACAACCATGCAGGTAGATGCCATCGTCAACGCCGCAAATGAATCCCTATTGGGGGGTGGCGGTGTGGACGGCTGCATTCACCGTGCCGCAGGACCGGAGCTGCTGGCAGAATGCAGAACGCTCCACGGCTGTAAAACCGGGAGCGCCAAAATCACGAAGGGTTACAACTTACCCTGTCAGTATGTGATCCACACCGTCGGCCCACGCTGGCACGGCGGACAATACGGGGAGCATAACCAATTGGTCTCCTGCTATCAGACCTCGCTCCAGCTGGCCGAAGAATATGGATGCAAGTCTATTGCCTTCCCCCTGATCTCCTCCGGCATCTTTGGCTATCCAAAAGAGCAAGCCCTCAAGGTTGCCATCGATACCATACAAGGTTTCCTTCTTACACATGATATGACAGTCTACCTCGTCATTTTTGACCAGGAGATCTTCTCGCTCTACCAATCGTAGTTCAATCGATAAACAAGACCGGCTACTATGGGCTTTACCATTCCCCATAGTAGCCGGCCTTGTTATGATTTTTGTTTTATTTCATCCGAACCAGGCACCGCTTCTTATAGAACGCGATCCCATAGCAAAGAACCGAGTCATAGTCATCCTCAAACTCTTTCGCATATTGCCGGTCTTCGATTTGGTCAAGGGCCGCTGCGCAGTCTTTGGGCATTGCATCCTGTGTGTGGGAATACTTCGCCTCAAAAATAGCGACGCGATCTCCCTCCGGGTCAAGGACGACCACATCGCTGCGGCCTTCGCCATGCTCCTTATTGGAGTCCACCTCATAGCCCGCTCCGGCAAAAATTCCAGCCAAGAACGCATGGTAAAAATCTTCTCTGTAGTCATGGTAGCTGATGGTTTTGCGGAGGAGCTTGTTCATTTCTTCGGTTAAAGTTTCTGTATTACCAGACCAAACGGCATCGAATAGCGCCTTTCGGTTCCAGGTCTGAGCACTCTCATCAAACCACTTTTGGATGGTAGTCTCGAAGATCTCCTGGACCTCCGCATTGGGGATCATGAGAGCAGACATTTTTTCCGGCAGCGGATCTGGAAGGTTTTCTTCCCGTGCCTGCGTCAGATAACCAGTCAGGTACAGAATGCTCCACAGATTCTCTTCCGAAGAGTGAAGATAGTCATAGGTCAGATTCTCTTCGATTTTTTGAACGATATAGCCACCGGATAGCAGTGTTTCTAATTTACGAGAAATGCTGCGGCCTGCGTAGTCAATAAACGACCGAATGATCGAATTGTCACTGGTGTTCTTCCAGTAGCTGGCGGGCTTGGCCTTGGGGTTGCGCTGGAGGTCCCGCAGGTAGTTCATCACATCCCAGGGGCAGTAGACGTCCAGGTCCCCAAAGTGGTAGCCATCATACCAATTTTTTATGTCAGCAGCATGTTCCTGGCAGTTTGCATCTTCGAGGATCTGATCTACATCTGCCTGAGTAAAGCCGAAGTACTCATTCAAGTGAGAGGAGGAGATCGTATCAGAGACAAAGTTGTTGGTGCCGGTGAAGATGCTTTCCTTGGCGATGCGCAGACAGCCAGTGATCACAGCAAAACGCAGGGCATTGTTGTCTTTCAGTGCTGTGCTCATCAGCCCTTTGATTACTTCCAGCATCTCCGGATAATAGCCCTTGGCACTGGCTTTGGCAATGGGAACGTCATACTCATCGATCAATAAGATGACGGGTTTTCCATAATGGTTACGCATCAGCCGCATCAACAGAACAATCGAGGTCTTCAGCATCGCATCTGTGGGATTTCCGCTGACTTCATCTGCCAATCGTTCAAAAACCTTTCGGTCATTTTCTTGGACCCGTGTCCCTTCCAGCAGATAACTATAGTCGTTATAAATTGCTGCGATCCGGTTCAGAAGCATCTCTTTGGCCGAAGCAAAGGTCAGACCATCCACATCCTTGAAGGTCAGGAATAAGACTGGCCACTGGTTCATCCACTCGCTGCACAGTGCTGCATTCTTGGAGATTTCTAACCCTTCAAACATCGCCTTACTGTCCTTGCGGATGTCGAAGAAGTTGGCCAACATACTCATGCCCATGGTCTTTCCGAAACGGCGGGGTCGGGTGATGAGGGTCACTTCTGCTGTCTCTTTCTCCAGCAGGTCAGCGATGAGTCCCGTCTTGTCTACATAATAGTAACCATAATTTTGGATTTTAGCAAAGTCGGAAATGCCAACTGGGATCTTGAGATCATTCATGTCTGCAACCTCCTTCCAATCTCTCAAGTTGGTTTTATGATACCATGAAAACAAAGAAACGGCAAGGCCACCGCGTCTCAGTGGTCTTGCCGTTTTTACGCACAAATGAACTGTCTCTCTTTAGACCGTCGGGTCGTCGATCTTCTGGAATCCACCGGCGGGAATGACGATGGTGTCCGGCACTTCCTCCCCGAAATCGTCGAACAGGCTGAACCCGCCCTGCATCAGGAAGGTGCGGATAGCCTCCTCCGCCGCAGTGTAGTCCGTCCCCGGCTCCTCGAAAGACTTCACCAGGGTATCCATGTGCCCCAGCATCTGATCAGCCCGGTCGCTGTATTCCTGGTCAATGCCGAACTCCTTGTTCATGCTGCCGCAGAACTTCTTGGCCGTGGCCGTATCATAGACCGGCGTCAGGAAGAGGTTGAACATCCCCAGGCTCTCGTAGTCATAAAAGCCGTTGTATTTCTCCAGGTCCGCCGGAGTCTTGACCTCCGGGCACTGGAATGCCGTTTCGGGCAGCTTGCCGCCGTTTTGGGCTTTCAGCGTCTCCTCCTGCTCGCCGGGCAGGTAGCAGTCCATGTAGCAGCATTTGGTGAGCCAGTCGTTCACCATGTCTACCACGTCCTGCACGTTGGTGTAACTGGCAAAGCGCGTGACGTTCCGCTCTTCGCCGCTGGTGGCATACATCAGAACAAAAAAGTGATCGTTCATGGTTTTTCGTCTCCTTTGTTACGATTCCTCGTCCAGGGCACAGCCCAGCAGCCGGACCTCCGGCTCCAGGGTCACGCCGGTCTGTTCCAACACCGTGGCCCGCACCAGGCGGATGAGGGCCAGAATGTCCCGGCAGGTGGCCCCCCCGGCGTTGATGACAAAGCCCGCGTGCTTCTCCGAGACCTGCGCTCCGCCGACCTTGGTTCCTTTCAGGCCGCATTGTTCGATCAGTCCCCCGGCAAAATGCCCCGCAGGGCGCTTGAACGTGCTGCCTGCGCTGGGGTATTCCAAGGGCTGTTTGGACCGGCGGCGCTGGGCCAGGTCCGCCATTTTTTCTCGAATGGCGGTCTCGTCGCCCGTGGCCAAGGTGAGGTGTGCCCCCACGATGCTCCAGGGCAGCTGAGAGAAAACGCTGGTGCGATAGCCCAGCTTCAGCTCGTCTTTCCCCAAGCGGTGGGCCGCACCCGTCTCGTCCAGGCAGTCCACCCAGTCGATGACCTGGGCCATCTCCCCGTCATAGGCTCCGGCGTTCATAAACACGCCGCCGCCAACGGTGCCGGGGATGCCGTGGGCAAATTCCAGGCCGGTCAGCCCGCACCCGGCGGCAAAGTTCGCCGCCTGGGCCAGGGAAAGGCCGCTGCCGAGATACAGGCCGGTCTCCCCGTCCCGCTCCAAGCGGGTCAGGCCCCCGGCCAGCTTGATGAGAAAGCGGTCCACGCCCTCGTCGGCCACCAGCAGATTGGACCCCTTGCCCAGAAAAAAGGGCACGATGCCTGCCTCTGCCGCCGCCCGCAGGACGGCGGACAGCTCTTCCAAGCGCTTGGGCAGGGCCATGAGCGCCGCCGGGCCGCCCACCCGAAACGTGGTGTGGTGGGCCATCGGCTCGTGTGCCCGGACCTCTAAGCCGGGGATCTGGCTGAGTTTGGCGCTGAGCGCCTGAAATGCCTCCATGGAACCCTCCTCTCCCGTCCTCGGTGGGACGGTGTTTCCATTTGATATAGTATAGCATATCCGGGGGACGTATTGCAATCCACCCCTCTCCAAGTGGATCGAACGCGCTGTGCACGCCCCGGTAGAAAAACGGCTGCGGTTGCCCGCAGCCGTTTTGTGCTGTGCAAACAGGGAGATCAGTCCTCTAGGGAGATTAGTCCTCGCTGTCTTCGTCGTTGTCCAGGCTGATGGACAGGATCTCGTCGCCCTCGTCCTCCTCTGCGTCCTCGTCGGGCAGCAGATCTGCCTCCTCCGGGGCCTCCTCAGGCTCCAGGCCCTCCTGGGGGTCCTGGTTCTCCTGGATCGCGGCCGCCACGGCGGCATAGCCGGTCTTAGGCTGCTCCTCTTCCTCGTCGCGCGGGTTGACCTGGCGGTACATGGACAGGCCGGAGCCGGCGGGGATGAGCTTACCGATGATGACGTTTTCCTTCAGGCCGATCAGGTGGTCCACCTTGCCCTTGATGGCGGCCTCGGTCAGGACCTTCGTCGTCTCCTGGAAGGAAGCGGCAGACAGGAAGGAGTCGGTAGCCAGAGAGGCCTTGGTGATACCCATGAGCAGGGTGGTGGCGGTGGGCACCACCAGCTCGCTGCCGTCCTCGTGGGTCTCGCCGGCGGCGATGCGGGCCTCGATGGCCTCCTTGGCGTCCAGATACTCCATGACCTCCACGGTGGAACCGGAGAGCAGCTGGGAGTCGCCGGGTTCCTCGATGCGGACCTTCCGCATCATCTGGCGCACAATGATCTCAATGTGCTTGTCATTGATGTCAACGCCCTGCTGACGGTAGGGCTTCTGGACTTCCTGGATGAGGTAGTCGTGGACGGCGGAGACGCCGCGGATGCGCAGGACCTCGTGGGGAGACAGTGCGCCTTCGGTCAGCTGGTCGCCCTTGTTGACCCAGTCGCCGTCCTTGCAGCGGATACCGGCGCTGTACGGCAGGGCGTAGCTGACCACCTCGCCGTCGTCGGCGGTGATGGTCACGTTGCAGATGGTGATGCGCTTGCTCTCTTCCATGGTCACGCGGCCGCTGATCTCGGCCAGCTGGGCCATCTTCTTGGGCTTGCGGGCCTCGAACAGCTCCTCAACACGGGGAAGACCCTGGGTGATGTCGCCGCCGGCGACGCCGCCGGTGTGGAAGGTACGCATGGTCAGCTGGGTGCCCGGCTCACCGATGGACTGGGCCGCGATGATACCGACGGCCTCGCCCTCGCCCACAGGCTCCCCGATGGCCAGGTTCACGCCGTAGCACTTGGAGCAGACACCCTGGCGGGCGCGGCAGGTCAGGACGGAACGGATCTTCAGCTCGTGAATGCCCTTGTCCTCCAGGACCTTGGCGTCGTCCATGGTGAACATGTGGTCCTTGTCGAAGAGGACCTCGCCGGTGGTGGGATCCACCACGTCGCTGACGGGATAGCGGCCCTTGAGACGCTCGGCAAAGGGCTCGATGACCTGGCCGTTCTCGCTGATCTCGCGGACGGTGATGCCCTCGGTGGTGCCGCAGTCGTGCTCACGGATGATGACCTCCTGGGAGACATCGACCAGACGGCGGGTCAGATAACCAGAGTCGGCGGTACGCAGCGCGGTATCGGCCAAGCCCTTCCGGGCGCCTCTGGAGGAGATGAAGTATTCCAGAACGGACAGACCCTCACGGAAGTTTGCCTTGATGGGGATCTCGATGGTCCGGCCGGAGGTGTCAGCCATCAGGCCGCGCATGCCGGCCAGCTGACGGATCTGAGCCATAGAACCACGGGCGCCGGAGTCGGCCATCATAAAGATGGGGTTGTAGCGGTCCAGACCGGCCTGCAGGGCCTCGGTGACGTCCTTGGTGGTCTGCTCCCAGGCCTTAACGACCAGGCGATACCGCTCGTCGTTGGTCAGGAAGCCGCGTTTGAACTGTTTCTCGATCTTCACGATCTCCTGCTCCGTCTCGCGGATCAGGGGGTACTTCTTCTGGGGGACGGTCATATCGTAGATGGAGACCGTCAGAGAACCCAGGGTGGAGTAGTGGTAGCCGCGGGCCTTGATGATATCCAGGACCTCAGCGGACTGGGTAAAGCCGTGGCGGATGATGCACTTGTCGATGATCTTACCCAGCTGCTTCTTGCCGCAGACGAAGTTGATCTCCGGGTCGAAGCAGGCTTCGGGGTCCTCGCGGTCCACAAAGCCCAGGTCCTGAGGGATGCCCTCGTTGAAGATCAGGCGGCCGACCGTCGTCCGCACCAGCTTGGTGCGCTCCTCGCCGTTCACGGTGGCGGTCATGCGGACCAGGATGGGCACGTGCAGCTCCAGCTGGCCCTCGTCGTAGGCCAGGCGGGCCTCGGCGGGGCTGGCGAAGGCGTGCAGGACCTCCTTGGCCTCCTCCCCGGCGGCGTTGGCCCGGCAGGCCTCATAGCCGGAGGTGGGCAGCAGACGGTCGGGGGTGTCGATCCAGATGTGGTCGCTCTCGCTGACGGTCCCGGCCTCCACCGCAGCCGCGGCGGCCTCTACCGTGGGATAGATATAGGCGGGGTCGGCGGGGGCGTCCTTCTCGTAGGTCAGGTAGTAGGAGCCCAGGACCATATCCTGGGTAGGAACCGTAACAGGGCCGCCGTCCTGGGGCCGCAGGAGGTTGTTGGCGGAGAGCATCAGGATGCGGGCCTCTGCCTGGGCCTCGGCGGACAGGGGGACGTGGACGGCCATCTGGTCGCCGTCGAAGTCGGCGTTGAATGCCGTACAAACCAGGGGGTGCAGCTTAATGGCACGGCCCTCCACCAGCACCGGCTCGAAGGCCTGGATGCCCAGGCGGTGCAGGGTAGGCGCACGGTTGAGCATCACGGGGTGCTCCTTGATGATGAAGTCCAGCGCATCTGTCTCTTATACACATCTGACGCTGCCGACGACTCCTTACGTGTAGAT
>ERZ1026880.664-NODE-664-length-16805-cov-5.907821_pt1 | contig 16805 bp, 11 predicted proteins | sample MGYA00380170_ERZ1026880 | MGnify/ENA primary metagenome ERZ1026880 (study PRJEB33269, sample SAMEA4719806) | human gut metagenome | biome: human-associated habitat; feature: organic feature; material: feces | place: Cameroon | collected 2013-10 ...
TTTATAAATATATAATTCTAAAGAAAAAGAAGAACAAAAGGGTGATTGCTCATAAAACAACGGAATTGATGCCCGCATAGCGGAGCGAACACGAATGTGGGCCATAAGAAGAAAAGCCATACGAAAGATGCGCCGTTCTATCTGTGCATACCTAATTTCAAAGGCTCTAAATTATAATATCTCCCCCAAAGAGTGTATCCTCTGGAGGAGATAACAGAAAATGTATAACTTCTACAGCCACTTTATCCTGCACTGCGTCCGGTATCATCACATGGTATCGGCATGATAATATCGATCTGAAACAGCTTATCCTGCGTGGAGATGGAAAAACTGCCGTTATATTTTTCCACAATGTGGCGGACGCTCATCATGCCATAGCCATGGGAATCTTTGTCCGCTTTTGTGGTTACGGGCAGGCCGTCCTTGAATTGAAGAGAATCCTCAAAGTGGTTCTCGGCATGGATGGTCAACATGCGGTTGACTGTCCGCACGGAAAGGTGAATGAATCGCATTTCGGGCGGCTGCAGGGATTCGCATTCAATAGCGTTGTCCAGAATATTTCCGAACAGCGAGAAAATGTCCATCGTTTCCATAAAGGCCACGCCGCTGCCATCGGCAATGCAGGTGAACTGTATATTGTGGGATGCGCAGTGCAGACGCTTATCGGTCAGAACAATGTCCAGCGTTTCGTTGCCTGTGCGCACGGCGCTGTTGTAGATGGACACCGAGCGTTCCAGATCGTCCAAGTATGCCGGATCGACCTGGCCCGTTGTGCGCAGGTTGCGGATCTGGTGCTTTAAGTCATGGCATTTGATGTTGATGGCGTCAATATTTTCTTTCACCAGCTGGTATTGCTTTTGCTCTTCGACCCAAAGCTTTTTCATCGTACCGATTTCCAAGCGATCCTTGGCAGCGGCCAGCATCTGCACCTGCAAAAGCAGCATAAATATGTAGAAAATAATTTCGCCGACGTTCAGCAGGTTATAAAAGAACAGGTTATGCTGGGAAATCGCGCCGCTCTCGAAATAGAAGATCGGCGTCAGCATACTGTCCAGCAGCAGGAACAGCAGCGCGTTCTGCATCGGGATCTCGCTGTCGCCCAGCGCGTGCATTTTTTTGCCGACGGTAAAATAGATAAACAGATACACGACGCAGAAACAGCTGATATACAGCAAGATGTGCGAGGGTGTGCGCTCGACAAAATAGGGCACAAGGCTGCTGTTCAGGCGGCAGATGGACGCGACGACCAAAAACAAGCGGTCGGAGATATACCACGTCGCAAAGCCCGCACTGAAATAGAACAGCACATTGGAGAGCCTTTCCTCAAAGCAGTACAGCAGGCCGCAAATCATCATCGTTATCAAAATGCCGGAGTAGAATGCCTCCACGCCGATGTTTCCGCTGTAGGTGTAGGCGAACAGCAGGCAGAGCAGGCGTATCGGCACAAGGCAGATAACCGCCCGCCGCACAAAATGCGGGCGGCGATTGCAGCGGAAGATAAACGGCACCGTCGCCAATAGGAACGCCATAAAGATGTCCCAGAACTTCACATGAAAAAGGAAGCGGCGGATAAACGCAAGAGACAGCACAAAATCACCCGCTTTCAAGAGGTCTTGTTCAGGTAGGCAATCACACGGTCACAGAACGCCTTGCGTTTGCGCTGGCTGATGGGCAGCTTGGTGCTGCCAACGATGACTTCTGTTTTGGATACCGATGTGATATGCTGCATGTTGACGAGATGTGCGCTGCTGCACCGCGCAAAATTGTAAGCGTCCAGTTCAGCCTCCACATCCGAAAGTTTGCCCCAGGCTTCAATGCGGCCCATGTCCGTGTGGTACAGGAGCAGGTGGTCCTGTATCTCTACATAATATATTTGGGAAATGCGCATCCGGCGTATGGTGCCCGCCGCCTGTAAGATGATCTCTTTTTCATCCCGCACAGGCAGATTGCGCAGCGCGCGGAGCATCATGGAAGAAAAGCGGTAGTAATTGATGGGCTTGATGACAAAATCCAGCGCGTCAACTTCGTACCCGTTGATGGCATACTGCTCCATGTTCGTGATGAACACCAGCGCTGCCACGGGGTCCGCAGCGCGCAGCTGGTGGGCGGCCTCAATGCCGTTGATGCCTGGCAGCTCAATATCCATAAAGATAAGGTCGGCATCCATATGGTAGTTATCCATAAAATCGGATGGGTTGTCATAGGCCGTGATGGAAAAGTTCTGCCCCTGTTCCCGCTCATATTTCCGCAGGCACTCAATGAGCGTATCGCGGTCTGCGGGGTCGTCTTCCAGTATTTTGATTCGTACCATACGGAGCCCTCCTGATCCAATGTTACTGCCAGTATAGCACAGCTTTTGCCGGAATTTCAATCGGCTGTTTCCCGCGTTCGTTTGCTACAGAACGATACATTGGCGTGCATTGCGCATTTTGTACAAATCAAATCTAACGTGATTGTACACATTAACATGTTATCTCCCGAGTCGCTGCAATTCTTTTGTCACTTTTGCATCACTTACGAAATAAAACCATGCACATGGGGAAAAAATGTGCCCGCGGATAGAAAGGATGGTATAGTAAGTACAACGAACCTGGACAAACGATGTGCAGGAATCAAAGAGAAGGAGAAAAACAGATGAAAAGATCCAAACTCTGGTCAGGTCTTACCTCTACGTCCGCAGCTTTGCTTGTGGTCGGCCTGATTGGTCAGAACCTTGCCGCGGCCAATGCAAGCTACATCAACACCGCGCTGGGCACCACGACCACCAAGGTCGTCCAGACGGGCGAAGTTGGCGACACGACCTACTTCAAGAGCCAGTTTGGCGATTTTGACGACCCCGATGCACAGGCAGCCGCCATTGCCGCTGCGCTGGAACAGAACGTCAACGAGATGCGCGAGGGTGCGGCCCTGCTGCGCAACGAGAACAACACCCTGCCGTTGACGAACGCCACCCGCATTTCTGTGTTCGGCCACGCCGCCGTTGACCCCGCTTACCAGGCAAACTCCGCCGGCAACAAGGTTACGAACGGCGCGCTGAACTCCATTGACCTCAAGACTGCGCTGGAAGCCCAGGGCTTTGAGGTCAACCCCCAGCTGTGGGATGGCATTGCCGCAGGCACCGCCACCCGCGCACAAGGCGAGGCCCCGCAGTTCGGCGGCGGCTACTCCGTTACCGGCACGGCAACGAACACAGAGGAAAATAAGGCGTTCTATCAGGGCCTAGCCAACACCTGGGCCAATGATTACAAAGATGCCGCCATCGTTGTGTTTGCCCGTGAGGGCGGCGAAGGTCATGACCTGCTGATGGACGATGTGGACACCGATGGTTCCACCATCAGCAGCCTGGCCCTGCACAAGGACGAGCGCGACCTGCTGGAAATGGTCCGTAAAGACTTTGACAAGGTCATCGTCCTGCTGAACAGCCCCTACCAGATGGAAGTGCAGGATATTATCCCTTATGCGGACTCCATCCTGTTCATTGGTTACCCGGGCCATCAGGGCTTCACGGGCGTGGCCGAGATCCTGAAAGGTACGGTCAATCCCTCCGGCCATCTGACCGATACTTACGCGACCGATTCCCTCTCCTCACCTGCCGCTGTAAACTCCGGCACCCGTACCCCGCAGTTTGCCAACGTGGCCGAGATCAACGCCACGATCGGTGAGGATGAGAACGCTGAGTACATGTCCTTCCAGGCCGAAGGCATCTACATTGGCTACCGTTACTATGAGACCCGTTACGCCGATGCCGTTATGGGCCAGGGCAACGCCACCGCTCCTGTTGGCGCACTGGAAGGCGCTTCTTCCTGGAATTACGCCGATGAAGTGCAGTACCCGTTCGGTTATGGCCTGTCCTACACCACGTTTGACCAGAAGCTGGACAGCGTGGATGTGGGTGAGGACGAGATCACCGCGAAAGTTACCGTGACGAACACCGGCGATATGGCCGGTAAGTCCGTTGTGCAGCTGTACGCACAGACCCCTTACGGCGATTACGAGCGCCAGCACGGCGTTGAGAAATCCGCCATCCAGCTGGCGGGCTTCGGCAAAACGCAGGAACTGGCCCCCGGTGCTTCCGAAACAGTCACCATCACGGTGGACAAGTACCTGCTGGCCAGCTATGATACCACCGCCCATGACGGCGCAGGCGGCTACATCCTGTCCGATGGCGATTACTACCTGGCCATTGGCGAAGATTCCCATGATGCACTGAACAATGTTCTGGCCGCCGAAGGTTACACCGCAGCCAACGGCATGACTGCCGAGGGCACTGCCGCCAAGACCTACAGCTTCAAGCAGAGCTTTGACGATGACAAGTACCGCACCGGCGAGAACGGCGCTATCGTTTCCAACCAGTTTGCGGATGCCGACCTGAACTACTGGGTCGATGGTGCAGGCACCTACCTGTCCCGCAGCGACTGGAAGGCTACCTACCCGGTCGAGCAGACCACCGTGGAAGCCACGCCGGAAATGATGAATATACTGGCTGGCGAATGGTACGAGAAACCCGAAGGAGCACCGAGCTATTCGGAAGTTGCTGCCAACTTCGGCGTTGATTCCGGCTTGAACCTTGCCATGATGAAGGATGTTCCCCTGTCTGACCACGAAACCTGGCTGAAATTCATCTATCAGCTCCAGCCCGAAGATCTGCCCAATACCACCGCTGAGAGCTTCCAGTGCCCCGCTGTTGGCGACCTGAGCCCGGCCTTTGCCGTTGGCGATGGCTGCGACAGCGTTGGCGGTACCTATCCCCTGACCGTTGAGTTCAACGGCGAGCAGGTCAACCCCGTTACCACCCGCTACTGCTCCAACGTTATCCTGGCCGGTACCTTCAACGCTGACCTGTACGCTGGCCGCGGCACCATGATGGGCGAGGATGGCATGTGGTCCGGCTACATGATCAACTACAACCTCGGCAACGACCTGCACCGCACCCCGTTCGGCGGCCGTAACTTTGAGTATATGTCCGAATGCCCCATCCTGAACTACCTGGCAGGCGCTGTGGAAGTGGAAGCCATGGAGAAAACCGGCTCCCACGCTGGCCCCAAGCACTTTGTCGGCAACGACCAGGAATTCTACCGCGAAGGTCTTGTCTGCTTCTTCAATGAACAGGCGTTCCGCGAGGGCAACCTGAAAGCCTTTGAGGGCAGCATCCGCGTGGCCAACGCAGGCGGCCTGATGCAGTCCTTCGAGCGTCTGGGCCTGAAGTGGTACTCCGCCAGCTATGCCCTGAACACCACGATCCTGCGCAACGAGTGGGGCTGGAACGGTGCCATTGATACCGACGCTGCCCCCTGCTTTGACGAGTATGTGGACGGCGGCTACAAGAACCATGCAGCCGAAGTTCTGGATGCAGGCACGCAGGAATGGTGCCTGGACGGTGTCGGTGGCCACGGTCAGTGGATCCTGCAGAAAGCAAAGGATACCGATGACGGCCACCTGCTGGAGCTGTTGACCGAAGCCGCCATCAGCTGGGAGTACGCCATCAGCCGCTCGGTCGTTACCAACGGCACGGCATCCAACTCCGCCATTGAACATGTTACACCGTATTGGCAGACCGCCATCACCGCCGAAATCGCCGTTACCGGCATCCTGACCGCCGTATTCTTTGTCCTGCTGGTTCTGAGCAAGACCAAGAAAAAGGCCAAGAAACAGTAAGAAAGGAGCGAGCATTGTGAAAAACAAAGCGTTTGGCTTTTATACCGCCGCACTGACCCTGATTTTGACCGTTGCAACGCTGGTTGCTGTGCTGATTTACGGCTCCAAGGGCGGCATGGTCAACAGCCTGGTCCCCATTGCCCTGGGCGCAGCCGCCGTTTGCGAGGTCTCTCTCCTCTTCGGTGAGAAAGTCTGGACCGATTTTACCGGCATCATTGCCGCCACCCTGCTGGCTTACGCCATGATGACAGTTCTTTCCGATGGTATCTGGAACATTGCCGAAGCGTTCAACGGCATCAAGATGGTTGGCATGCCGGAACTGTCCGGTATGAACATCACGATGGCTGTGCTGAACCTGGTCGCCATCGTTACCGCCATCATCACCAACTTTGCGCAGAAAAGTAAGTAAGCCGCAATAGGCTCCGTACTTACAAGCCGTCCGGGGCATGCGTCCCGGACGGTTTTTCTTTGGTAATACCAGCAACATTCCGAAAGGCAGCACAACATGAAAGCAACAAGTTTTAACACCGGCTGGACCTGCCGCCATTTGGGCAGCTCCGCCCCCGGCACGCCCGTTACCCTCCCCCACGATGCCATGCTGGCCGAGGAGCGCAGCCAGACCTCGGCAGGCGGCACCAACACAGGCTGGTTTGCGGGGTACGATTATCTGTATGAAAAGCACTTCACCCCCGATGCCGCGCAGGCGGCGCAGTGCGCAGTGCTGGAATTTGAGGGCGTTTACCATAACGCCGAAGTACACCTGAACGGTGAGAAAATCGCATCCTGCCCCTATGGCTACAGTGATTTTTACGCGGACCTTACGGGCAAACTGCTGCCCGGCCGGGACAATGTGCTAGAAGTTATTGCCCACAATGCGGATCAGCCTAACTCCCGCTGGTATTCCGGCGCGGGAATCTACCGCCCCGTCACCCTGTGGACTGCCCCCGCACGGCACATCCTGCCCGATGGTGTGCAGGTCCGCACGCTGAGCATTGACCCCGCGGAGGTGGAAGTGACCGTGCAGACAACAGCCAGCGGCGCGGTGGCGGTTGCCATCCTGGATGGTGAGCAGACCGTGGCCACGGCGCAGGCAGAATCCAACGGCAAAGCTGTTCTGCAGGTGCAGATCCCCAATGCCAAACTTTGGAGCCCCGATTCCCCGGCACTCTACCGCTGCCGAGCCATGTTTGGCGATGACTGCGCTGAGACGACATTCGGTGTGCGGACCCTTTCCTGGGGCGATGACGGATTTTTGCTCAACGGCAAGCGGGTCATCCTGCTCGGTGCCTGTGTCCACCACGACCACGGCGTTCTGGGTGCCTGTTGTTACCCCGAAGCGGAGAAACGCAAAGTCCGGCTGCTGCAAAAGGTGGGCTACAACGCTGTGCGCTGTGCCCATAACCCCTGTTCCAAGGCATTTTTGGATGCCTGCGACCGGTTGGGTATGCTGGTCATGGATGAATACGCCGATATGTGGTACATCCACAAGACCCAATATGACTATGCAAACTACCTGCCCGACCGCTGGCGGCAGGATCTGGAATCCCTTGTCCGCAAGGACTACAGCCATCCGTCAGTGATCATGTACTCCATCGGCAACGAGGTGGCCGAGACGGCCCAGACCCGCGGCATTGCGCTGACAAAGCAGATGACCGAGCACATGCACAGTTTGGACAGCACCCGTCCCGTGACCTGCGGGGTGAACATCTTCTTCAACTTCCTGTCCTCAATGGGCTTTGGTGTTTACAGCGATGACAAGGCGAAGAAAGAGGCCGAAGCTGCCGCCAAGCGCGCAGCGGCTGGCAAAGCGGCCCCAAAGAAAAAGGCCGTCGGCAGCGAGTTCTTCAACAACCTGGCGGGTTTCATGGGCGCGGACTTTATGAAATGGGGGGCATCCCTGCCGCCCTGCGATTGGAAAACGAAAGATGCCTTTGCAAATATGGACGCCGCGGGGTACAATTATGGCATACGCCGGTATAAGAATGACCTGGAAAAATACCCGCACCGCTTGATTGTCGGAAGCGAGACGTTCTGCAGCGATGCCTACCGTTTTTATGAGCTGGCCAAGCACGAACCGCGCCTGCTGGGCGATTTCGTCTGGGCGGGTATGGATTACCTGGGTGAGGTCGGCATCGGCGCGTGGGAATACCCGGACTATGTACCGGATTTTTCCCACGGGCCGGGCTGGATCGCAGCCGGGGCAGGCCGCATTGACCTGATTGGCCGCACGCAGGGCGAAGCCCTGTACACCCGTGTGGCACTGGAGCGGGAAAAAGGCCCGCTGCTGGCCGTCTGGCCTGTCAACCACACCAAAGAAAAGCACTCCCCTTCCGCGTGGCGCATGTCCCACGCCATCCCCAGCTGGAGCTGGCACGGTTGTGAAGGAAAACCTGCCATGGTGGAAGTCTATGCCCGCGCCGCCAAAGTGGCGCTGAAAATCAACGGCAAAACCGTGGGCGAAGCTGCGCCAAAAAACGACTGCATTGTGCGCTTTTCCTGCACTTATGAAGATGGCACCGTTGAGGCAGTCAGCTATGATGCAGCCGGGAATGAGATTGGCCGCACGGCCCTGCATACCGCCAACACCGAGACCCGGCTTTGCCTTGTGCCGGAAGAAGAAACCGTCCGCCCTGGCGGGTTGGCGTTTGTCCAGCTGCGATACACCGATGAAAACGGCACAGTGAAGTCGCTGGAGCGCGGCACTGTTACCGTTAAAGTCCGCGGCGGAACCCTGCTGGGGCTGGGCAGCGCCTGTGCCTACAGCGAACGCGGCTATCTGTCCGATACCACCGATACCTATTTCGGCGAAGCGCTGGCCGTGGTCCGTGCGGATGCTGATGCAGATACCGTGGAACTGACCGCCGCGGACGGCACCCACAATGCTGCCTGCTGCATCCCCTGCAAGGAGTGAACGTATGTCTCTGTACGGCTTGGGCCTGCGGGCCAGCTTCAAAATCAGCGATACAATACGGGATCGCGGTTTGCAGGCGCCAAAAGACATTGTCCGTTTTGATAATCTGCCCTATGGCACGGACCCGCGCTGGCAGACATTGGACGTTTACCGCCCCAAAAACGCCGGAGGCACCGCACTTCCCGTGATTGTCAGCGTTCACGGCGGCGGCTGGGTCTATGGCGATAAAAACCTTTATCAATATTACTGTATGAGCCTGGCTCAGCATGGCTTTGCCGTTGTGAATTTTTCCTATCGGCTGGCCCCGCGGCACAAGTTCCCCGCCGCCTTGCAGGATACCGATGCGGTGTTTCACTGGGTAATGGCCCACGCGGTGGATTATCATTTTGATACTCGCCATGTTTTCGCCGTGGGCGATTCGGCCGGGGCTAACATTCTGGGGCTGTACGCAGCGCGGTGCGCTGACCCGGCAGCTGCAAATATTCCGGTTACCCCGCCGCCCGGCTTTGTGCCGACGGCCCTTGCGCTGAACTGCGGGCAATACTGCATTTCCCGCGGGCAAAAAGGGCTGATCGCCCACCTGCTGCCGGACATCCTGCCAGACGGCGGTACCGATGCCGAACTGCATGCCATGGATGTGACAGCCCATGTAACAGGCCGCTACCCGCCCTGCTTTGTCATGACCGCCAACAACGACTTTTTGAGAGAGCAGGCCCCGCTGATGACCGCAGCGCTGGAACGCTGCGGTGTGCCCTGTGTGTACCGCTGTTACGGTGACGAAACACAAAAGCTGGGGCATGTTTTCCACTGCAATATCCGCGCAGAGGCGGCACAAAACTGCAACACGGAAGAATGCGGTTTTTTCAAGCGTTTTATGGAATGAAAGGAACTTCCTTATGAATCAAACGAAAAACGGGCTATGGAACAGCCTGCTCCTGCGGTCGCAGGTCACATCGGAGGATGTCTGCCCGCCGGAGATGCTGTTCGGTTACCTGATCGGTCCCTTTGGGGCATTGCTGGCTTCGGGGATTTTTACCAGCCAGCTGCAAAACTACCTGACCAACGTGCTGAAGCTGGACCTCGGTTTTTTGACGACCCTGCAGCTGCTTTCCACAATTTTGATTGTTGCGGCCAACCTGGTGGTGGGCCAGCTGATTGAGCGTACCCGCACCCTTGCGGGCAAGGCACGGCCCTGGATCCTGCTCTCTGCGCTGACGCTTTCGGTTGCAAGCGTATTGATGTTCATTGTTCCGTTTGCGGACCGCACCGCCCGGATGGTCTGGATCGCCATTGCCTACAATGCGTATTACGCCGTGGGGTTCCCCATCTACAACACAGCCAATTCCACGCTGGTGCCGGTTTCCACCCGCAACAGCAAACAGCGCTCCACGCTGGCCTCGCTGACGAACATTGCCAGCCTGGGCGTGATGGGCGTTGGCTCCATGATTTTCCCCACGCTGGTTTCGATGGCGCTGAAAGAGGACCAGCACCTCTGGTTCGTTGCCATGCTGGGTGTGGCGATCTTTACGGCGCTGACGATCCTTCTGCAGTTCCGGTTCACGCGGGAGCGCGTGACCGAGGAATCAGCAGGCGCGGAAAAGGCCGAAAAAAGCAGCGCTTCCCTCGGCGAGCAGGTCAAGGCTGTCACCAGTGAAAAGAGCTGGTGGCTGGCGATGCTGTTCTATGTGGCGTTCCAGTGGGGCGGCGCTATGAAAAACGGCTCCATGACCTTTTTCTGCCAGTGGGTGCTGGATAACAGTTTTTTCAATACCGCCAGCCTGGGCGATGCCTGGGGCATGTCACAGTCTTTGCTGGCCGTGCTGGGTGCCATCCCGATGGCCGTTGCCGCGGTCTTTGTGGTGCCACTGGCCAATAAGTTTGGCAAGCGCCTGACCTGCCTGGTGGGCATGGCCATCGGCGTGGCAGGCGGCGTGATCGCGGGCCTTGGCGGCAGCAATATCATTCCTGTCGCCGTCGGCATTGCGCTCAAATGCCTTGGCTCCTCCCCTGCCTGTTACCTGATCCTTGCCATGCTGGCCGATGTCATCGACCACATTGAATACACCCGCGGCATCCGCACCGATGGCCTGACCATGTCGGTCTACAGTGCGCTGATGGTGGCTGCCACCCCCGTGTGCAACGCAATTTTCAGCGGTATCCTGAACGCGAGCGGCTATGACCAGAGCGCAGATGTGGCGCTGAACACGCTGGGCCAGTCCGCAGCTGTCAACACGGCCATTTCCGTCAGCTATATCTGGGTGGAAACGGCTGCCTATGCGCTGTGCGCCGTGCTGGTGTTCCTGTGGACCGTTGAGAAGAACCTTCCCGCTGAGCAGGCCGCCATCGCCGAACGAAAAAAAGGAGCCACGCAATGAAGTACCGGCTGAACACCACCAACTACCACGATTTCGCCACCTTCGCGGTCAACAAGCTGCCCGCACGCAGCTACTTTATCCCCTACCCCGGCCGCGCCGCTGCGGACGCCGTGGCACCGAAACAGAAGCGCTATGCATCGCCGAAAGTCCAATGCCTGAACGGGGAATGGGATTTTAAATTCTACCCCCGCCCCGCCGAACTACCGGTTGAACTTGACACCGATGCAGTGCATTTTGATAAGCTTGATGTTCCGTCCTGCTGGCAGTTCCGCGGGTACGATAAGCCGTTTTATGTCAACATCCGCTACCAGTTTCCCTACAAGCCGCCGGTGATCCCCACGACCGGCAAGGTTAGCCGTGCCTTTTCCTGGCTGGGCTGCGATACCGGCATCCGCCCGCAGTGGAAAGTCCCCGGCGAGGAGTACAATTTTGTCGGCGTCTACCGCCGCTTTATTGAAATCGATGATGCTGACAAGCGCCGCATCATCTCGTTTTTAGGCGTTGCCAGCTGCATGGATCTGTATGTAAACGGGTTCTTTATCGGCTATTCCGAGGGTGCGCACAATACGGCGGAATTTGATTTGACCGGAAAGCTGAAATCCGGGCAGAACGAACTGGTGGTTGTGGTGCACCGCTGGTGCAATGGAACCTATCTGGAAGACCAGGATATGTTCCGCAATAACGGCATCTTCCGCGATGTGCTGCTGCGCACCGAGGAGCCAACGGACCTGTGGGACATTGATGCTAAAACCGAGAAAAAGCCCGATGGCTACACGCTGACCCTTTCCGCGCAGACGCTCTCTGACATTGATGTGACGTTCACCGTCAAAGGCCACGGCCTGGAGCAGACGGCAACCGTTACGGCTGGGAACGGCACAGCGCAGGCCGTGTTTGCGGGGCTTGATGTGACCGAGTGGAACGCCGAAGCCCCGACACTGTACGATATTTATTATGAAAGCACCACCAGCTGCGTAAAAGAGAAAATCGGTTTCCGCACGGTTGAAATCAAGCAAGATGTGTTCCTGCTCAATGGCCGCAAAATCAAACTCAAGGGCGTGAACCACCACGATACCGACGCCGCCAACGGCTACACCATGTCCCCCGATGATATCGAGCGTGATATGCTGGTCTGTAAGCGGTTCAACATCGACACCGTGCGCACATCGCACTATCCCCCGGACCCATTGCTGCTGGAACTGGCGGACGAGCTTGGCATTTATATTGTAGACGAAAATGACCTGGAGACGCACGGTACGTTCGCCATGCAGCTCCCGCCGACCTATAACTCCATCAGCAACGACCCCAAGTGGGAAAGCCACTATATGGATCGCATCACGCGGCTGTATCAGCGGGACAAAATCCATGGGAACACATCGGTTGTTATGTGGAGCCTTGGCAACGAGGCGGGCGGCTATCACAACACCGATGCCATGTACGATTACCTCAAGCAGCACTCTCCCCTGCCGGTGCACTATGAGAGCGCCATCCACTGCAAGCGCCAGGCTTACGATGTGGGCAGCGAGATGTACCCCAGCGTCAAGATGGTGCACAATGTCGGCGAAAAGCGCCGCAAACAGGCCCGGCTCAATGACCGCCCCTATTTCATGTGCGAGTACGCCCACGCCATGGGCGTTGGCCCCGGCAACACCGAAGCTTACTGGCAGGAAATTTATAATTACGATAACCTCATGGGCGGCTGCGTGTGGGAGATGGTGGACCATGCCGTTCTACACGCAGACGGCAGCTACACCTATGGCGGCGACCATGGCGAGTGGGAGCATGACCGCAACTTCTGCGTGGACGGTCTGTTCTACCCCGACCGCAGCCCTTCCACAGGCGCAAAGCTCATGCGCTTTATCTATCGCCCCATCCGTGTGGCGCATGTCAGCGGCGGGCAGTTTGAGGTGTTCAACACAACGGCATTTTCGACCGGGCGTTACCGCCTGGCGTTCCGCTGGAATGACGGCAGCAAAACAATATTGACCCCGCAGACCGCACCTCTTACGAAAGAAACGGTGACTGTGCCGCTTGGCAGGGCTGTGGACGGTCTGCTGGCGGTCATAGTCGAAACGACTGACACGGTGACCGGACAGATTGTGTCCGAGGAACAGCTTGTGCTGGCGCAGGAAGTAGCCGCCGCGCCCGCTGTGAAGCCGCTGCCGGGGGATGCTGCAGTCGAAAAAGGGCGGCTTGTCTGCCGCAAAAACGGCGTGGTCGTTGCAGCCGGGGCTGATGAGGGCACGCTTTTGTACCGCGCCCCTACCGATAACGATGTTGACGCCATGTTCCATAACCTGATGGTGCCCTACACCCGCCAGACCGAAGAGACCGTCTCAACACAGCAGACCGCCGATGGCTGGCAGGTCGTGACCAAAATCACCAACAAACGCGGCCATTATATGGTTACCGATACCTACAAGGGAACGGACAGCGGCGTGCTGGTCACCAGCGTGCTGCAGCGCGTTTCCGGCAGTCAGGAAATTCCACGTTTTGGCAAGACGTTCCGCCTGGATGAGGTTTTTGATGCAGTGCATTATGTTGGCCGCAGCGGAGAAAGCTATTGCGACATGAAGGATCAGTTCCCCATCCGTGCGGTGGATTGTACCGTGGCCGATATGACCGAGCCGAATCTGCGCCCGCAGGAGAGCGGCAACCGCATGGACTGTACCGTGGCTTCTGTCTCCGATGGAAAGACCTGCGTGGTCTTTGAGGCTGTTGGCCGCCCGTTTGAACTGGGCATCAAGCCATACACCGACCGCGCACTGCTCTCCATGAAGCACCGCAGGGACGAGGCCCGTACGGGGACCTATGTAACAATCCAGGCCTTCCAGCAAGGCATTGGCACCGGTGCCTGCGGCCCCGGGGTGATGCCGGAGTTTAAGTATCATTTGAAAGAAGATTGCACATTGCAATTTTTGATCCGAATTGAAGAGGCTTGACGAAATATCCGTAAAATTGCTGCTGCTCTGTCGGCGGCAAACAATACGGGTCTGAAAAATTATGATTCAGAGTCAGATAATATTCCGAACCCGTAAGGAAATAAAAAGAAAAGAAGCAGGAACCGTTCGTGGTTCCTGCTTCTTTGGTATATGTGGCAAAAGCAATCGGCATTGCCAATACAATGCCGGATCAGCCGATGACATGATTTAAAATCAGCATAAAGAGAACGCTCAGACTGTCCTTGTGCAATAAGGAGAGACCCTTATTGCTGAGAGCCTGAAAGTCTATGATGACCATAAATTTGGCGGCTGCAGGAAGTTAAGCGATGATTCGCATTTTACCTATATATGGCCATGCGGCCAAAAGTCAAGGAGTTATTATCCTTAAACACGAAGTGTTGTATTCCTCTGTGTATAAAACTTCCAGTATAATACAAAAAACTTGTGTATAAAGTATAAATTGAGGGAGGATAACACCATGGATGGATAACCTATCTTCCTTATCTGTTGCAGCTTGTGCCGCACTTGACACATGTCAGGCCCCAACAAAAAAACCAGATTGCCATGCGTTTTATTTTGAGGGGAAATGGTCAAAATTGCAGGAATGTTAAAATATAATTGACAACACAATTACTAGTTTGTAAAATATACTCGACAATTTTAATGACGAGTGATATACTATATCTGTAAAATGTTGGCTATTCTTTTGGAGGTGCTCGATATGAACCATACCCTCTTAAAATCCGTTATCTATGACCAGCATGAATTTATCCGCAACTTTCAAATCGTGCCGCGCAACTACGAATTTGAAGAAAACGGAAATTATGTGCTAGTCGGCCTGCGCCGTGCCGGAAAATCCACGCTGCTGTATAAAATTGTGCTGGATCTCGTTGCTTCCGGCGTGGACTGGGACCAGATCATCTACATCAACTTTGAGGATGAGCGCCTTTCCGAATTCACCGTTGCAGACTTCAACGATATTTTGTCAGTGCAGAGTGAGCTGAGTGACAAGAAAGGCTATTTTTTTCTGGACGAAGTGCAGAACATCGATGGCTGGGAGAAGTTTGCCCGCCGCATGGCAGACTCCAAGGAGCATATCTACATCACGGGCAGCAACGCCAGGATGCTGAGCCGCGAGATAGAGACAACATTGGGCGGTCGCTTTTTTGCCAAACACATTACCCCCTATACATTCGGTGAGTATCTGACCGCCTGCGAGATACCACACAACGAGCAGGCAATGCTTGGCACCAAAACAAATGGGAAAATCCGTGCGGCCTGCGCGCAATATCTGCAATACGGCGGCCTGCCGGAATCGCTGCTATACAAAGCAAAGCGCGAGTATATTTCCGGCGTTTATCAAAAAGTCTTGCTGGGGGATATCATTACCCGGAACAAGATTCGCAACGACTATGCTGTGAAAATTTTGGTAAAAAAAATAGCGGAGTCTGTTCGCAATGAAATTTCCTACTCCAAACTGCAAAAGACACTGCATGCTGTCAATGTTTCCCTGGCAAAGGATACGATCGCCGACTATATCCGCTATGCGGAGGATGCCTATCTGCTGTTTCATTTGCAGAACTACTACGCGAACCTCATAGAGAAGGAGAGCTATCCGAAGTTCTATTTCTCTGATAACGGAATTTTAAGCCTGTTTCTGGATAGGAAAGAGTCTGTACAGTTGGAAAACATGGTGGCTGTTGCGTTGGCCCGCGCCTACCCGGATGATTTGTACTACCTGAAATCCGCCAAGACAAACATCGATATTGATTTCTATGTGCCATCGGTCTGCCTGGCTGTGCAGGCGGCCTACTCCATTGAAGGGGAGGCCCGCGCCCGCGAAGTTGGCAATTTGAAAAAATTGGCGAAGAATTCGCAAGAGGGCACGCGGTTTATCATCGTAACCTATGAGGAGGAAGAGACCATCCAGGAGGACGGAGTAACCATTGATGTTATGCCGCTGTATAAGTTTTTACTGGAGCTGGAACACAAAAACAACAGTAAAGCGTGTTAAAATGCGGAAGGATATTATGACATTATTTTACAATATCTCCTGTAACCTGTAAAATGATCCATTTTCTTTTAACTTTCAGAATTGTCGTCCCTATAGCCTAGGTGGAAGCAAACAAAAAGAGACGCATGTTCCTGCCCTAACGGATGGCTGCTGTGTCTCCGGCCGGGCGCAGTACGGTTTGCATGAATAGAATCAAAATCCCGACTGTATTTTTGATCTGCTTCTTACAAGGGGCAGATTTTTTATGATTGATCCTCATACAAAACTTCTGATAAAAGATTTTCAAGCTTTGCCGTCCACTTCCAGCTGGAACAGTACGCCGAGCGTATCGCCGAACAGATTGCGGCCGCCGTCCATGCCGCTGGTGCTGCGGTGCCAACCATCGCCGAGGGTAATCAGCAGTTCATTTTCGCCCTCGTGCAGCAATGGGGTCACATCATAAGTCTGTGCACCGAGGTGCTTGTCCCCGGTAAAGCTACCGGGAGCCAGGACCATATCACCAACGCGTACACCGTTCAGCCATGCAACATACAGACCTTTGGCGGTGATGTACAGCCGTGCGTTCCCCTTTGGCGCGGTAAAAAAATTGCGCAGGTACGATGCCGGGGGGCTTGTATGGTTCGGCGGTACCCTTGCCTGCGGCTTCTTTCTCGGCCTGCTTGCGCTCCCAGTTCGGGCGGGCAAAAGTGTTGATGGCATCATCGCCGGGGATGTCGATCGCTTCGGTTTCAGGGTTCACCCATTGCGCCTGCCAATTGGCGATGGAGAGCCCTGTTTCAAACGCAGCTTTGCTCCATGCGCCGGGGGGATATCGTTTTCATCCCACAGGCGGATCTTCCATGCACCGCGCACGCGGGAATCGGCCACGGCGGGGGTATCGGCGTGCATGGCACTGCTTTGTACTTTGCCGC
>ERZ1026880.667-NODE-667-length-16744-cov-236.298520_pt1 | contig 16744 bp, 15 predicted proteins | sample MGYA00380170_ERZ1026880 | MGnify/ENA primary metagenome ERZ1026880 (study PRJEB33269, sample SAMEA4719806) | human gut metagenome | biome: human-associated habitat; feature: organic feature; material: feces | place: Cameroon | collected 2013-10 ...
CAAATATGTTCGTTGAAAAATTAACTTTCTTTATAGAATAAGACCCCGTTTCTTATAAGTCCGGTTATTTCGTTAATTATATATTGCTCAGCGTCAAGTAGTGCGTTGCCATTGTTTTGCCCAAAACAACTCAAACATTCTTTAAGCATGTCTTCATATTTGATTTCTCTCAGTTTTACGGCGGACATGATTTGGTATGCATGGCCACTTAGGGGAATCTCTTTTACGCCTTTTCCTTCAAGGCAGGGGGAAAACAGCACACCCTTCAGATAGAAATACTTGTCTTTGCCCAATCTGTTTTTGATGATGTCCAATGCCTCTTTTGGCCATTCTGTTGCCATTTCGTAGATGAAACAATAAGGATGAATGGAAAGCACATGATTCGCCCTGCTGTTTCGTGAGTTGAGTAAGTATAAGCCTGCTACTCCCTGGGACATCCATTCGCTTATTACTGTATCTGAAATGTCTTTCCATTCTTCTCTTTTTCTATTAAAAATGTCTTCATATTTGGCAATGAATTGCTCTACCAATAGGCAAATGTTACCATGGTCGCGTTCTTCCTTTTTCTCGAATCTTACGTTTTTACATGGGAATAAGGATAATATCTCTTTGTAAATCTTTATGTCTTGGCGTATCGTGGCGTTTCTGAGCATTTGGCAAACGTGCATGTTTTTTTTGTGACCTCCAATTATGTGCAGAAATGGGTTGTCTGCAATATTTTCTATATCGCAGAAAGTCTTTCCCGTGTACCCGTTGTCATTGATGGGCTTGTCTAAGATACAAGAAACTTGTTCATGCTCTTTTTCGGCTGTCATTGCAAACATGATTTGCTCGAAGAATATGTTGCAGTTTACTTTGCCTCCCTCACACAAGGGGTTATTTAGATTGTTTAACTCAAAGAAATCGAAAACTTTGTCACAGTATTTATGTATGAACTCCAAATTGTATCCGCCAAATATTCCCATGTTGTATGATGAAATCTTATTTGCTTCTATTTTCTTTTGTAAATAATCGGGTAGGTGTATTCCTGTGGATGCAGAAATTCGACTCATCATGTCTTTGTAATATTTGGTGCATATTTCCTTGTTTTGGGCAACAAGTGGCATTCGCAGAATGTCTGAAGAAAAAGGTTGTGAAATGTACACGTCTCCATCTATATGTATAAATGGCTCTTTCTGTTTGTAATATGTACTTATCTTGGCATATGCCCAATGTATTGGCAAACAAAGGTTGTCATCATAGACGACATGGACTTCCGTGTATGGGAGATGCAGTCTTTCTATTAGTATTTCGTAGCCCCGTTGGTCAGTATATAGAACAACATTGTCGTAATACCTGCGAAGATAACGACAACTTAAAGCCCATGACATAAGGTTATATTCGGCATGTGGCCACCCGTAGGTCTTGCTAAGTGGATTTGCGGCTCCGCTCCAAAAGGTTTGTACGATTCGCATATTACGTTTGTTCTTAATTGTCAATATAGTGCAAATGTATAGTTTTCCTGGCACAGTTGCAAGTATCCGTGGCATAATTTAGTAGTATTGGTCGATTATTTCTTGTTAACATGTTTAAATGTTCATGACGAGCATTAACTTTGCCGCCATGGATAAGCAATCGACATTTGACTATAAGATTCTTGCAAGTTACCTTCTTCCTAAAAGGCATACTTGGGTTCTTTGACGTTAATGAAGACTACACAGGCATTATTGAAGAGACAGGCGATGAGCGTGTCGTTCTCCACGTCTATCTTGATGAGAAAGATGCATGAGAAGAAGAATTGCATGCCCTTAAGCTCAATGGTTTCACGGAAATCCGTCAGGTTAGCGACTTTCCTATTCGTGATCACAAGGTTGTTCTTCATGTCAGACGTCGTAGATGATTAACGGCTGAATGTAGAAATGTAGTTCTTGACAGGTATTCGTTGCTTGCGGACAACACCAGTTACCCCAAGGGGGTTGCTAATGTCTTTTTGAAAAAACATTTGGATACCTACCCGATAACGTTCCACTTGCTGGTTTAAGGTAGATGGCAACAATCTGGAGTGTGCTTACAAGGAGTATCTGGACGGATTCCGTGATTGGGAACAAGCCGATCGTGCGGCGAACTGAGAACATAGGTAAACGGCTGGGCATCGATGAGACCATGCTTCACAAGGACTTGATGACTTTTCTGACCAACAAAGACGGGCATGGTAAACGTCGCACTTTGATGGCCGCGGTAAAAGGCGCTAAGGCATCAGATGTCATCAGTGTTTTTATGCAGATACCATCAAGGTTGCGAGAGCAGGTCGAGGAAATTATCATGGCCATCTCCGACAGTATGTTCGCTATCGTCACTGAGGCCTTTCTCTATGCGACCGTAGTCATCGATTGTTTCCATATTAACAAACGTTGCATAGAAGCCGTGGAGGAGCTCCGCCTCAAAGCTAAGCGGGAAGCACAGAAGGTACAGAACAAAGAGAAAGCCAGGTTCAAGAAGAAACTATAACAGCTGGTAAAGAACTATAACCCCAAATCGGTCGATAGAAGAGGAATAATCTGTGGATAGGTCTATAATGCATTGACAATGTGTTATTTATAAGACCACTTTTCTAATGGTGGTCATTAGAAATTCCTATTTATAGAAGACGCATAATCAAATAGTTACAAGACAAACCACACAAATGGCCGTTCTAACGACCGATTTGGGTTGAATAACAAGATTGTGTTGCCACGTATTTGTGCAACTGAGTCGGTTTCCTTCGAGTTGGAGGAGGCAATTGGTTTGATTTCATCCTTTTTGCTGCGTGTCTCCCGCGTGTGTGTCCGTACCATAGGGTTTGAAATTAGATGTCAGACATTCTTGCCTGTGTCATCTTTTCTTGCTAATTTTGTGGGGTATTTCGCGCGTGGGTGCTTTGCGGGCCTGCTGTAAGTTACCCGCGCGAAACAGGGAAAGGACAGGTAAAGAAGATGACAAACGACGTGACACAGACCGATGGAATCACCCATCATCTCAACCGCATGTACCAGGACTGGTTCCTGGACTATGCCTCATACGTAATCCTGGAGCGTGCAGTGCCGCACATAGGCGACGGATTCAAGCCCGTGCAGCGACGCATCATGCACAGCATGAAGCGCATGGATGACGGCCGCTACAACAAGGTGGCCAACATCGTGGGCCATACCATGCAGTTCCATCCCCACGGCGATGCCAGCATCAAGGATGCGCTGGTGCAGTTGGGGCAGAAGGATCTGCTGGTGGATTGCCAGGGCAACTGGGGTAACATCATCACAGGAGACGATGCTGCTGCAGGCCGATACATCGAGGCCCGTCTGAGCAACTTCGCTCTGGATGTTGTCTTCAACCCCAAGACCACCGAGTGGAAGCTGTCGTATGACGGGCGCAACAAGGAACCTATCGCCCTGCCGGTGAAGTTCCCTCTCCTGCTTGCGCAGGGTGCCGAAGGCATCGCTGTGGGTCTGAACTGCAAGATACTGCCCCACAACCTGGGAGAGATATGCGATGCAGCCATCGCCTACCTGCATGGCCAGGAGTTCCATCTCTATCCCGACTTCCCCACAGGCGGCAGTATCGACGTGAGCAAGTACAATGACGGACAGCGCGGAGGGGCTGTGCGCGTGCGTGCCAAGATAGAGAAGCGCGACAGCAAGACGCTGGCCATCACCGAGATACCCTACGGCAAGACCACAGGTACCGCCAGTAAGCCCAGCACCTTTATCGACAGCATACTGAAGGCCAACGAGAAGGGAAAGATAAAGATACGCAATGTGGAGGACCTCACAGCTGCCAAGGCCGAGATACTCATCCACCTTACTCCCGGTGCCAGCAGCGACAAGACCATCGATGCACTGTATGCCTGCACCGACTGTGAGATATCCATCTCACCCAACTGCTGCGTCATAGATGACCGCAAACCCTGTTTCCTCACCGTGAGCGACGTGCTGCGCAACAATGTGGATACCACTCTGGAGCTTCTGCGCAAGGAGCGTCTCATACGCAGGGGCGAACTGCTCGAGAGCCTGCTCTTTGCCTCACTGGAGCAGATATTCATAGAGGAACGCATCTACAAGGACCGTCAGTTTGAGAACGCAAAGGACATGGATACCGCCATCGAGTGGGTGGATAGCCGCCTGCAGCCCTGGTATCCCAAGCTGGTGAGGGAGGTGACCCGCGATGACATCCTGCGTCTGATGGAAATCAAGATGGGCCGCATACTGAAGTTCAACAAGGAGAAAGCCGAGGAGAACATAGCCCGCATGAACGCCGAAGTGGAGCAGATAGACCACGAGCTGGCCAATATGGTGGAAGTCACATGCCAGTGGTTTGAGTTCATCAAGGGCAAGTACGGCAAGCAGCACCCGCGTCTGACCGAAATCAAGAACTTCGACACCATATCGGCTGCCAAGGTGGTGGAGGCCAACGAGAAGCTCTACATCAACCGCGAGGAGGGTTTCATAGGCACTTCATTGAAGAAGGATGAGTTCGTGAGCAACTGTTCTGACATCGATGATGTCATCATCTTCTACCGCGACGGCACATATAAGGTGGTGCGCATAGCCGACAAACTCTTTGTGGGAGAGACTGAGCGAAGCAAGGCAGAGAAGAAGAAGGCCGAAATCATACACATTGCCGTATTCCGCAAGGGCGATTCGCGCACCATCTACAATGTGGTGTATCGCGACGGCAAGGCTGGCACCTCATACATGAAACGCTTCAATGTGACCAGCATCACCCGCGACCGTGAGTACGATCTGACGCAAGGAAAGCCCGGGAGCCGTGTGCTCTACTTCACCGCCAACCCCAATGGAGAGGCCGAGACAATCAAGGTGGTGCTCAAGCCCAACCCCAAGGTGAAGAAGATCTTCTTCGATCGCGACCTCAGTCTGCTGGCCATCAAGGGCCGTCAGAGCATGGGCAATCTGCTCACCAAGCTGGATGTGAGCCGCATCACACTCAAGAGCCACGGCGGAAGCACGCTGGGCGGCAGGAAGGTATGGTTCGATTTCGATGTGCATCGTCTCAACTACGACGAGCAGGGAACCTATCTGGGCGAGTTCAACAATGACGACAAGATACTGGTGGTACTGGACAATGCCGACTTCTACATCACCAACTTCGATGCCAACAACCACTATGAGGACAACATAGCACGCATTGAGAAGTATGACCCCGACAAGGTGTGGACAGCCGCTCTCTTCGATGAGGAGCAGGGAGGATACCTGTATGTGAAGCGGTTCAAGCTGGAGGCCACTGCCCGCCATCAGAATTATCTGGGCGAGAATCCCGGCAACAAGCTTCTTCTCCTCACCGATACTCCCTTCCCGCACCTGCTGGTCACGATGGGCGGAACCGACAGTTTCCGTGCTCCCATCGATATGGAAGCCGAGGAGTTTGTGGGTGTCAAGAGCTTCAAGGCACGTGGCAAGCGTGTGACCACCTTTGCCGTAGAGCGTGTGGAGGAGCTTGAACCCACCCGCATGCCGGCTCCCGAGGACGATGATGATGAGGCTACCGGTGGCGGACAGGAGACCGACGGGGATGCCGAAGGTGCCGACAACGCCGAAGACAGGGAGGAGAGCCAGCAGGATGTGCTGGATGAGATGACCGGACAGCTGCATATGTTCGACGACTGAACCCCATTGGCTTATGGACAAGGAACATGATGAGACGAAGATGAAGATGGACTCCTGCCGCCTGTGCATGGGGCTGCTGGCTCTGCTGCTACTGCTCATGGCGGGTGGGGCTGAGTGCTGCGGGCAGACCCGTGAGCCGCTGCTGCCGGTGGAGTATGAGCCTGCGGGCAGGCAGATTGACCGCTCCGTCCTGGTGGGCATCGGGCATGTGAGCCAGTTGGACACCTATCTCTCGCCCATGGAATACGGCGGTCCGCAGTTGTCCTTCCTCACTCTGAGGGAGCGCATGACGGGTATGGCTGGCGGGCGCATCGCCTTCCAGAGCATGTTCCAGGGAGCTTTGTCCTACACCGAAAACCCTGCCGGCAACGCCAACGAGCTGGGAGGCAGGATAGGTTATGATGCCGGCTGGCACTATGTATGGAAGCCCGTGGGCCGCCTCAGCCTGAAGGCCGGTGGATTGGTGGGAACTGATGTGGGCTTTCTCTATAACTCCCGCAACGGCAACAACCCCGCACAGGCACGTGCCAACATCGACATCTCGCTCTCGGCAGGAGGTTCCTACGAGTTCCGCATACGGCATCTGCCCATGCAGATGCATTATCAGGCCCACCTCCCGGTGATAGGCTGCATGTTCTCACCGCGCTACGGACAGAGCTATTACGAGATTTACCAGGGCTACGGAGACCGCAATGTGCGCTTCACCAGTCCGGCCAATGCACTGAGCCTGCGCCAGTTGTTCAGCCTTGATTTCTGCTTTGCGCGCACCACCTTGCGGGTGGGTTACCTGAGCGACATCCGTCAGAGCCACGTCAATGGCATAAGGGTGCACGACATCAGCCGTTCGCTCATGCTGGGTTATGTGCGCCACTTCCAAACCTTAAAGCGTAAGAAATGATGAAGATACGTTGTTGCATGGGACTTCTGGCACTCCTGCTGGCCTTTGCCGGTTGCCAGCGCGGGGTGGATGAGTACGATGAGTCGCCGCAGGCAAATGTGGAGGCTCTGTGGCGCATGATAGATGAGCACTATTGTTTTCTGGACTATAAGGAGCAGAGTCTGGGCTTCAGTTGGGCCGGCAAGCGCGAAGAGTACTTGGGTATGGTACGTCCGGGCATGAGCCGCTCGCAGCTCTTCGAGGTGCTCTGCCGCATGCTCTCCACGCTCAAGGATGGTCATGTCAACATCTACAGCAGTATGGATGTGGGCCGCAACTGGTCATGGAAGGACGATTATCCCGAGAATCTCGACCGCGAACTGCGTGATAAGTACTTGGGTACAGACTACGGCATAGCCAGTGGCATGAAGTACCGCATCCTGGATGACAATATCGGCTATGTGGTGTATGAGAGTTTCTCCGATGGAATCGGTGAGGGAAACCTCGACGAGGTGCTTTATTACCTGCGGCTGTGTGACGGCCTCATACTGGACATACGCGGCAATTCGGGCGGTTTGCTCACCAATGTCGAGCGCCTGGCTGCACGCTTCACCAATGAGCGCACGCTGGTGGGCTACATCTCACACAAGACAGGCAAGGGTCACAATGACTTCTCCAAGCCCAGGGCAGAGTACATCAGTCCGGCTATGGACCGTGTGCGCTGGCAGAAACCGGTCGTTGTCCTGGTCAACCGCTCCTGCTTCAGCGCAGCCAATACCTTTGTGCGGGATATGAAGCAGATGCCTCATGCCGTCATCATGGGCGACAGTACGGGCGGTGGCAGCGGAATGCCTTTCAGCAGCGAACTGCCCATCGGATGGTCGGTACGCTTCAGTGCCTGCCCTTCCTATGATGTGAACATGCAGCAGATAGAGGCCGGAATAGCTCCCGACGTCCAGTGTGCGCTCGACAGCACGCTTGCTCTCCAGGGAAAGGACAGCATGATAGAGGCCGCACGGGCACGCTTGCATTGAGCGGTGAATTCGCTTGTTTTAATCGCCAGTATTGTCTGTCTTGGACGATTGGACTCGTTCAGGCTGAGGCAGAATCCATTCTGTTCAATGCCTCCTTTATCTTGTTCACCCTGTTCCACACCGTTTGATGTGGACAGCCGGTCAGTATCTCTATCTGTTGGTTCTTCATTCCCAGCCTCACCAGATAGCATGTGCACAGCATGTGGTCCTTCATGCGGGGTATCTGTTCCATTATTTCCGCTCTGAAGGATGGGTATTCGCTGTCAACGGCAGAGCATATCTGCTTCCAGCAGTTCAGCCGCTTCATGCGCGAAGGCTACCGCTTCGTGGAGACCACTGAGGAGCACACGCTGGCAGCCGTCAGCCCCACTGGCGACACCCTGGTGGTGGTGAGTGTCAACCGCGCAGCCCACGACAGGCAGATGCAGGTGGACATGAGCGGCATCAGCAGGAAAGGAATAAGGCAGAAGAAAGCCAGAGCCTACCGCACCTCAGGCACGGAGAATCTGGCCGAATTGCCCAAGGGGACAATAAAGGCCGGACCACAAGTCACGCGACACGGAAGCCGACAGGATAAAAAGGTCGAACCACAAGTCATGCAAAAAAGCCGTTTTGCAAAAAAACGCAAAGTCACGAGTTCCGCGACGCAAGGCCGCAAAACCACCGAAAAAGGCCCTGCAGACCCCGAAAAAATTGTCTTATAGGACAATTCAAAATGTCTTATAAGAGAATTTAAATTGTCCTATAAGACAATTTTTCGACTCTTATAGCCCCGTTTTTGATGTCCTAAGACAGACTTTTCCCAATTACAGCCGTTTTGCAAAAATAATCATAGTGGGCAGTAGCACACAATGACCAGTGTCCCGCCCCGTTCACAATGAAATCGCACCTTCCCCCAACAGGCCAAAAGTTGTCGATTATGGAATCAAAAGGTAGTTTTTCTTTGGCACAATTTATTTTTCTACCCAGTGTGGGACTATAATTGTTGCCTCAATCAGCATTAAAACACCGTTTTCTGTCCCAAGTTGTCCCATTTGGGACAACTTGGGACGGCTTTTCCGCATTATTTAAGTTGTAAATACATAATTTTGCATTGACACAAGTGAGATATTGCATTATGAAGAGAATGTCTATCTTCCTGCCGATAGGGGTGCTTGCAACAATGCTTGCAGTGCATGCGCTCCCACAATATATTATCGTCCGCGGATGATACACATAATATATATAAGGTCAAACGGCATTATGTATGTGGGAGAATTATAACGGTCAAGTGATTTATTAACTTTAATAACAACTGAAATGAAGATTAAAAGCACGATTGAGAATGCTCTCGGATGGAGGGTTGGTCTTCTGTCCTTGGTGATGGTGTTTGCTTTGTTTGTTGCATCATCGTGCGGTGGTTCACTGTCTCCACGCAATGGCGGATTCCCCAAGAAGGTTTTCATCAGCGCAGAAGGCGGGACTAAGGTGGTGAAGGGGACAACTGATTTCTATGCTCTGGGTATTCGTCGATGGAATGGAGACACGCAGGGTTGCGAGCGCGACGAGGAAGGCAGTAAAATGTATGCCAAAATGCTGTGGCTGAAAGCCAAGTTCAATAAGAGGACAGGCGAACTCACCATCATCGCGAAACCTAATACGCAAGGCAAGAAGAGACGCCTGATAATCGATGGAATGGTATTGGATAACATGGTTGACATCGAAGTACATCAGGGCAAATGACAATCCTTGACTGAGACAGAGAGGATGGAGGGGTGCTTGGCTTGGGTAATGCTGCCACTTCCTTTCTCTCCTCAGACAGACTCATGGTGTTGCTCATGACAATAACTATAAATGTATTCAGACTTATGACAGCTCGAAAAAGAATTTTTTCTGCTTGTGCTCTGCTTGTCTTGGCGCTTGTGATGTTCTCCTCCTGCGGGGAAATGGTATTTTCAGATAATAGCGGATTTCCCCGGAAGGTGTTCCTGCACGCTGAGGGCGAAACGAAAACCATCAAGGGAGCCGACCTGTATTCCATTTCGATAGAACCGTCGGGCGCGCAGTCCAATGAATGGAATGACGAATCAGCGGGGGCGGAATCCACTGTCAGCAACGAGTGGCTGACGGTGACATACAACCGAAAGACCTGTGAGATGGTCATTACTGCAGCCCCCAACGATACCCGAAAGATAAGGCATGCTGATGTCGATGGCATGGTACAGGATTTGGGTGTGACTGTACGGGTGTATCAGGGAAAATGACATCTGTATTTGGGTAGAATATTAGTAGTATAACAATAGTCAAGCAAGATAAGATGAAAAAGTGTGTAATACTGGCAGTAGTCTTCATGATGGCTCTCGGTGCATGGGCGCAGTCGCCTTTGCGTAGCAAGAAGTACAAGGGTTTTCTCAATTTCGACCTTTCCACCGTATCATATCACTCCACTTCGGGGGACGGTAATTATTCCGATGGCGGTCATAGCGTACACTTCGAACTGACCACTTCACATGGTATTCAGGTGTGTCCCTACTTCTTCGCTGGTGCGGGTGTCGGACTTCGTGCAGGGTCGGGAACGGCTGCTGCTGTCATGGATATGGATTTCCTGCAAGCCCCCATTTTCCTGCAGGTACGCGGCAGTCTTACTCCCAAGCCGGTTACTCCTTACCTTGACCTGAAGGGTGGCTATAGTGTGGGTGACATGCGGGGAGCTTTTGTCTCTCCTTCCATCGGTGTAAGTGTGCCTTTGTGCAACCGTCTCGGCTTGAATGTGGAGGTTGCCTACCAGGCGCAGAACAGCAGGGATGAATATACATGGGGTACTGAGAAGGTGTGGAGACATGCCGTCTCCGTCGGTGTAGGACTGGAGTTCTGATAAGCACAGGGAGGTGGGAAGAGCCATCTCTGTGATGCGACAGATTCATTAGCACAATAGAAAGTTGGGGAGAACAGAAGTCGTGTACATTTGTAACGCTTCTGTTCTCCTCTGTCATATTGGTCACTCATATAAGGTTGCCCTTATCTGCTATAGGTTCTTTTATGTGTCTTCGCCGGCTTAAAGTCCTGTGAATATCAGCCTATAATCATGACAATGGCTTCTGAAGCGGGCTTAAATGAAAGTTTAAGTAATTTTCTCTATGATATGCTTCTCTGTTCCTTCCTTTTTGTATAGCTTTGCCGTGTCAAACAGAAAAGTAAAACCATGGAGATGAGGCTCTGCTGTGTTCTCGTGATGAAGTCTCTCACTACGAAAAACGACGGTTGCTCCCTCTGTGACAATGCAATAAAACTACAGATTAACAAATAGGAGGAGAGGTATGAAAGGATTTGGATTCTTGTTTTTGGCTGCTCTTTGTGGCGTTTCGGCGCAGCGTGCTGAAGTTCGGGAGGGTAGTGTGAGCATGTTTGTTCCTGGCAGTTACCAGTCCTGCAGTATGGCTTTTGTGGGGAACGGAGAGGCTGAAGCCGGGGAGAATACTGTTCCTCAGGCTTCTGCTCCAGCCCAAGCCTTCTTCCCGGAAGGGACTCGGTGGACGGAGCTTCGCCTGGATACACGGGAGCATCAGACGTGGTGTGACGAGGAGAAGAGGGATGGAGGAAGTGTCCTTGTGCCCAACTATGAGCAGATAGAGTACTATGTGCAGGGTGACAGCACGGATGAAGTGCTTACCTATAGGTATGTGTGGCGGCACATGGAGGGAAAACCTGATTCCATCGCATTTGTCATTTGCGAAGATGCCAATAAGGTGATGGTGACTCAGCCGTTTTATGAGACTTTGGATGGAATGGAGATTTTCTGTTTCGAATTCCCTGCCGTGGTCTATGATTTCGCTTGGCGCGCTGGTCACAACTTCTGGTTCCAGGATATGTATGAGTCTGCCACCACATGTTTCCCTACCCATACCTACTCCTTTGGTGTATTGAAGGAGGTGAGCAACGCCACCTTCGGTACAAGCCATACGTTGGAGTATGTGGTAGTGGACAGCCTTATCACATACACTCCCCAAGTAGATGCAACTGTACAGAGGACAGCCAGCCCGCTGGGGATGAAGGCCAAGCTGCTGAAGGGCATTGGCATCACTGCCTGGTGCGGCAGCAGTTGTTTGCTGGCTCCTGCTTGCCCGGATGAGTACTCCGATGCCTTCCGGTGCATTCTTGCCCGTTTTGAAAGGAATGGAGAGGTGCTCTATGACCTCTGGCCAAATGCCAAGGGCGAACTGGTAGCGCACATTCAGAGCACTCCGTCGGCCATCTCCCCTGCCTCTGCCATTTACGATTTGCAGGGACGCAAACTGCCTGCCGCCCCCGCACATGGCATCTATCTGAAGGACGGCAAGAAGTATCTGCGCTGATTTCCCGCTGTTGTCTCCAAGGAGAGGTAGGCTCCTATGGCACATTCTGTAGGTATTCAAATCAGGAGAGAAGTTGTCCTCCACCGTCCAACCCAAGGCTGGACGGTGGGAGAAGCTTGCTTACTTTGCCAAGGAAGTATATATTCTCTGACCGTCCAGCCTTGGGTTGGACGGTGGATATGTGCAATGCACCCGTCCTGGAGGCCAAATGAATCCGGCTCATAAGATATCTTCTTCCTGCTCGCAAACAGAGTTGGACTGCATTGCCAATACCGTGTAACCCCTTTCCTTCCTGATATCCGAAGGACAAGGTGTGCTGATGTCGGTGGCATGGTACAGGATTTGGGCGCGACTGTACATAGTGTTTCCTTCGGTGCAGGACTGGAGTTCTGATGGCCACGGGAAGGCTGGAAAAGCATCCGAAGTGGTTCTTTCCCACCCCTATGATACGCTGCCCCTAACGATAAAGCCCCGATATCGGCCTCTGGGAGCCGATATCGGGGCTTGAAGTATAATCTGTCACCTCGTGCCCGTGCGGGCTGCTGGAGGCGGCGTAGATGCCTTTGTGGGGGCTTTTTACTTTATCTTGGTGGGATCTACAGTGCGGGGCAGCCATACACGATAGCGCTCGCCCTGGTCCCAAGTGTTGCCTGCCGAGGCAAAGTCGCAGAAGTGGGTCACAAACTTCTCGGTGTTGTAGGCGCCGCGCGGCATGGTGAGGCGGAATGCCATCCACATTCCCTGGGGAGCTTTGACTGGCTCCAGATCCACTATATTGCCGTCGTGGGTGGGGATTTCGCAGGTTTCATCCACAAATCCATCGCGGAATCGTGTGTCGCGTGCCAGCAGTATGGGTCCGCGTTCGATAGCCTGCATGTGGTTGAGCTCCACCAGTCGTGCACGCATGTCGGTGCTCAGTGTCACACGGTCACCGGCCTTCCAGGTGCGCTTGATGAGGCAGTACTGTCCGGCCTTCACTCCTTCTACCTTCTCGCCATTTACCTCCACGGTGTTCTGCTGGCTCCATGCGGGAATGCGCAGACTCAGTGTGAAGGCCGCTTCATGCTGTGGGTTCAGGCTTATCTGCACCTTGCCGTCCAGCGGATAGTTGGTCTGCTGGCTCAGGCCGATAGTCTGTCCGCCCATCTCGATGGTGGTCTGCGATGGGATGAAGAGGTTCACATCCAAGCGGTCAGCCGCCGGCAGGCGGTACATCACACGCGGTATCATGGCAAAGGCACGTGGACCGTTGGCATTGCAGCAGTTGATGGGTATGTTGCACTGGTGCTCTCCCTCCTGCCTGTAACCCTCGAGGGGTGTGTATTTCACTATCTGTGAGCCGTCGCCCTTCATGCTTGCCATGAGTGCGTTGTACATGGTGCGTTCTATCTGGTCGGCGTATTTCTGGTCGCCCGTAAACTCCAGCAGCCGCTCGCAGAACTGCATCCAGGTGAAGGTCACACAGGTTTCCATGGTGAGGCCGGACACTCTGGTCTGCAGAGCCTTGCCGCCATACCAGCACTCGTGCGAGGCTCCCGAGCCGGCTGCATTGATTTCCTCATCCACTATATGCTGCCATGTGGTCTCGGCGGCGTGTAGCAGCGTGGGGTCGGCAGTAACGCGGAAGAGCTCGAGCAGTCCCACGTAGCACGACATCATCTCGTATGCCTTCTGTCCGTTCTTCTTTCCATACCACGCATCACCCGGCTTCAGCGGCACGCGCAGGGCTACTGGCACATCGGCCTTGGTGATAAGCTCAGGCCCGCCGGGCTTGTTGAGCTCCTGGGCGATATACTTTGCAAACTCCAGGTAGCGCTGGTTCTTGGTAATCTGGTACAGGAACATGGTGGGCTCCAGGATGCTGCTGGGCGGCATGCCCATATACTCTCCGCAGTCGATGATGGACTTTCCGTCGGGGCCCACTTGCGATATGGTGTATCCCAGCAGCCGCTCTGCTGTCTTGAGCGCACGCTTGTCGCCTGTCTCCTGATACCACTTGATGAGGCCCAGCAGGGTATATTTCCGTCCCCACACATCCCATCCGTTCAGCTGGTGCGCGGCATCATAGTCGCCTATGTAGCCGTCCTTCAGCTGGCAGGCCATGAGACCGTCTTCGGCGCGGCTTATGATTTCCTTGAGCTGCGCATCGTGTGTGAAGTGGTACATGCCTATGGCTCCCTGCACCCATTTGCCCCAGAACTCGCTGCCCCACAGGTTCTGCTTCTCGTCCTGAAGGCGGAATACAGAGATGAGGGTATCCACATTCTCGGTCTTTACACGATGGTTGATACAGTCGGCATAACGCTGTCCGACGTAGCCGCTCATGGTCACCGTGCCCACTTTCTGCACGGATGCCTTCTTGGCGGCAGATGCTCCTCCCCACGTCATGAGTGTGAGGGCAGTGGCCAGTAGAGTAGTTCTCTTCATTTGGATATATTGTAGATAGTTTTCAGATGGATGCCATAAACAGAATCGGCAGCGTTCCTGCGGTGGGGACAATCCCCCTGTCCGCCTGCTGCCATGTGAAGTGTACGCCTGATAAGACTCGAACTTACACGCCCGAAGGCACCAGATCCTAAGTCTGGCGTGTCTACCAATTCCACCACAAGCGCATCTTGCCTTGCAAAGGTAATGAAATTCCCCCGACCGCCCAAGCGGCAAGGGATGAAAAACGCAGCTGCCCGCACTTTTCCTTGCGGAAGGGTGCGGGCAGCGGTTGATGGTACTTGCTGATTTAGAGGTTTTCCTTCTCGATATCCTTGAAGTACTTGTAGGTGCCGTGCTTCAGCTCGTCGGTAGCAGCCTCGTCGCATACGATGATGGCGTGGGGATGCATCTGCAGAGCGCTGATGGTCCACTCCTGAGATACAGGAGCCTCGATAGCGTGGTGCAGAGCACGTGCCTTGCCGTGGCCGTTACATACGATGAGCACCTCCTTGGCAGCCATCACAGTGCCCACACCTACGGTGAGGGATGTGCGGGGAACCTGGTTGACGTCGCCGCCGAAGAAACGGCTGTTGGCAATGATGGTGTCGGTGGTGAGGCTCTTCACGCGGGTGCGGCTGGTGAGAGAGCTGAAAGGCTCGTTGAAGGCAATGTGGCCGTCGGGGCCGATACCGCCCATAAACAGGTCGATGCCACCTGCCTCCTCGATGGCCTTCTCATAGGCAGCACACTCGGCCTCCAGGTCTGCAGCGTTGCCGTTGAGGATATGCACGTTCTCCTTCTTGATGTCGATGTGGCTGAAGAAGTTCTTCCACATGAAGCTGTGATAGCTCTCGGGATGCTCCTCGGGCAGGCCTACATATTCGTCCATGTTGAATGTAACCACATTGCGGAAGCTCACCTTGCCAGCCTTATGCAGCTCGATGAGGTGCTTGTACAGGCCCAGGGGTGATGAGCCAGTAGGGCAACCCAGCTTGAAGGGGTGCTCTTCGGTGGGGTGTGCAGCGTTGATCTTGGCTGCTACATACTCGGCAGCCCAACGGCTGAGCTGCTGATAGTCGGGTTCAATAATGACTCTCATGTCTCTTTTCTTTAAAGTGAGTTATATATGTTGTTTGATATCTCGGTCCGTGTCAACGGGCTCCGGCCGGTGCCAGATGCTGTTTGTACTTGGCCATCTCGCCGTCTTCCTCATGCACGCAGCGGAAGAGTTCGGCCTGTGTGGCAGTCACCTCGTCGCGTGTCAGTTCGGGTACATTGTAGCTCTTGAGCAATAGGGTGTTGTACTCAGGGTCCTCCTGCGGGATGGGAAATGCCTTGTGGGCACGTCCCTGACGGTCGAAGTAGGTGAGGAATACACGTGTATAGTTGCCGTCGATGCGCCGGCTGCTGAAGGCTATCCAGCGTCCGTTGCTGCTCCAGCTGTGGAAACTGTCGGCATCGGGGCTGTTGGCCTCGCGCAGAGCATAGCAGCTGTCGGTCTGCAGGTCCTTTACCCACAGGTCGCTGCTCTTGTGCCAGATGTGGAACTGTCCGTAGCGTCCCTGGGTGTAGAGCACGTAACGGCCGTCGGGGCTCACGCGTGGCAGACTGATGCTGTGGGCATTTGATGCCACATCCACTTCGGTACGCGGTGTGCCGAAGGTACGTGTCTTGGCGTCGAAAGGCACCGACTTGAGGTCGTAGTAGATGCTGTCATAGCGGAGCATCAGCTGCATTCCGCGTGTGCTGTCGGGTGTCTCGGGCGGCAGCAGATGTCCAACCTGGGCGCTGCAGTAGTAGAGGCGGTCACCCGAAGGTGCCCATGCGGGGAAGGTCTCCAGCTCATTCTTGCTGCGGAAGACGTGTGCCACCTCGTTGTGCTCCACGTCATAGAGCAGCATGTCACTGGCTTCGTCCATCACCTCAAGCTTCTCGGCATGGTAGGTATGGAAGGTCTGGCCGGTCTTGTTGGTAGAGAAGGCCACCAGATTCTCTGTGGGATGCCAGGCGGGATATACGGCACTGCTGAGGATGGTACTGTCCTTCACCTGCACCTTGTGTGCCTTTCCGTTCTGCACGATGATGGTTCCGCCGTGGTTGGCACGCACGTGGAAGAGCATATCCTGTGCACTCTGGTTGCGGTAGTTGTGGCAGTTGATGCAGTGGTTATGCTTCTCGTCATAGCTGCGGTTGTTCTCATACACCGCGCGCTCAGTCCAGTTGGTGAGGTTGCGCTGGTAGATGCCCAGCTGGCGGTAAAGCTCATATCCTGGCTCGATGAGACGGTAGCTCAGATAGGAGTCGATGTCTTCCTGTGCCACTGTGAGCGTGTGCGGCTTGTGCTGCACCCATCCATCGGCGTTCTGCACATATACTGTCACGCTGATGTCTTTCCCCCTGTTGGCCTCGAGCAGTGTCCTCCAGGCGGCAGTGTCTATG
>ERZ1026880.670-NODE-670-length-16726-cov-4.847040_pt1 | contig 16726 bp, 15 predicted proteins | sample MGYA00380170_ERZ1026880 | MGnify/ENA primary metagenome ERZ1026880 (study PRJEB33269, sample SAMEA4719806) | human gut metagenome | biome: human-associated habitat; feature: organic feature; material: feces | place: Cameroon | collected 2013-10 ...
CTTTCTTTGATAAATTCAATTTCGCCATGTGTCCCCCTTCCTGTCATGTGATACTTGTTATTTTTCAGTGAAAGAAAATAAATAATAAGTGATTCATATAACCGCTTTTTAGGATTCTTTCGTGATTTTCGCGTCAATATAAACGCAATAAGCACATTGAATGCCGTATAGAAAATCGATATCTTATCATAAATCAGGTCATCGAAGCTGGACATCAGAAACCAATATCCAAAAATGACTGCAAGATCAAGCAGGAAAATACCTTTGCCGAAATACGTTTCCGACTTGATCTCATGCGGGATATTCATATCGCCATAATCCATATCTGTTTTACCTCCTTTATCGTTTTAAGGTCCTGGAATTGACTGTTTTATTTCTAATGTCAGAATTCCCAGGCTTACTCATCTTCACTTCCCGCATATTGGAATTAAGAGGCACCGACTGCGGACGCTGTGATACCTGTTTACTGCTTCCGCTTCCGCCTGACATCCGAGATGCTGCTGCAGAATTTTTAGATCGCAGATTTCCAGACTGACTTCTGGCTGCACCTCTCGGATCTTTGGCTTCGCTGCGGATGGTGCTGCTATTTGCTAAATGAGACTGATTTTGCAGAGATTCACTCGTATTCACTCCAGCCATCTTTTCTCCTGCTCCCTTTGCAGCATTCTGTCCAAATCCAAGAAGGCCTTTTCCATCAGTCGCATTTCGCACTGCTTTCCCCGGTGCTTCTTTTATATTTTTGTTCATCTGATTCATCTTTTCTTTTCCTACAGCTGCTGATCCCGCACCTTTAACTGCCTTACCAGCCGCTGACGCAGCTCCTTTTCCAGCTCTTGATGCCATACCGCCGAATCCCCGTGCGATATCAGCACCGCTCTTGGCTGCGAGAACGGTCTTCCATACACCAGAAAATCCAGCATCAACTCCAATGATCCGCTCTATAATGTTCGGACCATCTAAAATCGCCCAGACAAGCGCGACGTGCATCCCCAGCTGCGGCACGATAGAAAGATTTGACGAATTGATCCATGTGAATGCCACAAAATAAATACCCATAAACGCCGCCAAAACAAACATCGCAGCAAAATGTGCAATGATATCCTTAATTGCCTCTTTGATGCGCTGGCCCGTCGTCAGATCTGTCACTGCAATGAACGGTGTATAGATCATCGCACCGGCCAGATCGATTACGATCTTCGCCGCACGTATGATAAGAAAGAACAAAAGAAATGACATGCAGCCCAACATCACAAAGATTCCAAACCAGCTGGTGATCTGATACCTGTAATAGTAATTACTGGTGAATTTCGTCCAACCATCAATTTTTGTCAATTCGTATTGGCCAGATTCATCGGATGCTTCCAATTTATTTTCCCAGACTGATTGATGATTCAGCGTATAATCCTTCGACTCATAATCCATTCGGGAGTTAATATCAATCGTCTTCCACGTGTTGCTATTGAAATTGTTATATCCGGATCCCTTTTTTAATCCTTTCGGCAGGCTGGTATCTGTCATGTTTTTATCCACTTTTCGTAGATCCACGATAGATTCTTTTAAGACGGTTCCTGAAATCGAAGTTATCTTCTTTTCATTACCACTGTTATTCCACTGCTGCGTCACAAAGTGTGATGATGCTACAGTCAGATTTCCGATTTTTTGCATCATAAGCGGCATTCCTGATAAGATAAGGATCATAACGAAAACACACATCACTGTGTTTAATTCTTTCTGCCCTTTTTTCATGATCAGATAAAGGCCAAAGCCAACTACCGCAACAAGAAAGAAAGACTTGTACAACACCGAGTAGCGAGATACTAAGGCCAGAATCTCATCACTATATGAGAATGTGATAGCATCGAAAACCTGCTGCAGCCCGGAATAAAGCGAATCGCCCATCCAAGCCAAAAACTTGATGATCCCAAAACCGATCACGCGCAAGGCATCTCCCGGATATGAAGAGATATCTGCAATGTCATAGGCTTCCAGCTTTTTCAAAAATGTGATTTCACTGCTTTCTGCTGCAGCGATCTGTGCTGAAAACAGTAATATTACCACTATGAAAAGAAGGAAGAACATCCTGTATACACGGGATCTTCTTTTTCCCTCTGTAATAGAATCAATTGTTATCATGGAACCTCCTTTCTGCTAGCCTGTAATAACTCCTGCTCCATCAGATCTTTTAAGTACAGTTCTTCCTCTGTAACAGGTTTTTCTGAAAGAGGCAGTACTAGATCCATGAGATCATAGCCTTTCTCCTGAATCCTGCGACTGTTACAACCCCAAAGAATATGTGCATACTCTATCAGGCTGCTGTTGATCAGAACATATTCAGGATACTGAACTTGAATATTCCCATCATTATCCTCATAACATTTTCCAGCTTCAAGATACAGAATCATTTCCTGCGGCGTAAGATTTAAAAGCGACAGTGCTGATTTCAGCTTGATGTAATCAGCTTCCTCACGTTCTGCTATCTGACCGTCAGATGCTGCAGAAACAATCGGAACAAACGAAGCTTTCTTGAACTCCTGAAATTTCATATACTTTTCTCCACTTCTGGATCGTTTCTGCAGATCGATATGAGATGTTGTTTCCACATATCCGCTTGCAATTTTTATCTTCGCATCTTTCAGATAGGAAACCTTTGCCCGGATTTGTGCCAAACGATCTGACTGATAAAGAAGCTGATCCTGCGGAAAAACATCGCCCAGGAACTGATAGGCATATTTCATACGGTACTTCCCCATATTGGCGATCGGATGTGCCTTGACAGCGATCTTTTCCTTTGTTCCCTTAGCTTCACGGTACATTGGTCGAATCACAATAGTCTCACCCATTTCCAACAGCATTAACTCGGCAGCGGTCAATAGTGGTTTTTCATCGCTCATCTCAGTTAACTCTTTTGAAATAGACAGTTTCTTTCCGGTACGATTGACCGTCGTGATCGTCTCAGGCCCCAGCTTCGTTGATATTTCGTCGGCAGTATCAGTGTCACTTGTCATAATGTAGATCCAGTTTCCACAGTTTCCTGTGATCGTATCAGCTGACTCTTGATATTTCACGTGTACCTGTGACAGTGCCTGTATGGCCAGTGTAAACGTCATATTACGACCAAGGCAGACCGTAATAATGTTTTCAAAATTATCGAGTGCTGGGAAGTTACCAAACTCATCCAGAATGAACATCACACGCCGGAAAAGCTTTCCTCCAGGCATCGATGTGGCCAACTTAGCCAGAATGAAATACAACTGGTTTATAAAAACAGTTGCTATAAACCAATTGGAGGAATCATAATCCGGCAAGGCAATAAAGACTGCTACAGGTTTTTCGCCAAATCCCACATCCATGAAATCCATAGTACTTTCGGATGTCATTTTGGCAATCGAATCATACCCGAAGATCGATACCCCTCCGCGAAAAACCGACATGATCGTTCCTTTTGTATTTTCGGACGCTGTAATAACGGATCCATACATGATCCGGGAAAAGTCATCCTCCGGCCGACTATCAAAGTATTCATCCAGCGCAGTCCGGTTCTGACCTCGCGGCTGTGAAACCAGATAGTTGCACATTTTAATGATGCTGTATATATTGATTTTCTTCTCATTTTCTGTACTGGGATAAAATCTCTTCTTTTTGAAACTACTCTTCTTATACTTAAAATGATGTCGGATCTTTTCAATATCCGATTCTGTGACGTCCTGGATGTTAATATCCGGATCTAAAATTTTAGCTTCCGCCTGATACTGCAGTTCTACCAGGATCCCGATATCACTGATATCTCCCTCTTTTGAAATGATCTGATCTACAGCTTTTTTCAAGCAGTAGGAATTGTAATCATCTCTGTAAAGTTTTTTATAATACTCCCTTTCTCGCAGCAGTTCATTTTTATCATGCTCATGTTTCCAGCGTTTGTTCTGCTCACGATCCAGTTCTATATTATCTTGGATATCAGCTATAACGGCGGCCACGAAAACATTTCGTGCCTGATCCGTAAAATACCGGTCCTTATCTCCTTCATTATTTGCAAATACGTTGTACCCTAAAGATGCGGCCAGCTGCTGCGCAGTATCTTCATTCCCATCCTTATATTCCTGCACGATCAATGTTAATGGGTTATATCCCATCGAATATTCCGGATCAATCAGATTAAGAATATGGGTTTCATATCCTCTCCTTCGCAGCACTGGTATCATCTTATTTGCCAGTTCCATCTTCGGATCTGTAATTACCATACTGCACTTATTCTCCGCACGTGAGATGATCTCCGCCATAGGTTCAATGGTCGTCTGCCCTTTACCGGATCTCGTTCCTCCAATGATCAGGTTATTGACATTGGTATTATCGATGTACAGCTTATCGCCGTCACGTGCGATCGGGATCCCGCCCATACCAGAAAACGCGGTTTCTTTCTCGTCGATCTTCATGAACTGTTCATCCAGCTCCTCACGGGTAGTCCAGCGCGAAGTACCTTTCTGTCCAATATTCAGGTTCCCAAACGATACCCTCACTTTATATGCAAAAACAAAATATCCCACTATAAAAGCACCCATAAAGAAAAGAAACAACAGTGGATGACTAACTATTGTTTCTGAAACAGGGATTTCTTGTTTTTTTGCATGTGTTTGTAAAATCGTGTCAAAGCTGAAATTATGCAGAGCATTTACGATCATAGCAATGATAACAAGGCACACAATAGCAAAAACTGCATAGGTATAAGTAAATACCTTTCGCTTACTGAAAAAGCGATTGAAGCGCATGAGTCTCTTCCGTTCGTTGAAGTTGTCGTAGGAATCATTATCATATCCATCATAATACTCACTTTTCAGAATTCGTTTTATGAAATCAAAAATCTCCTCACCCTCCTCCTATAAATCCAGCTCATTTTCTTTGACTTGTTCCGTCTCCTGCTTGTAATTTTCCAGTCCATTTGATTGAAACTTAGGGATTTCTTCTATCTGTTTTGCTGTCAGATCCTCCCACATATCATCGAACATCTTTTCAGCTAACGGATGCAGAAAATCACTACTGATCCATTTTTCCGTATTATGGAGCATGATATCTACATATTTACTGACAAATCGCTCCTGATCAGCTATCGTCAGGACTTCTCCATTTGTTTCTATATCCTTATCCATGGAAACCATGTCATACCGATAAAGAGCCTCCTCTCTGCAAAATGCCACTAAAGGCTTCTTCACTTCATCAATGATTGCATCAATCAGCTTGATATTTTCCGGATCCTTGTAACTTTCTTTCAGGCTTTTTAAGAAATCTGTTTTTTCTATTGTATCCATCTGTTTTCCCTCTTGATTAAAACCATCCAAATACCAGTGCGGACAGTGGAACTGCAGCTACAATCAGACCTACTCCAAGCAGTTTTTCCCAGATCGCATCTTTTTGTTCTTCTTTTGCGCGCCGGCCGCCAACGCCCAGAAACGCAAAACCTAAAACGACAACAACAATAATGATCAGCGGCTTTACAAGACCTACAGCTGTCTGCTGGATTCCATTTGCAGCACCATTTGCAGCATCACCGATCTTGTCCGCAAATACCGGGCTGATACCGGTTGCCAGACTTGCGCAACATAAAAGAGCAACCATCTGCAGCCGCTCTTTTATTCTTATCTTATTAACTTTCTTTTTTTTCGTTTCCTGACAGTTTTTCATACTAAATCAATCTCCTTTTCTTTCTGTACTGTGCCATTATGTATCTGCTGAATGAAATCTTTTTGGAATTTCTCCAACTCATTTTCCTTTAAAATATCTTCTTTTCTTAATTCTCTGACCAGCCGCTTTATTTCACTGTAATTCAAACAGAATCCCTGTGCGCTTTCGTTGCCGCTCCATAATCCGAAATGATAGGTAATGAATCCATTCTTTAAACGAACGATGTTCAGTTCCTTTGTTGTCTGTGCATACCTTGATTCCGCTATTATTAAAACTGGCTTTACTATCTGCGATCGCTCCATACGTCACCTCTTTCAAACATCTGCTTCCGGCTCCATTTCCAGATTGCTTTCCTTTTCCGGCTGAGGATCAGCTATTTCCCGCTCTCCAAAATCCGGCTGCGGATCTTGTCTACTAACATCATCGAATTTGCCGGTCTCATATCCAGTCAGTAATTCTGACATCTGCTTTTGGATCTTATTCTCCGGATCTATCCTGCGGATCACATATACCGGAGATACGATCGGTTTCTCTATACCTGCTGGCCGGATCTCGCTATATCGCATAGTATAAGATCCAGTCAATATATCTCCAGCACCTTTTTCCGCAATCTCACGTGCGTTATCGCCCCACGCCGTGCAGGAAAACGGGATATCTGCCTTATGCGGTTTACCGTCACTGCCTGTCCTGACAGGTGCTGACGCATCGGATACCCAGAGACTATAATCACAAACGACCTCTTCCCTGCCGTCCTTTAAAGCGACTCTTTTCAATTCCGGTTTTTTGATGAGCCTTCCTGATATTACCGTCTTCATTTACTTGCTCCTCTCTAATTAGTTTACAGATCAATGCCATATGCTTTCTGTATCGCTTTTGATAATTCTTTTGTCACATTATGTTCTTTAGTCCAACCGGAATTACAAAACTCCGGCTGTTCTTCTTTGATCAACATCCGACTTTCCGGATCGATTTTATAAGTTTCCGCATCATCCCAACTTTTCTCTCCGGCCGCAGCGAAACTATAGCTGACATCTTTTCCTATTATGAGACTATCTTTTACTTCGATCCCTAAAATCTGCCCGCAGTATTTCAGTCTGTTTGCGGTATCCTTATCCATCTCTGATGGATCTGTATCCCCAGAAGGATGATTGTGAAACAGGATTACTGAATCCGCCCCGGATAGAATCGGAGTCTTGAAAATTTCCCGCGGATGCGCCGGAGCAGAAGTTAAGTCACCTGTTGCAACATAGCTCACATTGATCGGCTGCTCATTTTCATCAAGAGAAAGTACGCCTAGAACCTCACGATCCATCGCTGAAAGTTCATTTTGAATGATCTTGAGAGCAGAGTCTTTTGTCAGTCCGCTTTCATCATTTCTTTGAAAATCATTAAAGTATCTGTCAGTCCTGAGTTTGAGATGATTTATGTCCGGATCGATATTTTTAAGATTTACCGCTGTTTCTGATAAGAAAATACTCTTGGGTTTTTCTAAGCAATGTTCCATATAAGATCTTTTTATATAGCTGATAAAACTTGAATGATCCTTTTTTTCACTGCCTTCAATATGATCTAAGACTGGGATCCCAAGCATCTCCATATTGCTTTGAAAACGCTTCGTTAACTCGACTTTTCGATTTCGGATCATAGCTTCTTCTTTACTGATCAGGATCGTACTTCCAGCATTCGATAATATGCTTGCAGCACAAATATCTGCCATATTTTTTTCAAAGGCATTCAGCGTAACTACATTCATTGATAGCAGGTTCCCTTTGGCATTTAAATTTAATACCCCGATCGTCTCATTATCAAATTCTGCGATTTCTTTTGCCATTAAAAAAGCCACATCCGTAGCTGTGGCAAATGTGGCATTCTTATATACTCCCCTATCAGATTTTAATCTAACGCTTACTAACTTTAACCGTTTACTCATGACTCCCTTCCTCTGCTTCCATTCCAAGGCTTGTGAAATCAATGGAGATCATCGTGTCATCATCGAGATTTTTGATCATTTCCTTGATTTCATCCATTGTTTTTTCTCCAGCGTTTACAGGCTTTACGATCATTTCATCATCCTCCTTTTGAAATGCAGTATCTTTTTTTATTATTATATCCGACTTTTTGTGCAAGTGCAAGAACATTTGTTCTTATGCAGATTTCTCTTTGCTTTTCCGTCTTTTTGCAAGAAGAACAAGTAATGCGATGATTGCAGCGATCAAAACTGCAATCCCTGCGCCGACAGCGATTATTTTAGCTATGTTTATGACAGGCTCATAGGTAGCTGTAGCTGTAGCCGTTAGATATGTATATGTAACATCGGCCTGATACTGCATCGTAGTATCTGCGGTTTCCTGATATGTAGCTCTGAAAAGTGGCACCTGCTTTGTTCCGGAAAAACTGGCCGTTCTAACATATCGATCACCTTGTTTCACTGCCTGACCAGTCCAGCTTCCACCCGTGATCTGATAAGTGTTTCCATTGACACCAAGATAAGATTTCACATCTGCAGCATATCCACTCCATGTTGGAGTGCTGCCATCGATCTGTACACGTTTTCCATTAAACATATATAGTTTCCCATCCGGTGATGGCGAATAAAATTTAGCTGGTGCAGAAAATTTTTCAGTCCTCGAAGCATTTTCTGTGTCCGTAAGTTCCAGTGTAATGTCCATCTGGTTTCCGTCTGCATCCGTCCGGGTGCTTTTTATCGTTTTGGGAATATCACGCTGCCTCTTATATTCCTGCGTCCTGATCACGCCCTCTGATCTCACTTCTTTCCAGTCCACATCGCCTGTAGCTTTTAACGTGACCTCTTTTCCAGAAATAGTTTCCGTTAAAGTCTTTGGATAATCATCCTTTGATCTGGTCGTGATCGTCTGTACCTTTTCTATCGTTTTCTTTTTATTGATTTTATATGAAACGTCTGTCAGCTCATATTTCTTCCCAGCCTCAGTTATCGTCTTGGGCGCATCATATGTGAGATTCGATGCTGTTTTAGGGTGGAAATCATATGTTTTTACAATCTGACTTTTCCCGAAGGCTACCGATGTGCTTCCTAACATCATAAAAAGCACACACATAACCGTTATCCATTTTCTATACTTTTGCACAAAATCCTCCTTCCTGCAAACAAAAAGAGAAGAGGCTATCTGAGTCTCTTCTCTATACCAAACTATTTATTATTGCTATCATTTCAGGGAAATGATATAATCTAATCAAGAGGAAGCCGTTGAAAAAGGCTTGCCGAAGGATTTTAAATAACCGCTTCGTTTCACAGGCTAGGCGGTTATTTTATTTCCCGAACGATCTTGTACAGGAGCACGAGATAAATTACATTCATTATGTATTCTACCATATGCACCACATCCTTTCCGGCTAATCCCAATGGGTCCCTTCCGAGATGTGGCAAACCGCTTTCACATGTCCTCTTGATATTTTTATTATAAATCACCTAACTCTTTTTTTCCAGATCATCCCAAAGATAAAATATCCTATGGCGACGGCTCCAATTATCAAAAGCCCTGCTTTACTGCAAATGAACCTAAACTTTCCTGCTTTAGGAACACAGAAGATTTCTTTTCCTACTATCTGCTGTTTCGTTACGGAAGCAGGATCAGCTGTATCATTACTGTCTCCCTTTGTGATATACGTGCCGTCATTATTTTGATCTACGACTCTGTGAACAATCATTGTATCACCGATCCGGTATGCGATAACATCTCCCGGATCCACAGACTGATCACGCTGATCGATAAATACAAGACTTCCTACTGGGATTTCTGGCTCCATCGATCCAGATACAACAACGACCGGCTTGATGTGGAAGAAAAAAATCATCACACATAAGCAAAGTGCAACTGCCAGAACGCAGGAAAAAAGAACTGTATCAATGATTTTAAATACTTTCTTCATCCTTTTTCCCTCTTCTCGCTGCTAAAAACATCCCTGCAGCTGTGATCAGCATGATCGCTGAGGCGAATCCAAGACACATACCATCGTCTGTTTTGATTCCTTTTGTTTCCTGCTCGATAGCAAAGTACCATTTCACCTGATCACTGTTTACCTGATAAGAGTTAGCTGCTTCCTTTGGAAGTGCCAGTTTGACGTCAATATTCTTTATCTCACCGGGACTTAAGGATGCGATCTTCTGATATTCCGTCAGAGAATCCGATGCCATCGGACCATCATAAAATGCAGTACCATTATTGATTTTAAGCTGCATCATATCAAGCAGAGGGCTATCCTCAAATTCAGTCTTAAAAAGAACTGTTGCTTTCTTTTTTGTCTTATTGGATACCGTCAGCGAATCTGAATATTCATCACCCGGCATGAATTTTACGTCAGAAAAGAAATCATCTGTATTGATCGTGATCCCATCTACAGCATTAGCATAGACGACTTTGATGTTTCCTTTTGTTTCCGAAGGATCTACCGTATTGATCACGTAGTCATCACCTACCGCAGAGCTTCTTACTTCCACGTCTCCCCATGGATTATCCAGTTCGAAATCAGGATTGAAATGCTTTGTCTGAATAGCATCTGCCGTGATCTTTACACAAAGATCATTGGACTTCATGTAGTCCCAATCTTTCGGCATATGAAATCCACTGCAAAGATCTACCGTCTGATCGTGCTTTAGTGGCTTTGTATAATAAAGATAGCCACCAGTAAGTTTCCAGTCTGGTGAAAGACCCGTGATTTCCTTTATAAGATCCACTTCCTGCAGATCAGATGCTGCAGAAACGCTCACTCTGATATAACAATCTTCTGCATTGTTTTTGATTCTTGGAATATATGAGATAGCTTTATCTCGATCGATCACGGTTTTTCCCTCTAAAGGAACTGTATTGCCATCTTTCACTGTAAAGGTATCAATATCAATACTGATGCCACCAGTACTTACTGTATTTTTGATCCCGGTCTGCGTTTCAACTGCAGCATATGCTGCAGCAATACTCCCTGCAAAGAAAACTGCTGCAAGGATCAGCAGCAGGGCCTTACGTCTTCTTTTCATCTCTACTGCGCTCCTTTCAGCTTATTGATCCTGATATCCATGTGCGAGAACTTATCCCAGCGTATTTTACTGTTTTGAAATGCTACACTGGCATAAACTGCATCAAATCCAGTATCGCCAGGATGATAGCTGGACAGCCTCAGTGGAACTGTTACTGCTCCGGCACCTGTGCCTATCAGTTTTGCCTCATCTCCATGATACCTTGCCTGTACCTGATCTTCTTTGAATCGCAGCGTACTGATTTCCTCTACTGTGTAATCGTCTTCCGGCAGATAAACAGATGCGCACGTACCATAAATGATCCCGTTCTTTAAAACGAACTGGGTTCCTTCCGGTCCTTTATATGTCCCATCCTTCTTTACTGCATCGATTGCTTCATCGCTGAACGTGATTGATTTATACCAGCTTTTACCGCTTGATGCTCCCGTGATCCGGAAGCAAAAGCTTGGTGCTCCATGTGCTCCCGTAAACTGATCCGGATCATTTTTCAGTTCCTTAACGATCACAAGACGGGGCGCAGGAACGTATCGCCACGTACCAACAAATGTGCCATCACCGCTGTCTATCTTCTTTGATGTACTGTCCCATGTCAGTACCCAGCTGTTTTTCAAATTTCCTTCATCGTCATAGACTTCATAAACTGTATCATCTGCAGGGGAATCTTTCCTTGCTACGGTATCACCCTGGTAATACTTCGCATCATCGCTGATCTTATATGCTCCCGTCTCGGTACTGATCTCTTTTGGAAGGGGCCTTCCTTCTGTCCCGCTCACGTACTCATACTTTGCATGGTATGGGATCGCCAGTACGTCACTTGTTTCGTTTGATGTCAGTTTCACATCCTTGTCGATGGTAGTCACCGCTGAATTTTTTACTGTCTTCATTGGAACGTCCAGCGGATCCACCGTAGTCTTGATTTTCAGTGATAATGTCTGTCCGTTATAATTATTGCTGTTTGACAGCCATGATGCTCCCATTGTAAACGTCACCGTTCTGCTGCTTTCATCATAGGAAAGGCTTCCCTGTGACGTGATATCTTTTCCACTTCCGTCATAAATCGCTGCAGCCTGATAAGTAAGCCCTTCTGGTATCTTGTCTGTCATAGCAAACGACGAATACGTTGTCATCGTATCGGCATAAAACTGACCGATCTTCTGTTTTACCGTATAGTTGATCACATCGCCTTCTTCATTTCTGTCCTTGCCATCCGAGGATTTCACAGGATTAGCCATGATCGCATACGCACTATAAGGGATAAACTGGGTCGCACAGTTTCCTTCTGTGAACACGCCGCGGAACGTCCCTCCTGTAGTCGGAGCATAAAATCCGCCTTTTAAAAGGGAATTATCCCCACTTACATCTGTTGCTTTTGGAGTGGTCGCCTTGTTGCCGCTGAAATTCAGGAAACACGTGCTGTATTTATAGAAGATCCCGGAAAATCCGCTTTTGGCTTCCCACGCTTCCTTGAAGTAATTGGCTCCTGCATCGATATCTGATAGACACTGAAAAAACGGCAGATCTACCACTTTCCCCGTGTCATGCCAATACATGGTCGTCGTTATGTCTATGGTCTTTGGTGCGCGATACCCTGCGCCGATTCCTGCAATGGTCGAAGACATCCACATTGACTCATCTGCAAGATAACACACGGCAAAGTAATTATCACTCCGCTCTCCGGAAGCATTCCTCTTGCCTACCGTTATGGAATTGAAGTGGATTTTGGCATCGATCTGTCGCCCGTTGATCTTACCCACATTGGTGAAATTCAGATCCAGAAAATTAGTGTAGGTAAAGGATCCCGTCTTGGTTCTGATGGGAACGCAAAGCAGATCATAGTTGTATTTTCCCTTGATTACTTTGCCTGAAACACCACTCCACGAAGCTGTATAATTGTGATACCCAAAATACAGTTTATTGCTATAATTCACTCTGACAGAGGTACTCGGAATCGTTTTCAGGGTGGCCGCAGATGCAGGAACTGTCGTGATCCATACGCTCGTGATCAGAAAGGACAAGACTATGAGGATCAGTATGATTTTTGATTTACATTTTTCCATATAGCTTTCCTCCTTATCTGAACGCACTGACTGCATCGCTGCTTCCATCCGACTGTACTGTCTCGCTGAATACGATCATCTGAAATTCATCTACATCCTTTTTTGCAGTGATCTGTGTAAAAAGTGGGACAGTGCTTTCGTTCGCCTTAACGCTCTTTTTATAGTAATAGTATCCGTCCGGCTGTTTCACAGTCCAGTCAGAGGTATTAAAATCAATATCAACCGCCGAAGCTGTGTCCGGATCTTCAATTTCTGCAAACACCCTCACATAACAGTCCACACTGCCGTCATTTTTGACAGATACTTTTTTGGTATAATCTTTTCCAGCTTCAAACGAATCATAGGATCCAAAGGTTTCTTCAATATGACTCGTATTTTCTCCTACCGTAAATGGATTCTGCAGGGAATCTTTCGATAAAAGAAACGCTGCAGTAACAGGGATCAGAATCGAAATCATGCAGATCAGTATGATCGCCAGAGCTGCTTTTTTTCCGGCAAAGATCTGTTTCATCTTCATTGTTCTTCCCTACCTTCTTTTTTTATTTATTTTGTGTCTGGATCAGCTTCAAAACTTCTGCCGGAGCTGTTGTTCCTAAATCAGTTGTCTGGATTCCATACGCATCTACATCAACACTGATCTTTGTTCCTTCATCGATCTGTGCTTCTACCAGATTAAGAAATGTTACACTGTCAAAGAGAGCATTCGTGGTTTTGCCCGGAGCCAGTGTTTTCATTGTTCCATCAGCTCCAACATACGCATAAACATATGTAGTGCTGTCAGCACTGCTTTTTTTTGATACTTCTGTCCAGTTTTCATTTACAGTATAGGCAAAGAGATCCTGACTCTTCGCTTGCTGCAAACTGCCGTCTGCTGCAGCTGTCTTTACATTTGCAACCGGCACCTTCACCTGCAGGAAAACAAAGGCATCATTCGGTCCGTCGTTTGTGATCTGCGGATCTTTTGAAATCGTCTTATTCGGTGTCAGGTCTTTACCATTATCCGCATTCCAGTTTGGCTCAGTAAGCTGAATAGATATATTTCCTACAGTAAAATCGTTTGTCTTGTTATCTTTGTCAGTAAAAAATGCTATCGCAGATCCGATTGCAAGCAGAGCAATCAATACGGCTGCAATCGTGATAGACTTTAAATTTATAAATTTCTTCGTCTTCTCATTCATCTTCATTTTCTCCTTCGATTCAAAACTCATAAAATAAAAGAGCTGCAGTGATCCTACAACTCTTTAATTCGATATTTAACTGTTTATTTTTCCATTTTGCGTTTTCTGCCCGCCATGGCAGCAGCCGTTCCGGAAATAACCAGAAGTGCGATCGTCAGCGGCAGGAAAATACGCATCGTATCACCTGTTTTTACAGTGTTGCCAAACAGCTTATCCTTATCGGTTATTTCAATCGTTCCGATCGGGTACTTCTGCACTACCTTATCGTTATCATGATCCTCCAGATCCGGATGCTGATCTAAATTACGATAGATATTGATGGATGCGCTGTTCCAGAACTCTTTCAGGTTCTTTGCTGCATCTTCATTTACTACGTGCATGTAAAAGACAGCTGGTTCATAATGAACTTTCTTATTTGCTTTTGTCGGGCCATTCGCATCCGACAAATCGAATTTTTCACTGTGCTTGGTTGAGATTCTGGCGATGGTGTCATCTGTAGATTTCAGATCACTTCGATCCCAGTTTGATGTTCTTGTCGTGAATCCTTTTTCTACGCGGCCGTGTTCAAACGCGATCCCCGTGATGTACTCACCATCTGCTAATTTCAAATCAGAAACTTTCAGAGTCTGACTTTCCAGCGTAGATACGTCTGCTTTCCAGATCTTCCATCCGGAGTAATCTGTAAGTCTTGCATTATCCTTATTCCATGGATTTTCTGGATTTGTAGCACAAGCATTATACTTTGCTGCATCTTCTTTATAATCAGAAGGAGTCTTATTCGTCTTGTACCAGATATTCATTTTCCCGTCATAGTCCTCAAAGGATACCGGAGTTTTGATCGCTGCAACATTAGCGTATCCGGCTACTGCACAGTCGATCGTATCGATCATATTGAACTCGTCAGCCCACGTATTGGATCTGGATCTGTAATCAATAGTGTAGTCAAAATAACTGCTGTCGCCGAATTTAGTCTGCCGTTTATCGATCTGACCTTTGATCTTGATTGGCTCATCCTTCATCTCAACTTTTTCATCAGCCCCTACCTTGAACTTGATTTCAGTTGCCACTTCATGTGTTCTCGGACCGATAGTTTCTTTTAAGATATACTCTTTTCCGTAAGTTAGGCCTTTGATCACGTGTGGTGTATCTGTAGATACCCATTCTTCTACTACAGAATCATCCTTTGGATCGATCACCTGCAGTGTAGCTCCCGGAAGCTCTGCTCCGGTCGTGGCATCCACCTTACTGATCGTTGTCTTTGTCTGGACGTTCTTTATCGTTTCATCGTGAGTATACACTTTTGTAGTGTAATCCTGCTGGCGGAAATCAAAGCTGTACTTATTATCATTTGGAACATAACCATCAGCTTCTTTCGTTTCCTTTACATACATCTTGCCCATCGGAAGTCCTGCGATCGTGCATTTTCCATCTGCATCCGTTTTACCTGTTTTGATCTTATCACCCTTATCGTAAAGCTTTTTAAACGAAACGGTATCATAAATTTCGTCTGCTGCATAAACAGTAAACTCAACCCCTTCGATTCCTGCTCCGGTGTCCTGATCCAGCTTATTGATCCTGATATCTCCAGTCGGTTTTAAACGATTGACGACGATCTGCTCTGTCGTCTGATCCTTATTTATCACTACCTGAAATGATGGAACTGTCCCGGCATGATGATCAGGTGATTCCACTTCTGTCAAAGTATATGTTCCTACCGGAACTGGATCGATCAGGAGTTTTCCATTCTTTACGGTATATTCGATCCCATCTCCATCATATCCTGTAGCCGCGTCAAATGATTTTAATACAAACTTCGCACCATCGATGAACTCGGATTTCTCATTGATCTTTTTTAATTCAACGGATCCAAAGTCAAGCCATTTCACAGAGAGAGATGTCTTAGCTGTAGGATCTGTATATTTTCTTAACTTTCCTACATCCTGTGTACTGTGTCCATCCTCTCGTGGGAACGTTACAATTAAAGCTTGATACTTCCACGCTTTTCCAACATTTCCTGTATTATATGTCCCACTTGCGGCATTTGCCTTAGCTTCAAGGTGAAATTTATCTCCATTCTTAAGAGAAATACTTCCAGTTTTTCTAGTTCCATCTGCCAAAACCAATGTCACTCCATCTGGAATTTTAAAATCAATTGTTGTGTCAGGATTTCTTAGTCCGTTAGAAGTAATAGTAATTTCTTCTGTCTTTTGAATTTTATTTTTAGGATCCCATTTTACCGACGCGGATGATTTATCAAAGCCTAATACTTCATCATTTGGTGCTGGCTGTGATTCTACAAACGACTTAAAGGCATTAAAGGATACGCCATTGCTTGTTGCACCAGAATGATTTCCATTGGAATAATACGTGTCCAGTAAAAGCGATGTCAGGACGATACCAGACTCTTTTCCATTGAAACCAGACCATTGTCCCGGACCACCCCAGCCGTAATATAAAGCTTTAAGTACCTTAGGATTATCATATGGTACTTCGGAATCTGATGTTGCACCTGAAGAGGGGCTATGCTTTTTATGCTGCAAACAGAAAGCCGGGTCCCCATTATAAATAAACTCTCCGACTTCGGAGCGTCCTGCCGGATCATTGTCAGGCAGGTACTTCTTTACTACCGTTATCCCGGATGCCGCACTGGCTTTTAAAGTACTCAGCGGAATAACTGCAGCCAAAACTAAAAAAGCGGCAAGGATCCAGCAAAGGATCTTCTTACCGCACTTCATGTGTGTAGCTATCATGTTTTTTCTACCTTTCTTCAAAATGTGATTATCATAACAACGAATTAAGTATCTATC
>ERZ1026880.675-NODE-675-length-16592-cov-4.453166_pt1 | contig 16592 bp, 19 predicted proteins | sample MGYA00380170_ERZ1026880 | MGnify/ENA primary metagenome ERZ1026880 (study PRJEB33269, sample SAMEA4719806) | human gut metagenome | biome: human-associated habitat; feature: organic feature; material: feces | place: Cameroon | collected 2013-10 ...
CGGGCTCCGCCTCGGCCGGCGCGTCCTCAGCTGCCGGCTCGTCCTCGGGCCCACGGAGCGTGAACGACTCCGGATTGCCCTCGGCCACGTCCGCGCTCACGAGCGCGACCTTGCGGATGGCGTCCCTGAGCTCTTCTTTCTGCGTGGCGTCCTCGCCGAGCCTGCCGACGATGCGGTTGATGTCGCGCGCCGTGATGACCTCGCGCGGGATGCGCACGAGCGAGCTCGCGATGCTGCCCGCATGGCTTCGCAGGTGCGCCGGCAGCGCGGCCACGAACGACGCGGTAAGATAATTGATGGTGTTGCGCTCCCCTTCGGTGAGCTTTCGGGCCATATAGAGGGTCCTTTCGATAAAAGTACAATCGTCTAATTCTATGCTAATGCGCAGGTCAGTCCCCATTTCCCACAAAAAAGCCCCGCGATGCCCCCAGTGGTAGTTAAACGTTTTAACTGCTTTGTGCGTTGACGCAGAAGTGTTTATCGGCTGTTCATGCCGTTAAACCGCCGTCTGCGACCGCCTGCCGGCAGCGGTCGCCCACAGCACGTAAGCCACTACCGACTGCCGACAAAATCACGTCGTACGCGTCTTTTTCGCCCCCGGGGACCTCGACGCCGCCCACAATCATCGTGAGCTTGCCCGATCAACGGATGCGGCCTCGGCCGCGAACAAAGGGGGAATTGCTATGGGAAACCTGCAGGTAAAGAAGCTCGCTGACGCCTACAACGCCTTGGCTGACGCTCTGGACGGCTTTGACTGGGGCGAGCCGCAGCGCTGCGTGCTCGGGTCCTTCACCGTCAACGGGCGCCCGGGCGAGGACGTCCACTCCGAGCTCGTCGGCAACGTCTGGATCGACCTTCCCAAGAAGACCCTCGGACGCAGCCCCGTCGAGGCGGAGGTCTGCCACATCGTCGTCCCCGAGACGCGCCAGGAGGGCTTCGTCGCGCTCGCGCCGATGGACATCGACGACGGCGATGGCACCTGGGCCTGGGTCGTCATGGAGTAACCTGCGGCAACATCGCGCGCGATCGGCTGCAGACATCAACGTCATCAACTGGGGACACTCTGGGTACGCTTAGAGTGTCCCCGCTCTTTTTTGATGAGAGGATCACGCATGAACCTGACAAGACGCACCTTCATTGCCAGCGCCGCAGCCGTTGTTTGCGCCGGGGCCGGGCTGGGCCTTACCGCCTGCAAGACCCCCTCTGCCACTGAGGGCACCACAGCCTGGACCGCCACGCCCGACGATTCCCTCGAGTGCCTTACCGTGCAGGTTTCCGGCGGAAACGTCGTTGCCATGCCCGGCGACGGATGGGCGCCGCGTGACGGCTTCATCCAGCTGCAGCTCGGCGGCGGGTCCATCCCCGGGGAGGAGATCGAGTCCGCTGTGAGCGACGGCGGCGTGCTCGCCGTCAAGCTCAAGTCCGGCGACGGACCTTCCACGCTCGATCTGGTGCTCACCGAGTTCCGCCTCGTGCCGCCCGAGGGCATATCCGTCGAGAAGATCGAGTCCGTAACTGTCGATTACGGCGACGGCGAGCCCCAGGAGCTCCAAAAGGCGTACGAATAACGGCCATCTAGTCGCAGATGCCGAAATCGACCATACACTATGCGAGTTTTCAGGCGGCTCTTCCTCGCTTTTCCAGCAGTTATTTCGCGAAGTGTATGGTCGGATTCCGAAGGCCCGTGTATCAGTCCTGCCGTTGAACGTCAAACAAGCAGGTCGTGAGCGGTATTTAGCCCGCCGCTCGCGGGTGAGCGACATACCGCGGCGAAGCATCGGCTATGCTGCGACGTTGGAGGGCCGAACATGACTGGCAAGAAGAGCGACATGGCAGCGAACGCGTCCGCTGGGAAGACCCCGGGGCGCTTCGATGACCTGAGCCTCGACGAGCTCGTTGCGCTCCTTGAGGAGCCGGGCGAGCCGACCCCGCCCAAGCGACGCCAGTCCAGGGCAAAGGCATCCGCCGACGAGTGGGAGCGTGCCTGCGCCGAATGGGGCTTGCGGCCCGATGACAGCAACTAGACATGGACCGGGGCGCGGCTGGGCTGCGCCCCGTTTTTTGCGCGGACGGCGGATTCGCCGCGGCCCACGGTAGCGCCTAAATCCTCCGCTGGAAGTTGAGCAATTCTCCCCGCTTAGGGGCCTGGGAGCCGTTCTTCTTTTTGCCCATCTTCACAGGATCGGGCGCCTCGACCATGCCGCTGTACCCGCAGCGATCGCAGCGCTCGTAGACGTAGTCGGGGTTGAGCGAGGGCTTGAGGGTGGTTTTGGCGCCGCAGCACGGGCAGAGCCTAACCTCGCGGGACAGCCGTTCGAAATACGGGTTTTGGAACCCGTCCGGCGTCAGGTCGCACCCATCAAACATGATGTTGATCTCACGGCGCTGCTCTGGTGTAAAAATCATGGTTCTCCTCTCATCGATGTTGGCGTTACCACCGTGCCGAAGCGGCCGGTTGGTGCCGGAATCTACGAGCCAACTCTCTACCCCGACTCTGGATGTGTGGGCCCCTATTGAGGTGTTCCCCACTATACCGCAGCGCGCGTAAAACGGCAAAATGCCAGAATTCATTCCATCTACCTGCAGCGTTAATTGTTGTCCCAACCGTTTTCTATACATGAGAAGTGGGCTATACAGGCCGGCAGGCCTGCGCGGGAATTGGCGACCGTCGGTAAACGAGCCGTCGGACTGCGCGGGAATCCGGGAGCGTCGGTACCGACGGTCCCGGTTTTTGGTGAAAAGAAGCCCTTCTTGCCGCGTTCTGCGCGGGAACGGGCGAGCGTCGGTACCGACGGTCGGGGAATCCGGCGCGGGGGCTACCGACGCTCCCCGATTCCGGCGCAGCGCGGCGCTCGTTTTACCGACGCTCCCGAATTCCCGCGCAGGGCCCCGCCTCCCCTACTCGAACATCTGGTCAACGCTTACCAGGTGCAGGGAGGGATCGGCCTGCGCCTTCTTTTGCGTGGCCTCGGAGCAGGGCACCTTGGTAAACAGATAGCGCTCGTAAGCGTTGTAGCCAGGCAGCAGGCGGCAGCGGTCCTGCAGGGTGGACAGGGTCTCCGTCTCGTTGAGGCTGTTGCGCCACTTGCACTCGCCCACGAGCAGCTTCCTATCAATCTCATCAGCAGCGACCACGTCGATATCGGTGGTTTGGCGTGCAACGGGATCGGCACCCCACCACGATCCGATAGCCGTCATATCCAAGGGCAGATTACGATCCAACGCCTGGCGAACCAGCCACTGCGCGCACACGCGCTCGAACGCATGGCCCTCATACTCCGAGCGACGGTCGCCCGAGAGCAGACGCTCGGCCACGTCAGCGCCAAGGCCGCGCTCAATTACGCTCACATATGGGGCGACGAAGCGGAACCAAAACGCGAACGCCGGATCGCAGATGCGATAGATTCCGCGCTTGCTGCGCTCCGTCTCGCCAAAGGGAACGGCTCGCTCGATCAGCCCCAGCGAAACGAGCGTCTTCAGGTAAAACCCCAAGCTGCTCGATGGCATCCCGACAGCATCGGCGATTCTACTCAATTTGTTTGCGCCGTTTGCGATCGCGCGCATCACCGAGATGAACACCGCGGGCTCACGCAGCTCCTGGCGCATCAGCATGGCAGGCTCGTCGAACATGCGCCCCATGGGCGAGAAGAACAAGGCCGTCATGTTCTCGACATAGCTCTTGGAGGGGTCAACGCCCTCCAGATAGTACGGCGTCCCGCCGAGGCTGGCGTAGTACGAGATCTTCTCGGCAGGCGAGCAGTCCGGCAGCATACGGGCGGCGTCCAGGTAGTCGAACGGCTGAAGCTTGAGCTGCGCCGTGCGCCTTCCGTACAGAGGACTCTTCTCGCCCAAGACCTCGTCCTCCATAAAGCCTTGGTTGCTTCCGCACAGCACAAGCATGATGTTCGCGGATTTAAGGTGCTTGTCGATCGCCAGCTGGAAGGTCGAGGGGAGCGCGGAGTTAGAGCGACACGCATAAGGAAACTCGTCGAGCACGAGCACAGTACGCCCGTCGCTCGCCCTCTGCGCGATGAAGGCGAGGGCGTCCAGCCACGAGGCGAAGGCGGGCATCGACTCAGGCAGTCCGTAAAACTCCGCGACCGCGCGCGAGAAATCAGCCAGGTTGTCCTTGTCCGACTGGAGCTGGGCGGTAAAAGATAGCATTCGCTTGCCGCGCGAGAACTCCTCGATAAGCGCCGTCTTGCCGACGCGACGACGGCCGTAAATTACCAGCATCTCGAAGGAATTGCTGGCATACAGCACCTCCATAGTGGAAAGCTCGCGCTCGCGGCCGACAAACATGGGCGCTCCTTAGGTCTTTCAGGAATAGAGTCGTGACTATTATAGTCTAGACTATGATAGTCACGACTATGATTTTATCGGTGCGATTCACGGGCGTGGGGACTGCGACCTGCGCGGGAATCCGGGACCGTCGGTAAATGAGCCTTTGGGCTGCGCGGGATTCCGGGAGCGTCAGTACCGGCGGTCCCGGTTTCTGGTGAAAAGAAGCCCTTCTTGCCACGTTCTGCACGGGAATTGGGGAGCGTCGGTACCGACGGTCGGCGATTCCGGCGCAGCGCTCCCCGTGCTCTACCGACGGTCCCGGATTTTGGCGCAGCGCGGCGCCGTTTTTACCGACGCTCTCGGTTTTTCGCGCAGCCATTTACCTGCTGTTTTATCTTGTGTGACGAACGTGTGTTTGCTATCATCTTTGCTTGAAGACAAGCCTTTACCCGTGGTATAAAAGAGGTGGTCCTCCCGCAAGGGTCGGCCTCCAAGAGCCGGGGGGGGTGTCCCCCGGCATTTTTTATTAGCAAGGAGGTCGCAGCAATGGAGGAGCTGTCCATTTTCATAGACGAGTCAGGCAACACCGGCGATTCCCGGTACTACCTCGTGACCCTCGTGCTTCACGAGCAGAGCCACGACCTGAGTCGCGCTCTTGATCGATACAGCCAGCTTATTCGTGACAAACGGCTTGACAACGCTCCTATGCACCTCGGCCCTTTGCTTAACGGCCACAAAGAGTTCGAGGGGCTTCCGGTTGGGACCAGAAAGAGCCATCTCAGCCGCTTTGCAATGTTCGCCGAGCGCGTTCCGTTCAAGTACATAACCCTCGCGTACGAGAAGAAGCTCTATGCGGAGAATCCTGACAAGCTGCTCGTTTGCATAAAGAGGGACCTCGTCACGTCCCTATTCGACAACCTCCCCTACCTTCAGCGATTCGACAAGGTAAAGATCTACTACGACAACGGCCAGTCCATTGTTACGGAAGCCGTGCACAAAGCGGTTAGTTATGTGCTTTGGAAAGACGTCGTTGTCTACCAGCTCGTCTCTCCAGCCGACTACCGCCTTTTCCAGCTTGCGGATTACATCTGCACACTCGAGCTCACGGCGCTCAAATACCAGACGCATGCCGAGACTGCCACGGACCGAATGTTCTTCGGCCAGTGGGGTTCGTTCAAGAAGAACTACCTCAAGAAGCTGCGTAGGCATCGACTTGGGTAGAGGGCAACGGCTTGATCGGCTGCAGTGCTCGGAGCCACGCCTGAGCCAGGCGATTTGCAATGGCTTGGGCAGGAAAGAGAGTGTCAACACCGACGGACAAGAACTCCCACGTGTAGTCGGCCGGGCCTTCTGCCGCATCAGGGACACGTCATCATTTCGGTTACGATTATCGTCGCCAAAAGAAGGGGCACGCAATGGAGGAAATAGCTGCCGACTTTAATGGCGCCACCACGCGTGCTAGTGAGGTCTAAGCGGTAACGCGCAATGACTGTTCTCGTGTTGCAAGTCCGTCGACGGCTGACACCACGAAACCCAGCACGGTCACCGCAGCTGTCAACTTCATGGACGAGTACGCCGGCGTCTTCGACGAACTATCTAATCGAGAGACTTGCTCTAACCGCTGAAAATGCAGGCATCCCGGTTTGTAACACCGCGGTTATCCACCTGCCTGAGCCGGATCGACAAGCAGAAACGTTTCGCACATCAGGCGCCTGATACAGAGCCCCCTCGTATACCCACAAGTATCAACCCGTATCAGAGCAACTCGGCCCGCGTAAATACCATTCAAGGAGAACTCCCCGCCCTTCTACCTTGTCCTTAGGTAGAAGGGCTTGACCTTAAGGTCAAGCCGCGAAGGGAGCTTCCATGGCTAACACCTACGGCGCTGGTTCCAAGATCGTGACCACCACCCCCTCGATCGAAGGTAAGTTGATAACCTCATATCTCGGCATTGTCACCGGCTCATCAATAGAATTCACGTCGCACTCCCTCGGGAGCTTTAGCGCGTCTAGCGTGGAGATGGACGCCCGGCGCGCGGCCGAGGATGCCGTCGTAAACATGCGGAATGAAGCCTCAAGCGAAGCCGATGCGATCGTCGGCGTCGAGGTGAAGACCTCGCTTGTCTACATCGGCGACGGCGCGGGAAACCTCGCCTGCCTCGCCACGGCAACGGGAACAGCCGTGAAGCTTATGGACAAAGGGCCGACTAGCGCAGCCCCCGACGACACGGAGGACCGCTACGTCCTCCCCGAGCTCTAGAGGCAGACAGTGGCGAGAATCGAGCAAGTCAAAGTCCACAGAGGCCCGTTTCACGCAGCCGGTTCGCCGGTAGCCCTCGAGGCGTACGCGCTGCTTATCGACCGCAAGACCGGCAGATACTACGCACAAGTCAAGTTCGTAAACGTCTGCGAATCGATGATCAGCTCCGTCATCATCGACGTAACGGCGAGCACCCTTGGCAACCCCGTCGAGGTGGCACACATCTATCCCGCGATTAACCTCTGTCCCGGAGCAGCCCACGGCTCACAAGAGGCCGTGCCACTCGGCGACACGCAGGCCACCGACATCAAGGTCTCTGTGCGCAGCGTTGAGCTCAAGGATGGGGCCAGGTGGGAGGCCAACGCCGACGCCGAATGGAGCCCGCTGCCCGTCCGTAAACCACTCAAGAGCCTCGACGCGCCCCGCAGCTGCCTAGGCATGTACCGCTCTGTATTCAGTTCTGCAAAGTACGTACCCTGGGCCATGGACGAGATCTGGCAGTGTAGCTGCGGCATGCTCAACCCCGCCGAGCATGCCGTGTGCAGTGGATGCGGATACCTTCAGACTGACATCATGGCTGCGGTCAACGCAGAATCGCTTATTGCCGCGGATCGCCGCTGGAAGACGATTATGGTCAAGCAAGTAATTCTCGCTCTGACCGAACTCGCCGAGAAACGAGCGGCAGAGGAGGAACTGGCCCGCAAGAAAGAAGAGGCGGAGCGCATCGAAGCAGAAAGAAAGGCTGAGCACGAAAAGCAGCTAGCAGAAGAAAAGGCAGCAAGGGACGCGAGGAACCTCGCAGAGGCGCGTGAGTTAATCGCCGAAGGCGGCGAGGAGCAACTGAACAGGGCAATCCAGATTCTAAAACTTGTTCCGAAGCGTGCCTCCGAGAAAAGCTTAGCGGAGGCGAAAACTAAACTTGAGGCTCTCGCCGCGCTTTCAAGCAACGATCCGTCTGCCATGAGGTCGGCAATTGAAGTCCTGCCCGATGACGAGGACTCCGAGGAGCTCAGAAGCGAGCTGATAAGCAAGGCCGCCGAAATCGTTTCCAAGCAAAAGCGCCTCTCTCGTCTCGCGATAATCGCCGGGCTGTGTACCGTCGTCGTGATCGGCGGATGGGTTTTGGCCACGAGCATAATTGACGCTGCCATGAAACGGCATCAAGCCGAGCAGCTTACTTCCGAGGGGAACTTCAGCGAGGCCATGGTCATCTATGCGGAGCTCGATGACAACGAAAAATACGAGCAAACTCAGAGCATGCAATGCGAAGCCGAATACCAATACATCCAGGAACACCTAACAAACAGCGATGAGACCACATACCAATACCTCTGCGAGCTCAAAGATCTAGGCTACAAGGACGCCGCAGGCATCTACTCGTCGCTCTATCAATGGCACTTCGAACTTGTCGTCACCACCGAGGAAGCATATGAGGCGAAGGGGCTTGTAAACCTCACCGAATACAGAGAGACAGCCCCTCTGTCGGAGTCCGTGTGCGCAGTGCTGAAATGCTGGGGAGGATATCCCGGAGAGGAAAAGGAGGCTTTCGTTCACTTTGCCTGCGAAGTCGCACCATTTACGACGAGCACGAGGCATCTCGTCACAGGATATAAAACGCTCGAAGGAGGCCTGGCTGCCGATAGCGATGATACCGTTCATCTATTTCAGCTTGACCTCGACACAGAATACGATGTCGTCCCAGTAGTTAATAAACCTCAAGTCTGGATTTCTGAAATCACGTCGGTGCCTAGAGATATGACGTCGATAACTGCCGAGGCATATGTCGACGGCTTCGGCCAGCTTGACTCCAGTAAAAACACCAGCTCCGGGTCGGCATTCGGAAGCGTACTTCTCAGTGAAGGCATGATAGCCCCAGTCGCTACCAGCGGAACGATCACCGCAACCATTCAATAATTCCGGCGCAAGGCACGTTCGCAGACCGCTCAAGGACGTCTCCCTGCCCTTCTACCTTGTCCTTAGGTAGAAGGGCTTGACCTTAAGGTCAAGCCGCAAAGCGGATAATCCAGGAAGGCGAGAGCCATGAAGAAGCCCACAGCAAACATGACCCGAAGGCAAATGATCGCGCTAACGCTTGCGGCACTTCCCGCAGTCGGATGCGCTAAACAGGAAGCCAACAACGACGCAAGTGACGACATTCCCTCAGAGGAACAACCCACATCAAGCGAGACCCAAATCACAACCGTCGCTATCGGCGAAACCGTCTCGACCGACATTGTCGAGCTCACACTCGACCGTGCGGATTTCGCAACCGCACTCTACAACGGCATCTCAACGGAAGCGGTTCTTGGTCAAACACCAGTCGATGAGGTAGAGCTCGGGCTGCCCAAGGAGTACGATGCCTCCGCCGACGCCGACAACCCATACGTCGCTCCCGTCGGGCATGTACTTGTCGCCTACACCGTCACAGTTTCGAATCACGACCGAACAGCGCTCGACCTCGACGAGTGGTCTTCCAGCGATTTCGTAACCCTAACCTACTCGGACCAAGAGCTTTCTGCCGATAAAAAGGAAACTGTTCTCATTATTTGTGCTGATGGGAGTCTCTACTCCTCACCCGTCCTCAATCTGCCCCTCTCGGCATCTGATACCTCCACGTTTCGACGCTATGCCGAGTTCGCGATCGAGCCTGAAAGCCTCACAGACCCCTTCCAACTCACGTTCTCGCTGCCCAATAGCCAAGGTGAGAAAGAGCACTTCACCTACCAGATCGGATAATGCCGGCGCCTCAATCATCAACCAAATACCGCTCAAGGAGAACTCCCTGCCCTTCTACCTAAGGACAAGGTAGAAGGGCTTGACCTTAAGGTCAAGCCGCGCGAAAGGAGAACATCATGAGCGAAACCACTCGCAGAAAGTATTCGAGTCGGGTGGCCAGACTGGTATCGGCCATGTTAGCGATCGCCTTATCCCTGACTGGCTGCTCCCTGCTCGGTCCGGATTCGCAGACTCAATCCGTTATCGACGCGATCAACGCAATCGGCGAAGTTACGCTTTCCTCCGAGCAATCAATTGACACAGCGAAGAACGCCTACGACGAACTCAGCGACAACCAGCGCCAAAAGGTCGATAACTACGAAACGCTGACCTCTGCCGAGTCCAAGCTCGCCGAGCTCAAAGAGGACAAGGCCCAGGAGGACAAGTCAAAGGCCGATGAGGTCATATCCGCGATTGATGCAATCGGTGAGGTCACGTTAGACAAGAAAAATCAGATTTCTCAAGCGCGCAGTTCCTATGACGCCCTAAGCCCTGATCAGAAACAGCTTGTATCCAACTATCAGGTTCTCTCTGAAGCAGAGGAACAGATTGAAAAGCTTGGTCAAGCACTCGCAATTGGTGAGACCGTGACCACTTCTCAATGGAGCGCAACGCTCACCGATGCAAAGGTCTCCCACACGCTCGAGTCCTCCGAAAGCCGTACCTACTGGGAGGCAGGTGACGGGACTTGCTTCCTCATCATGGAGTTCGACATCGAGTGCCTCACCTCCGATAAGCCGACCATCGATGACGACGGTCTCACGGACATCGTAGCCACCTATAACGGCAACGGTTATTCAAGCTGGACCATGCAGTATCTGGCCGGCGAGCTATGGCTTTACATCCGCCACACCTATCTTGATGCGAACATCCCTTGCCACTTGTTCGTCTACACCCCCCTCCCTGAAAAGGCCTTGAACGACGACGGGGCTATTTCTGTCGACCTCAAGATCGGTGGCGAGCCAAAGACCATAACCGTCAGATAACTCCGAGGGATGATCCGTCAAACTCAGGAAACGGCAGGTGACCCAAAATGAGTGAAAACAGCGAAGAAGCTATCGAGGACGTCGTCGAGAAAAACCAAGGAACGACAGGACCTGAAGAAAATACTGATAACGAAATCAGTCTCCTGGAGAATAATCCTATAGATCCCCCGGCAATGTTCGCATCAAAAAAATGGCCCAATAAAAAGCTGATCGCCATTGCCGCTGCCACCGCGGCTTTCGTCATCGCAGTCATTCTCTCGCTGACGGTCTTCTCGCCCCAAGCTAAGGCTGACAGACTCTATAAGCAAGGCTCTTACGCCGAGGCGCTCGAGACGTATAAAACAATTAACTCAAAATCCAACGAAACCAAGATGAAGGACTGCCGTTATTGGCTATTCGTTGACTATCTACTTACCGCAGGTCCCTTCAAGACAAGTGAGGAAGGCGTAACCTGGACTGTCGAAGGCTTCTCAAACGGCGACATCAAAGTATCCGTCTCCGGAGACGTAACGGGGAATTACAACGTCGGTATGGAGTCGTCTTGGGTAATTACAATCCACCATGGTGAAACAAGTGCCGACTTCTCCGCATCAGAGAAATGGAAGGTGTTCTATAGAACCATGAGTGATAGCGGCTCAGGAAAAATCGACCTGCCTTCTTATTATTATGGGAAGGAAATCACGCTAGACGAATATGAAAACTCCGGAACGACCGCAGGCGTCTCGTTCATCAAGTCAAATTCCGGCGTCGTTTCCAAGATGATCCAAAAAGGCATCCGCGGCGCTCTGGCAGCCAGCGGTACGGACACGAGCCTCGCAGATCTCGGATTCTCTGGGCTCTCGTAGTCAAGCACTCAAGGACGGCTTTCGGCCCTGCTCCCACAAGAGCAGGGCTTTTTCATCGCCCGAATCGCGCACACACGATACCCCCTCCCCACGGAAAACAACCCGATCCCACCGCTGGCGGATCGGTCGGCCACCCTCCCCTGCCGGCGCGCTATAACGTCTAGCATGGCGTTATCCAACCAGCGAAAGGCGGTTTCATCGTGGACATCAAGGACGTCAAGAAGGTCACTATCGCAGGGTGCGGCACCGAGGGCAGCCAGATCGCCTCGATGGTCGCGTACAAGGGTTTCGAGACCACCGTGTGGCTGCGCAGCGAGGCCTCGATCGAGCGCGCGAAGCCGCGCCTGGAGAGCGTGAAGAAGCAGATCGTCGCCGCGCTCGATGCCTGGAAGGCCGATCCCGCCCAGTACTGCCGCGGGCTTTCCGACGAGCGCGACCTTTCGCCCGAGGGCATCGACGAGCTTAAGGCCGCCGCGGAGGAGCGCCTGCCGCGCGTCCTTCTTACCACCGATGTTCAGGAGGCGTTCGGCGACGCGGACATCGTGATCGAGTGCATCAACGAGGACCCGGCGCAGAAGACCGCGCTCTACGAGGCGATCGCTGACGTAATGCCGCAAAAGACGCTGCTTTTGACCGACTCCTCGACGTTTCTTCCCAGCACCTTCGCCGACGCGACCGGGCGCCCCGACCGCTACATGACGCTGCACTTTGCCAACCAGATCTGGCGCAACAACCTCACCGAGCTCATGCGCCACGACCGCACGAGCGACGAGTCGTTCGAGCTGGCGGACAAGTTCTCCTACGCCATCGGCATGATCCCGCTCAAGCTCAACAAGGAGCAGCCGGGCTACATCCTCAACACGCTGCTCATCCCCTGGTTCCGCGCCGCGCTGCAGCTCGTGGCCACGGGCGTCTCGGACCCCGCGACCGTCGATCTGTGCTGGGAGCTGGACACCGGCGCCACGCCCGACCAGACGCCGTTCCGCAAGCTCGACAAGGTCGGCCTGCCGCTGGCGCTGCACATCATGGGCATGCAGCCCGGCGCCGACGACCCCGACTCCGTCTCGGGCAAGATCGTTGCGCTGCTCAAGGGCTACGTCGACGCCGGCAAGACCGGCATCGCCGTGGGCGAGGGTTTCTACCGCTACGACGCCGAGGGGAACGTGGTGAAGTAGGGTCGGGGGAACTTCCGAAGGGCTTCTCTTTTTTGAGACAAGCGGGGCATGCCTTGTTCGGTCGGGGCATGCCCCGCTTTTGTCCGGAGCGCGAGTGAGTCGGCGTCGTCCGAGGCCGAGCCGATGAGGAAATTCTGGAGCGGCAGGGGCCAAGCTCTGAGGACCTGCCTTGGTACTCTGGCCTCAAAAGGTTCGAGTAGGTCACAGCTGCCTACGGTGACGAGCCGAAAGCAGAGGCGCAATTTGATTCTCTTCCGCAAATCCGAATTAATCCAAAAAATGTCTTTGACAGATAGCTGCTATCCGCTCGTAGAGTGTTCTTCAAGGAGGCGATCATGCGAACAGTCGGAGACCTTGCGTTACTCACGGGAATCAGCGTCAACACAATCAAGTACTATGCCAAGCCCTATCAACCGGGCAAGGAAGGCAAGCGAAGCACAGGAGCTGGCTACCTAGCACCGACGCCTGGAAAAAACGGGGTAAGGCTGTTCAACGACAGCGACCTTATGCTGACCTATCTCATAGGGCTCCTGCATAAAAGCAACGTTGACCAAGAAACGATCAGAAAGCTCAGTCAACACAAAGACGGAATTGCAAAAACGATCGAGCATGGTCTAGCAAAAATAGAAGAGGAAAAAGCCGAGCTTACAAGAAGGGAACAAACCCTAAAGCAACTTCAGCGCGCTGCGTCCGCCCTAAACTCGGATGATAACTCATCTGAGGAAGCCTTCTTTAACGAGATGATGCAGCTGGCCATAAATGACGGAACAGAATACCTCGTCAGATTGTGGAAGAAATCGCCCGATCTCTTTGCTGATGTGCGCCTCAACAAGGAGGACGCCGAGCTAGCCAAGCGCTACTACAAGCTCAAAACCCGAAGAGACAACTTAGTGCGTAATGGAGCGACGAGCGAGACGATCGACAAAGTCGATAATCAGCTCTATGCCATTGAGATGAAGATAAATCCAAATCTGGACGATTCCGCACCTTGCTTGGACAGATTGTTCATGCTCTATGAAGACCACGCAAATCCAAGCATAGACGGCGTTCAGAACGCTATTGGCGACCTAAGGAGATCCACATTTTCGTTAGTTCCAATTCCTCTGTTTGAAGAATTCGTTAAGGCGACATTTACGGGTAATTCACTCGCAGTGTTTCTCGACCTAGCAGAGGAAGGGTTTATCAAATGGCTCCTTAAGGCGGTTCGCATCTACGTCTCAACATCCGGTAAGGAGGTAGCGATTGGCTAAGAAAGAGAAGTCGAAGAAAGAGCACGATTCGGACAAGGGCTCCAAGTCGACATTTGGGCAGAAGCTACTCGCTTTTCTGAGGTTTATAACCCCGGTCGCGTTCATCGCTGCCTTGTTTGGGCTTCTGCTCATCAACGCAGGATCAGACATCTCGCCCGAAGATGAGGACGTCACCGGTTTCGACCCAGAAGGGCAGGAGGAGACTCCGACGACCAGGTACACGGTCGGGGTCAACTCGCACATCCGAACCTACACCCCCGAGAGCGGCCGAAAGGCATCCACCGCGAATCATCAATACGCCGAGGAGCATGGGATCCGTGGCTTGCTCGACAATCAATCATACGTGCGCGAGCACGAGCGCGTGTATACCCGGGCTGCTTAGCGCCCATAACGCCGGTCAAAGGAGGAATCATGTCATATATGTTCAAGCTGGCCTTTGGTAACGGCGAAGTCGAAGAATTCGACGACATCTTCGATAACGAAGAAGAAACGTCAAGGGCTGCCAGCTACACCGCCGCCTGTTGACGCGAAGGTACTGGGCTCGAGCACATGTCCAGCCCGGGCGATTATCCCGACGATGACGTAGACGTGGACTACGAGGCCTTCGAAGACTAGGCCATTCCAACCAAGCAACTCAATAACGCGTGACCAAACGGCTGTGTTTTACGGTACGCGCAACGCATGCCGAGATCACATCACGGCTCCAACAAGCAAATGGAGGCTGGATGCTGCCCGGAATCATCTATGTGGCGCTAATAGTCATAGGGACCCTGTCCAGCATTAGGCAGTGCAGGGAATCCAGACAGCGCTTTATGCGAATCGCCCTCATCACGGCCCTAGCCATAGGCGTCATATCCATCAATGGCGCATGCCAAAGGCGGACCCACGAGTCAGCGACAGGAAGGTCTCTTGGAACTGGGGCCGTAGTCAGAGCGAACCAGAAGGAAGCTATCAATTCAGTTTCCAACTGATTTTCTCAAACATAAGCAAGCGATCCAAAATTGAAAGGAATTGATTTGAAGAGGAGCATCGACGCGGGAATCATCGGTCTTATGTCGTCAGATGAGATGCTGATAGCCGGCGGGGCTGTGGGAATTGCTGCAGGCGGAATACTCCTTCTCGCCCGCCTACTCGGACGCGATGAGGATGGATTCAACGTCTTCGGGCGTGACAAGGAAGGGTTCGACCGCGACGGCTACGACAAACAAGGCTATGACCGCAACGGTTTTGACAGAGCTGGGTTCACCGCATCTGGCTACAACGCGAAAGGCTATGACCGGAAGGGCTACGACCGCCATGGCTACGATGCCGACGGATTCGACAGGAACGGATTTGACAGCAACGGCTTCAACATCTATGGCATTGATCGCGCAGGCCACACCCGTAATGACTACCTGGCAGACGGCGAGGCGCTGCGGTTGAGGGCATGGGATGCTCACCGTCAGATGTGCTGCGGCGACCCAGACGCCTACGAACACGCGTTAATGACCGTAAGAAAGGGGCTCGAGAAGGCCGTCCGCGACATCCTGACCCATTACAAGGGAATCGAGGCAGACGCGAACAGCCTCGGCGCAAACATGCATGCGATCAAGAACTACGTGGACGAGGACATATACGGGAAAATCAACGGCGCCAGGCGTCATTGCAACGATGCAATGCACGACAAAGGCGAGTCAAAGAGCCATGACCAGGTGCACTTCTGTTGCATGACCCTGAAAGACATCAGCGATCTCGTCAGCGGACTCGCGACCGCATAGACAACGGGGCCGGGCATCAACCCGGCCCCTCCGCACAAACAGTCAATCGGGCAGCTCAATCCTCCCACCTGTTTGCATCGGTCCACCTGTAATTCGGATCGGTGTTCCTACGCGGGTCGTTCTTCCACTTCTCAGCGGAACGCCTGGACATCTCTCGGTCGATAGCTCTCATCTCATAAGTCTTCACACCCGTGCCGTCTTGACCGTTCTTCATCCACTCGAGTCGCCTTTCCTCATAGGCATCATCAAGCTCCTGGTCGGTCGCATTCTCGAGAAACTCATCGAAGCCTTTTCCGAACAATCCGTCAAATACCCTACCGAGAAACCCCATGAGCAATCCCCTCTCGTGCGTTACCGCTTTTACCCTGAATTGTTATGCTGCAGATGGAAGCCGACGGGTTTAATACCGCGGGCTTTGCCTCGAATTGATGCTACGGCGCGTTGCGAAAAACGTGAAGTAGAAGCTTTTGCGAAAAACTTCCGCATGGGGGCACAGATGGCAAACCACAGTAGAAAGATCCACATCGACGGAAGCTGGTTCAGGTGGGTTTACCGTCAGCTCGGCACAAGCATGAACTCACTTGCCAATATTACGGGATGGAGCGCTGGGCAAATCAGAGCCTCTGTAAAAGAAGGCATGATGACGCCCGAGCTGCTCAATGCATGCGCCAAGGGACTTGGAGTAAACCCGGACTATCTCGCGGGCAAATATAACTGGACACTCAGCATCGAGATTATGGAAGACCCCGAGGTTAAGGAATACTGGTTGGGCGAGATCATGCAGCCGAGTCGTCATCCCTATCTTCAGTCGGTACAAGCTCGAACAAGTTACAGTGACCTGCGGCGCGACATGCTATTGCTCCACGGCGTTGGACAAGATGTCTATAAGGCGCTTGACAAAGAGCACCGCCAAAAACTTGATGAGGGGCTTGATCGAGCCATAACGCACGTCCTACAGCATTACTTTCCAACCACACACCAGGACGAGTCATCCATGCGCACGTTCGGTGACGTATTTCAAGATGAGAGCGACGTGATCGAGTTCGTGTTCGATTGGCTTGTCGAGCATGGAAAAGCGGAAATTGGGGTCCGAGAGGAACCACAACCCCACTAGTAAAGCACGTGGGGCCTTAGCGTCATCTATCCTTCGCTTCGAACAGAACGCCGGAGAAGTCTCAGAGAAATTACATCGAGAAGCGCCAGATGCGGTAGTGTCGGGAAAGTTGGTGTAGCGCCCGATCCGAAGCGAGTCTGCCCGGCG
>ERZ1026880.677-NODE-677-length-16585-cov-4.277435_pt1 | contig 16585 bp, 18 predicted proteins | sample MGYA00380170_ERZ1026880 | MGnify/ENA primary metagenome ERZ1026880 (study PRJEB33269, sample SAMEA4719806) | human gut metagenome | biome: human-associated habitat; feature: organic feature; material: feces | place: Cameroon | collected 2013-10 ...
CATCTCAGAAGCTGACGAACGATTCGGTTCGACCTTCTGCGCCTCCAGATAGCTCGACTCAATTAAGTCAAAACAATCTTTCTCAATGAGAAGCTCTTGATATTCTGAGGCCGCATTCTGCAACTTGCTGTAGTTTTCTACCTTACCCTTCTCGTCATCAGTCAAGGCATCATACTTAGCCTGAGCGGCTTGAATAGCTTCCCCCGATTGAAGGGAGACTTCCCCGATTGCATTGATTGCACTACTCACTTCATTGACCGCACTACCAGCACAGCCAGCAAGAGAGACAATAAGCACCGTGCACATGACCACTGACGCAAGCATCTTCCTCATTGTTACCCCTTCCCTCGTTTAAAACAGTCATATTCGGAATCGATTCGCCTCAAACCAAATCAATATGACTATTGTTTATTGGCGCTTAATATATATTCGTTGCACAACAAATACAGGTGGCAAATTACGCACCGTACAGGAAGACGAACTCCCAACAACGTGCGTCCTCCTCATGTCCACGACAGAGTTGAAGTTCATCTAGCCAATCGTAAGCGTCTTCAAGAACAAGGGCTTATAGTCAGAACCTCGGCCGAACTCTAATTCAACCGGTGATGAAGTATCCTTCAGCACCCATACCAACTCAGTCGAAATGGTTGCACCGCCCTTAACTTTCGTGAACGAATCATTGTAGTCGAAGATGCCTTTTTCCGAAGTCACGCCAGGCGTATCAAGCTGTACGCCATTCTGATATGCCTCAATATGGCAATAGGGATCGTTAATCAAATTGCGAGCATCCTCCGAGCTGTTCTGGTACCCCATCTTCAGCGCAAGACAATATTCACCCGAGCTTCTTTGGACGATGCGCACATCGCCGGGAGTAGCAAGGGAATCCGCTCCACCAAAAGGTTCAGGAACACCGTCCTCCCACGCGACTTCGAAAGACGCGGCCTCACTGCTTCCACCACCCTGCGAATCGGCTGCCTGAGGCGTTGTGGCCGATGACTCGACCTCGGCTTTCGTGTCAGACACTTCTCCTTTTGACCCTGAGGTCGCACAGCTCATCAACGACAGAGCAAACACCGCCAACACTGCTAAAGTTCCAAGTCGCCTTTTCATTTAATCCTCCTATGTTTACGAAAATTCAGTGCTCTTTTATCAGGCACCGATATAGCGAATAGTCCCCTCTTCGATTTCATTGGCTTAATTACAAGCCAAGCAAATCCTTCTTCTTTCGCGGCTCTCCCCCAAAACCATAAACGGTCTGTTCTAGAACCGAAACTATCATCTGATTTGCCTGATTTGCTGTACAACAAATCAGGCAAGCACAATAAGCTGCCGAATGAGCGCAAACGCATTTTTCGAAGCACGTATACATGATGATTGAGAATAAAATTTAAAACTTAAGCACCTGTCCGAAGCATGAGCCAATCGGGCAACTTCAATCAGATCATCACCTATTTTTTGCGGTCATCGTATAAGTGACCAGACTTGTCGTAGTGATAGTGGCTAGCCTCGTTTTCTGCGGCTCTTCTGCCTTGTTCGTCCTTACTCAACGAAGAACTGCTGGAACCACTTGAACTTGAACTACTCGAGCTGCTGCCACCACCTGAACAGGCGCTAATGCAGCCACCCAGGCCAAGAAGGATCACCAACGTAAAAGCAATCGCAATCACTTTTTCTTTCATCACGGCCCCCTAGTTCGGCTTGTAGTCGTTGCGAAAACCGCATTTTTGGCAATAATACGTAACGGTTTTCTTACCTAGAGCGCCACCGACTAGCCCAACCGGGCCGAGGAGGACAGCACCAGCTGCAGCCTTCCCAACCGAGAACCCTTTATTTGATTGATCTACGGCTTTCCAACCTTGCATTTCCCCGCATGATGGACAACATCTTGGTGCTTTACTTGCCATGATGACACCTCCGCGCTCAATGAGCCGACACGATGCTGCGGGGAGGTCTTCGTGAAGTGTCGTGATAAGGAAGGCATCCGCCACAGTCACCACAACTGCAAAGGCGCGCATAAGCGAATCACCCAAGAACAGGCAGATGCCTTCCTGGTCAGTGATTACGCTTATGCGGTTGTGCGCCCCTCACAAAGTAAGGTGCAGTTGTGGTGATGCCACTATAGCATGGGGTTTCTTTTTGATTGGGTTCAAATCGAATAATTGGAGTCTGGATGCATCGAACGCATCTTGTCGCGTAGTAAACGCAGTATCAAAACCAAAGCTCTTATCTCAGACGGTGGCAGCTCAAATGCGAAAAGCAGAACTACCACCGCGAACAGCTATATTGTCGTATTTGGACTCCGAAAAAATGTAAAACAGTAGTAAATTGCTAATCTAGTAGTTTGTTTTCGCCTTCTGACCTGGTGCTTCGCTCTTTACCTGCAGATATTGCCGTGACAATCCGAGGATTTCCCCACGGCGCAAGCCAGCGCCTAGCGCAATTCGCGCAACGTTCACATGAGCCATATCCGCCGTGTGCTTCTGTTGTGGGAGCTTTGCAAGGGGATACTCCCGAGATTCCTCTTCCTTGAGGGCTTTCATGAGCCGTGAGACGCCTTTCTTGTCGAGCGCGGTACCACGGGTCGATTTCTGCTGCTTAGGGGCTTCAACGCGGTCACAGGGATTCCGCAAGACAATATCGTCGTTAACTGCTTGCCGCATGATTTGCTTGAGAAGAACCGATGCTTTTTGCACCGTTGCTTGACCAGCACCCTCTCTTGCAAGCGTGATGTAAAGGGTGCGCACAGTCGTTGTGTCAATGGCTCCAAGCGAAACGGATTCCAAGTGCCTCAACAGATAGGCTAGTATCTCGTTGTTGCACTCAATCGTGGAGGGCGCGAACCTCCCCGAGGTCTTGCGTGCTTCGAGCCATTGGTGTGCGTATTCGCCAAACGTCACCTTGTCTGCGTCGAGCTTAAGCCCCTGCTCGATTTCTCGCACGAACTCATCGAGCGCCCGTTTCGCTTCGGTCTTAGTTCCCTTGAAATGGCGGCATTTCTGTACACGTTTTTTGTGAGCGGATCCTCGCCAAGGCTCACGACAAGCTGCCATGAATTTTTGACTTTCTCGCCTTTCTTATTCTTTACCGGGCGTACGCTGCCATGTCCTTTTATCTTCATGATGATGTGCCTTTCAAGTGTTGGGCAAGTGAGGCCGAGGGCTTCATTTCCTCGGCAACTCACTTGCAAGTAATGATTAAGCGACTAACAAACACCCAGTGCATTCATGTGATGCCGAAGCAATGCACGCTCGCGGTTCACAAGAAATAGGCTGATGACGTCGAACCGGACAGGGAAATCGGCGTCGTAGTCCTCTTCGCGATTAGCAAGCCAGTCGATGGCGGCACGTTCAAACTTGTGCCGCATCGCCTCCGGCGTTTCCTGCTCGGTGCTCTCGGCGTTTTGGCATCGCACCTGCACGAACGCAAGCCCATCTTCATCAGCGGCAACAAGGCCGCTTAGCCCGTCGTTCTCCCATGTTCCCTTTACTTCGTAACCTTTGAGATCTAGATAGCGCTTTGATGCGTTCATTGCCTGTTCTCTCGTAGGATCAATCGCTGCAATCATATCTTGCCTCCTTGCCGTATTGGCGGCTTTCCTTTATCCGCCATCCAATGAAACAAGGTCGGTCGTGTAGATTTGGCGCGATTGCGGTCGGCGATGCTCTTGGTGGCGTCGGCATGCCCAACGGCATTCCTTTTCGCAGCGGGTTTGGCTCTTAGAACACAACCACGACGGACGGGGCGGGCAAGCCGCTGCTCCTAGGGGAGCAGGTTCCGTCCGTGCGCGTCATCTTCCCCGCGCTTGAGCAAGCAAGCCCAAGCATTCGTTGGCTCGGCATCTTTCGCCGCTTCGCTGATAGGGGGGTATCTATATATGACTAAGCGGAAGAATAGGAATACTGGAAGTTCCCCTGAGAAAAATCCCCCTATCTTCCAAAGTCGTGCATGAAAGGCGCGATTGCTGGCGGGCATTGTGTTGCCGCGATCTGCGATGTACGACGGGAGCATAGTGCGTAAGCATCCGGTTATGCAAAAGACGGGCAACGCTGTTCGTAACGTGCTGCTCAATTGGGAGATGCAAAGCTGCGGCAAAATCGGCGGGCGGTTATGCGCTCCCTACCTGGTGAGCTAAATCAGCCTTGAATCACAAACGGCGTGCCGTGCGCTGAAAGCTTGGTAAGCTCTCCGCATTTCTGGCGGCGGTGTCAGCATCGGAAGTGCAAGCAACCGCCCCAGAGGTTCGGCATGCAAGGCAAGCATTGCGTCATTGCGAGCATGGTGAGCCTCGCAATGGTCGGATAGAGGCGCGTGCATACGCGCTCTATCCTCCCGTAAGCTAGGCTACCTGCGTTCCTATTATAGGAAGGCTGCACCCTGCACACCCTGCATCTGCTGGGTAGGCTGGCTGTTGCTCGCTGGCGGTTGCGCCCTTCGAATCTCGGCTTGGTTTGCGCTCGATACGTTTTCGAATCGCTTGCTGCTTTTGAGCAGCTGTACGAGCTTCTTTCTTTTCAAGTTCGAATGCCGCTCGTATTCCTTCCGATTGATCGCATCACGAGCGCCCATGTAACGGTCGAGCTTTTCCTCGAATTCGGCAAGTTCCCCATCTTTCGCCGATGCATCCATGCCTCTCGTGACGCCAGGCTTACGGGCATTTCGTTTTGCCAACGCGCCTGTATCGTCAACTCGATGGCAAGGATAATCGAACCACACGTTCACGGGGTCGTGCTCGGGATAGCCACGCAAGACGAACTCCATCCGGAAAGGATCGCCCTCGCATTCCCCAACTTCTGCTTGCAGCTCGATCATGTCGATTATCGCGTCTGCGTCACGGGCGAACACGCCAGACCCGGAAGCTCGGTCTTCTGCGTCTTTCCATGCCTGATATCCTTTTGAATGATGATGCGAGTACACGACGCTGCAACTCAAGCCCTCTGCTAGCCTGTCAAGTTCTCCGCAAAAGCGCGTAATGGCGTCAGCGTTGTTCTCCACGCCGTCTTGCACCTTGTAAGCGGGGTCGATGATTACCACGTCGTAAGCGCTTGCCCCATGGACTGCTAACAGGGAATCAACCAGATTGCTAATGTCCGAGACTTTCCCTCGCAGGTTGCATATCGTCAGATTGTCCTGCACCATTGCCGGGTCGGCTTTCAAAGCTTCGCAGACCGCGAACTGCCTATGCATGAACACGGCATCCCCGATTTCCAGGTTGGCGAACAGCACGCGCCCCCTGCTGCATTTCATACCGCACCAACTTGCACCTGCTGCTATGCAAGTTGCCAGCGAGAGAAGCATCCAGGTTTTCCCCGACTTCGATGCTCCGGTAAGCATGACCTTGTCACCCTTGCGCGCAACGTCTTCTATGAGCATTTCGGGCAATGCTGGCAAGTCGCTTTCGCTTAAAGCAGGGCGTTGCATGTATGGTTCGATATTCGTCGGCTTACGGTCGCTGAGCGCTTTAGGGAATGGATTATTGCCCTGCATTGCTTTGGCCTCTCTCGATGAAGTCAATGAGCCAGGCACGAGGGATACGCCAGAGGTTTCCGATTTTCAAAGCCCGGATGGTTCCCTGTCGGCAAAGCTGGCGCACGGCACCGGGTTTGAGTTGAGGGCGCTTGCAACATCATCGACAGTTCCCACGTCGGGGAAGCCTGATAGAATGGAAAAGCCCTCAAAGGGATGTGCGGGCGCAGGTGCTTCTTGGCGGGAGGCCTGCGCTCGCGTTTCATTGCTAGCAGTCATCGGACACCTCCTCGAACAGATCGCCCTTGCCGTTCCAGCCCGCCTCGCGCATGACCTTCTCTATCAGGTCGCGCTGTTTGTAGCCTGGCTTGCGGTAGCCGTGTTCAAGCTGGTAGATGCTGCTCGGGTGCATAGTCCCCGTACGCCGCGCAACCTCGCTTTGCGAGAGGCCGAGCCTCGTCCTTTCCCGTTGTAGTTGGAGCATCGCTTTTCCTTTCCTCCGCATGTGCATCTTGTCCGTTACCGATAACAGTTACAATTTACCTATAGGTAATCCGTTATTGGTCGAAGCGTAGCCAAGGGCTAGGGAGTTCTCCGTTATGGCAGGTGAGCATGGGAAAGACCGCGAACTTGATTTCGCCTATTGGGCGAACTTGGGCGGCAGTCAATCACTGACTGTTGAGGAAGCCGAAGGATTAATGGGCTTGCTAGGGTTTCATCGATACCAAACTGGCCTGGAAGGAGCCGAGGCGTTGGAATGCGCTCTCATGCAGAGCGAAAACCTCTATCGCGTCGCATGCTTGCTCGCCTATGGTAACGGTCTTGCCGACCTCTGCGATATCGAGCGTTTCACGGTGATGGCTGATACGGCGTCTCCGTCAGATGTTCCGAAAACTCGGGCAGACAATGGGAGCGAGGAAGACCCTTTATTCATGCTTAGGGTCACGCTGCCGTATGCAAGGTGGGTCGATGATGCGCGAATCCCCGAACTGCTCTCCACGTCAGTTAATCATCGTCAAATTGTAAATCCAGGGAAACCTACATTCTTATATGTTGAGCGTAGCGTCTACATGAGTAAGGGCTATCAGACCTATGATCTGTTCGGATACCCGAGCGCATTAACCGCAAAGCGTGGCGGCGCATACAACTGGTCGGAAGCGTGCAGGTTTATGGGGCAGGTAATCGCCAATGCCCAAACGTTCAATAACTATCTGGGAATCTACAACGGTAGGCCTTTGTTCGAATCACGCTGCGGCTTCGATTCTCTATGGCAAGCCTTGGCTGAGCTGGCCGACAAACAGGCTCCTGGCATATGTCCCGTATGCGGCAGGGTGATAGACCGCCGCCGCAACGAGAAGGGCGGGCATCCCAAGAAGACATGCGCCGCCCATTCCGACAAGTTCCAGAACATGAAGAAGGCGCTGCAGAAGAGCGGCGATCCCAACATGCGATTTGCCGACAAATACGAGGAAGCCGTGAGGCAGCAGCGGTGGAACGACGAGAGTTTGAACGAGCGGCCGCTACGTTGCGAATCGTAATCCTGCCATTCGAATCTAGCGTTTCCGTCGATGCGCAACGGAGATCACAACGGCAATGACAGCGCAAATCGCAAACCCGCACAACAGGAATAAGAGCGCCTTTCCCCAGCGTTCAAGCAGGCTAAGCTCGTCGTCGTTGCCTTCGTCGGGCGTTTGAGCGTATGTGTGTCGCGTCGGCGCATCCGATTGAACTTCGTCTGGATTGGTGACATCGTACACGATTCCAAAGGGCGATTGTAAATCGCTCACGCTTCCGCTTAGGCGCACTTCAGCAAGCGCCATGTCCTGGTTAAATTTTGAATCTGAGAATAAATACGAGACCTCAAGCTTGCCATCGACGCAACGCTCAAGAGCGTATCCCCGGGTTTCTTTATCAAGCGGTACAGTCAGCGTAAACTGCTCCTCGGTTGCAAGATCGGGGAGGATGCTCACACGAAACAGAGCACCGATATCGCCCGCGCGATACTTCTTACGCAATTCGTCGCACGCCTCACATGATCCTTCAGGGTGAAGCGCCGACTCTCCCTGCTCGACCTGCAAGGATTGAACGCCGAAATCCTTACGCTCGACTGAGTTTCCCGCTGAGGCCGATTCTCCGCTTTCATTGTGGGTGATGCTTGCGCCGGAATGCTCGTCTGTGAAAGAGTAGTCCACTCTCCTGATGCTGGGGGCATCGAAAGACGGGTTCGCTTGGTCGGTTGTATCCGATATCCTGTCAACCCCTTGGTTGCTCTGATTATATTCGTTCGGTTGGGTGATGACGGTTCCCCATGCCGGTTCAATCGGCATGTAGTACAAACCTGCAAGCATTGCTAGGAGCAACGCTATGCCGAAAAGGCAGAAGAACTGAATTGCAATTGCGGGGGTATGTGTGCTGCTGCTATCTGAAGACATCTGCATCCACCTTTCACGAGTAGTGGATGCTGTCTGCTGCGAAGGAGAGCATCCACCCTTGTCGCCAGACAACCCAATGAACGCGCAACCACGTATCAGAAGGACGGACAGATGCCCTCCTTTGCCGTGGTTTGCTAAAGCAGTTATTGAGTTGTCTGGCGATTTGTAAGTTTATCATTTGCATGTGGCATGGTCGAACGCCGCATGGCGAGCACAACTTGCATGCGCGATGACTATTACGGAACTATCACGGCGCGGAACAACATAGGCGAACAAGAACAGATATGGAAGGCCATGCGACCTGCGGAAATTCGACACCGATGAACAAACATAATCCCAGGTCAACATGGAAAATCGTACTGTCACGTCGGAGGTCGCGAGTTCAAGTCTCGTACTTCCCGCCATTGAATTCGAAAGCCGCCTTCGGGCGGCTTTTTTCATTCCCTGCTCAGCAGTGCGGGAAGCACCTTGTCCCACGTCGCGCAAGTAAACCACCAGCGACGTCCTTTCGCCTCCCCGTCACGCACGCTGCTTTCCCGTGAACTTCTCGATGTCGATGCAGTAAATCTTCGTGCGAGCAAGCGCCTGATCTGTGAACCCAGGTAAAGCATCGGGCGCAAGATGAGCCATAATGCGCTCAAGGCCGTAACGTTTCATCTCGGGCGACTGAATCCGATGCACCGTTCCCGTCCCCACGATCGATCGATACGCATACGAGTATGTACACGCGTAATTCCCCGTGATAACGCCCTCTTGAACGTCCATCTCGATCGCGACACGCGGCTCGGCATCGAACACATCAACCTTACGGCCTTCAACCGCAGAATGAACCCAAAGAGCAAGGCGGGGCTCGTCCGAACCCTCCAGATCCGCAGGATCCGCCCAATCGTAGCCGAAACTCATGGGAACGATGAAAACGCCTTCGTTATCGACGGCAGCGATGCGCACTGTCTGGCAAGCATCGACGATCTCGCGCAGCTGGGCTGCGCCCTTAACCTCTCGACCGGCAAGGCGCATAGAGCGCCCGGGCATTGCATTGTTCATGAAACCGTCTCTCTTTCATTTTCCTCGTACGGCAAAACGCGCGTCAGATCGTCAGGCTTATAGGACAAAGTGTGTCCTATAAGCCGATCATTCGATTTGGCTTCATTTTCTCGCCTTACCGGAACAGGGTGATGACAGTTCCGTAAAGAATCCCCTTTCGCGGATTTCTTCAGGCGGAAAGAGAACCGACCCTTTCACTCCACACGAGAACGCGAATCGTCAATCAAAGGCATCAGATCGCGCACGCGCACTCCAAGAACATCCGCAAGACACATCAGGGTTCCAACCCGAACATCCTCCCCGCGCTCGGCGCGAAGCAGAGTCGAACGGCTCACGCCCGCCAGACGCGCCAACGCGCTCTTCGACAACCCCGCCTTCTTACGACAAAGCGTCAAGCGCTGACCAACCAGCACTTGGCGCTTCTTCACCATGTTGCCCGAGAAACGCATGCCGCAAACACGTCCACGCTCTCGGTCTTAGGAAAGCAACGAGGTGAGCGGTCCCTCGGAAAGGATGGTCACACGCTGCGTGGCACGCGAAATGGCGGTGTAGAGCCTGCGCTTCGACAACGCGTCATCGTTGTACGCTGCCGGCGTTGCATCGGGGATGATCACGCGGTCGAACTCGAGGCCCTTTGCAAGCGGAAGGTCGAGCACGACGACGCCCGAGCCTTGAAGTTGCATGTCGCCTTTCACCAAAACGGCTTCATCGCCTAACAACTTGGAAATGCGCTTGGCAGTTTGCCGATCGATCGCAACGACCGCCGTCAGACCGCCTTCACCGGCGCCGGTGCGAACCTCTTCAAGAAGAGCCTTCTCCCACTTGTCACGCGTTTCGCATGCTTTGATGGTGGGAACCTGACCCTCGCGCTGAACCGATGAGGTCTGCACGCGCTCATCCTTGTCAAGCAAACCGCAGAAAAGCTCGGTGATCTCGGGAGTCGAGCGATAGCTGGTCATAAGGCGGCACTCGTCGACAACGCCGTGGTCGCGGGCGAACAGCTCGTGGATCTGCTCGAACGTGGCCGTGCCGGGCTTGATTGCCTGATGCTGGTCGCCCAGAAGCAGGAAGTGGGCCCTGCTGAAGTAGCGTGACAGCACCATGAGCTGCGACAACGTGTAATCTTGCACCTCGTCGATCATGACGAAGCGCGCATCGCGGTCGGAGTCGCCCGTAAGCAGAAGGCGCAAGTACATCCATTCGAGCGCGGAAAGGTCGGTCCTACCGGTGATGCGAACGCCAACGCGCGTGACGTTCAGCCACGAGAAGTCGTCGATCTGGCTGACAGCGCTTCCCCACTTGACTTCGACATAGCGGCGCGACCACTTCTTAAGGTCTTCCTCCGACTCGGTTGAGATCTGCTGATCAAACAGAGCGATTTGTTCGGTAACGGGAAGCGTGTCCACGATGTCGAGGATCTCGTCGCTTCCGGCAAGCGACTTCAGTTTGCTCTCAAAACGCTCGTACAGCTCTTCGTTGACCAAGGCCGCAAGACGCGGGCCGGCGGTTTCGCGCGAGAAACGCGACACGGCGCCGCGAACCTGGGACGCCTTCAGAATGACGCGGCCGTCAAGCGCGATGTCGTTGAAGTCGCCGTCGACCAACGCAAGGCCCTTCACGGCTTCCTCGAGCGCATGAAGGTTCTGCGCCGGGACGTCAACGGCCATGCCGCGACCCGTAAGGCCGCGCTGGTCGAAGAACTCGTTCCATGTGGTGATCTGAGGGTTGCTCTCGCCCATGTCGGGAAGGACGCTGTCGATGTACTTACCGAAAACAGGGTTGGGCGTGAACAGGTGCACCTGCGAGGGAACCAGATCCTCGCGATAGCGGTAGAACAGGTACGCAATGCGCTGCAGAAGCACGCTGGTCTTTCCCGAGCCGGCGATGCCGTTGACCAGCAGCACATCGACGTCGTCATGACGGATGACCTTGTTCTGCTCGCGCTGAATGGTTGCGGTGATGGCCTGCAGCTTCTCGGAGTGACGCTCGGAAAGCTTCGAAAGTAGCAGCGGGTCCTCGATGGCCACCGCCGTGTCGAAGCACGCGCGCAGCTTGTCGTGGTCGATGTCGAACTGACGGCGAACCTTCAAATCGGCTTGAATCACGCGATCATCGACGCGGTACGACGTGGGGCCGATCTCTTGGTTATAGTAGGTCTCGGCAACGGGGCTTCGCCAGTCGACGATGAAGTGGCGGCGGTCGTCATCAGTCATGCCCGCCGTTCCCAAGTAGATGTCACGCGGGGCGGCGCCGGCTTTGAATTGCAGCTGCACTTTCGCGAAGTACGCGCGCGGAATAAGCTGTTTGACCTTCTTGTAGCGATCCATGCTCACTTCCATGGCGCGGTTGTAGCCCTCGATGATGCCGTTCATCGACTGGTACTCCGCCAAGGTTTCCATAGCCATGTCGTCGGACGAGAAGTCAAGTGCAAGCTCGTCGCGCATGTCGCTCATGTCCTTCGTGGCCTGACGACGGATTTCAGCGATGCGATCTGCGGTTTCCGCTTCAATATCAAGAAGCTTGGCGTAGGTTTCGCTAAGGTGCGCCTGCTCTTGCTCGAAGGCCTCGTTTGCGACGTTCTGATCGGTGTCCATAGATCCCCTTTGCGCTGCGCCAAGATGGCTGAACTGAAAATTCGACCAAATACTTTACCTCATCGGCAAGCCCGATTGCAGCGAATCCGAGAATCCGCAAAGCGGCTCCGAAAACCAGCACATGAGCTTGCGGCAAAGGCGCGAGGCGAGCGCCTTACTTGGAGCGAAAGATGCACTGCGGCCGAACCCAAGCTCTGGAGTGATTCTTACGTCTGGGTTACGGCTCTTGAATCTTGCGAAGTCGGCTGTTAGGGTACCTCTCCGCTATGAACGAACCGAACAAGGCATACACCCTGAATCGCGAGCTTCCCATGCCGGGAGCCTTGTCCGACATTTGCCGAAAAGCAATTGCCCAACCCGCCTTCAAGCAGTCGCTTTCCTCCTATCGCAGCTGAATTCGCGCTCTGTCAAACGCGAATCATCCTGTCGCCGCCCTATTGGTCCGCGACAGGCAACCCCCATAACTGCGAAAGGAACCTATGTCTAGCACTACTGTTTCCGCGCCCACCAACGGGCGCATCACCGGCACCCAAATCCGCATCGTCGCCGTCGTCGTCCTTGGCGCCCTCTTGGCCCTGTTGAACCAAACGGTGATGTCCCCGGCACTGCCGGTCATCATGGCCGACTTCAACATCGATGCCTCTACTGCTCAGTGGATCATGTCCATCTACCCGCTGGTCAGCGGCATCATGGTGCCGGTATCGGCGTTCCTCATCGACAAGTTCAGCACCCGTAAGCTCTTCTTCGGAGCCACGCTGGTATTCGCTCTTGGCACGCTGATGTGCGCCGCGGCGCCCGATTTCACCATCCTCATCGTCGGCCGCGTGCTTCAAGCCGCAGGCTCAGGCGTGCTCATGCCGCTGGTCTCGGTGGTTCCCATGCTGGTCTTTCCCGTTGAGAAACGCGGAACCGCTATGGGCATGGCGGGCATCGTCATGTCAGCCGGCCCCGCCGTCGGCCCCGTCGTCGGCGGTGCCGTGATCGACGCCTACGGTTGGCGCACGATGATCGGCGCGATCGTGCCCTTTGCGTTCGCGGTGTTGGTTCTGGGCATTTTCATGCTGAAGAACGTAGGCGAGCTTAAAAACCCGAAACTCGATCTTGTCTCGGTTGCCCTTTCCACCATCGCTTTCGGCGGCTTGTTGTACGGCTTCTCGAGCGCCTCGTCGTTCGGCTGGGGCAACATCGTCGTGTTGGGCTCCATCGCCGCCGGCATGATCTGCCTGGTGTTGTTCGTCGTTCGACAAGGACGCATCGACGACCCCCTGCTTCAACTGGGCACGCTGAAAACGCACGAGTTCCGCGTAGCGGCCATCATCGTCACGCTCATCAACGCCGCCTGCCTAGTTACCAACACGCTGTTGCCCCTTCTTTTGCAAACCGCCCTGGGCGCTTCAGCCTTCGAAACCGGTATGGGAATGCTGCCTGCCGCTGCAGTTGGCATCATCATCAGCCCCATCTCGGGCATCGTCTTCGATAAATTCGGCCCGCGCGTTATCTCGATCTTCGGCCTGATGCTGATGACCGGGGCCCTGTTCCTGCTCTCGCTTTCGACAGCGAACACGCCCATCGCCGTGGTTGCGCTGTTCTGCATGCTGCAAGCTGCCGGCCAGGCTCTGGCGAACATGCCCGTGAACACATGGGGCGTCAACGCCTTGAAGAACGACATGATCGCCCACGGCAACGCCATCGCCAACACCGGTCGTCAGGTTGCCGGCGGCTTGTGCACAGCGCTTATCATCACGGTCATGACCAGCGTTACCGCATCTGCCAGCACGAGTGCCAGCATCCAAGTTGCCACGGCTACGGGCGCCGGCGTCGCCTACAAGGTTTGCGCCGCTATCGGCCTGGTGTCGCTGATCTACGCCATCGTGAGCGTTCGCCCTTCCAAGAAAACCGCTTCTCAAACCAAGGAGGCTTAAGCTATGTCCGAGATCCTTTCCGAGCGCATCCCGCTTGAGTTCGAAGGCACGCCCATTTCAAGCATCATGATCGAAGACCCCTTCACCTGCTCGAAGAACAGCACGATATCCGACGTGGTTCGCATGCTTGCCGAAAACGAGGTAACGAGCATGCCCGTCGTCGACGAACGCAAGCAGGTCGTTGGGTTCATTTCCGACGGCGACATCATGGGAGCCATCGCGCAGCACCGTGCGCGAACCATCTTCACCGGCGGCGACGCGTCGATGCTGTACTTCGACGATCAAACCCTCGAGCAGCGCATCGACGGCCTGAAAGACCGAAACGTCATGGACTTCGCCACACGCAAGGTTGTTTGCGCGCGGCCAGAACAAAGCATCGCCCGCGTGGCCGATATGCTGGCGAAGAAGAAGTTCAAGAAACTTCCCGTGGTAGACGACGAGGGAAAGCTGGTCGGCGTCATCCGACGCTCGGCCATCACCAAATACATCTTCAACGTCATCTTCAAATAGCGGAACGCAATAGAAGCGAGATAGGCGGTGTCGGACTTGTTCCGCGCCGCCTTTTTCGCGCTCAAACTCAGATAACCCCACGTCTTGCGCATCCGCAGCGACGGAGCCGTAACAAACGTTACGGCCAATCAGACCAAACGCCTTTCAAACAGCCGCCCAACAGCTATCGAACGGGAATTGCCAATATGAAAGCGAGCACCCTATCCCCCGTTAGCAGGCATTAGAATCAACCGAAATCGAAAGGACGGGGATGGGCAACCAGGACGAATACCACGCCGCACGGCTTGAACTTGCCGCCGAGACCGCAAGCATCTTGGAGGGGGCACGCGAGATAATCGGGCTTATCGCAAGCGACCCCACATGGAACGGCGAGTCGACGGCACTGGGGCAGGTTGCTGTCCTTTTGGACGTCGGCCTTGGTCATGCGGGCAAAAACCTTGAGGAGCTGATGCGCATCGAGAACCTTGGGCTTGAATGAAGATGAAGCGCGGCGATATACGACACGATATGAAATTGCTGCGCTGAAACGTGGCTTGATATCTTGCAGGATATCAGCTTTATTTACAGCGGCAATACGCTTGCCGCATGGACATGGCCACCAAAAAGAAACAGCTCGGACGAGCAGTGGAACGTGAGCGATCTAAGCAGAAGCTCACCCAGCGTCAGCTTGCTTACATGGCCGACACCACGCAAGCCGAGATCTCGAAAATCGAGAACGCGACCTCAGACGTCAAGGTCAGCACGCTGATCAGGATCAGCGAGGCACTTGGCATCGAGGTGCGCGAGTTCTTCTCGTTCTAGCGCTCGCGCCTTGAAACGATCAGAGCGGTCGGAACGCATGCTCCGACCGCTCTTCATTAACTTGCGATTCTTGCGCTTCCCTATGCATTCTCGCGCTGAGCGACACGAGTGATGCTCACCGTGGTCAAGGCGGGCTCGCCTTCGGGCAGCGCGTCGTTATACAGCTTCAAGCATTCCTGCATAAGCAGATCAGCGCGAAGCGCGCCGGTGTCGTGCGCTTCAAGCGCGAAATGAGCAACTTCAGGGCGTTCCTCATCGAACATGATGGGCTCGACCAGATGATCAGCCACATGGAACACCTTCTCTTTCTTGCGACGAATGCGCACGATGTCCTGAGTAACGGGCAGGCTACCGGGAGCGCGCGAGAACTCGACCTCGTAAACGCTCACCGGATAGGCAACCGACGCGGCCTTCGCATGCGAATCGATGTAATAGGCGTCCTGAACCATCAGGTCGCGCACGCTTGCCGCCTTAAGCGCCGCAAGCGCCTTATCGGCGGGAACGTACTCGCGCAACTGAATATCGAAGATCTCACACGTCGATCCGACACCGACGGGCAGCGCCGCGCCGAATGCGATCTTCATATGCGGCGAAAAGCCTTGCGAAATGGCGAAAGGCAATCCCGCACGACGAACCGTGCGCTCAAGAGCATGGGCGACCTCAAGATGAGACAGAAGCGCCAGACGATCGCGTTCGATGTACGTGGCACGAAGCACGAAGCGACGGCCGGGCTGTTCAGCGTTGACGTTTTTCTCGCTCATTTGCTTACCTCAATCCGCCAAGCACGCGAGGAGCCGCGAGCTCGTTTTCAACCTTCATGCCAGGGCATACGCCGCACGCCGAGCAACGTTCGAACGAGCAGTCGGGGGTGGTGATGCCCTGCGACGCCAACTCGCGCTCGTGACGCAGGAAACGCGTGCTCACACCCGTGGAGACATGCTCCCACGGAAGCACGTAGTCAAGCGGGAAGGTAGTCTGCGCAAGACCGGCAACGTCAATGCCGATATCGGTTGCGGCGGCAGCCCACGCTTCCTCGTCGAAGTGCTCGTCCCATGCGTCAAAGCGGGCGCCACGATGCCACGCGCCTTCAACCAACGCGGCGGTTTCGCGGCCGCCGCGACTCATGATGGCCTCGATGAAGCTGGTTGCCGCATTGTGCCAGTGCACGATGACCGAACGGCGCTTCACGCTGGAGCGAACCAGATTCACGCGACGAACGGCCTCTTCGGGAGCGATCTGACCGTCCCACTGGAACGGGGTCTGAGCCTTCGGCACGAACAGGGCGAGCGACGCGCTGATCTGAACAGCGCCCTTCTGCTCGCGCGGAACGGCGGCCACGGCGCGGTCGTAAGCGCGTTCGCACAAACTCGCGATTCCGCGCAGGTCGTCATCGGTTTCAGTGGGAAGGCCAACCATAAAGTACAGCTTGCAACGACGCCACCCCATCGAGAAAGCCGCGTCGATAGCCGAGAACAGGTTCTCCTCGGTCACGTTCTTGTTGATGACGTCGCGCAAACGCTGCGTACCGGCCTCGGGGGCGAACGTCAATCCGCCCTTCTTCTTGCCCGCAACCAGCGCAGCCATCTCGGCGCCGAACGAATCAAGGCGCTGCGAGGGAATGGAGACGCGCACTCCGGTGCCGTCGCATGCCTCGTTCAGGCGCGTGAGGATCTCGGCAATCTGAGAGTGATCGGTGGTGGAAAGCGAGGTCAAGCTGACCTCGTCGTAGCCCGTTTCCTTAAGGCCCGCAAGAACGGACTGCACCACGTTGCCGGCGGAGCGCTCGCGCACCGGGCGATACATCATGCCCGCCTGGCAG
>ERZ1026880.682-NODE-682-length-16469-cov-10.143719_pt1 | contig 16469 bp, 16 predicted proteins | sample MGYA00380170_ERZ1026880 | MGnify/ENA primary metagenome ERZ1026880 (study PRJEB33269, sample SAMEA4719806) | human gut metagenome | biome: human-associated habitat; feature: organic feature; material: feces | place: Cameroon | collected 2013-10 ...
GCAGCGTCAGATGTGTATAAGAGACAGAATAAATACTACTATCATCATTATTTTTGTCGGTATTTTCAATTATAATACCGTCATAATCCCCACTATTATATTTTTCTTTTATTTCTTTATAATTGGTATCATAGTATTCAACTGGTGTTGCATACTGCCTGCCACCTTTATACAAAGTCATTGCGTTACTTGTGTATTTAATATGTAGAGGTTTTTGGATTTTTAAATATGTTTCATATACTTTCCCATTCCTTCTATAACCATTTGTTCCTGCAAAATTAGCATAATCATCTGCCGAATCTTGATAAGCAGATTTTTTGTTAGTAAAGAAATTAAAGCCTTTTGAAATTTCACCATACAAAGTTTTATCACTATCAAATATAGTAATATCGTGAGATGGCGACCCATGATAAACCACCAACGGCTTACCGCTCTCATCAACAACTTTACTATCTCCAAACCATTTTTTAAAATACTTGCTATCTGTTCCTTTTTCGTTCCATTCTTTGATAGCATTTAGCTTTTCATTTTTAGTCGTTGCTCCTGCTGTTATTGCACGTTGAAAATGCGTATTTGTTTCTGGAGATAGTACTACAGGAGTAGAGTCTGTGGAGTTACTTTCTCTGTTACTTAACTTTTCTCTTAATTGATTCGCAAATTGTTTGTTTTCGTTATTTTCATAATCTTCAATCAGATCATTTGCAAGTTCCATATCATCAATAGATAAGTTTTCACCTGATTGAATTTTTTCTAATAAATCAACTTCTGAAACCATTTTATTTATATGCTCTTCATCTGAATAATCATCAGGAAGATTGCTGATTTCGTTTATCAATTCATTGTATCTATTATCTATAGTTTGCTCTTGCTCGTTGTAAGTTATGCCGGAATGAACAACTCCTTTATCGTCAATAAAAGTTTCTTTGTTATCTTGTTCGATATTTGGCATATCTTCATTGATTAAATCTTCAATATCAATACCGGTTTTATCTGCAATAGAACCAAGCATATTAACACCTAGTCTTGCAACTTTTTCAGCTTGATCTCGGTTTGAATATTTCCCGGTATCTAATAAAGTTGTTGTTAGATTATCAATACTTTGTTCAATTCGTTGTTCAGAAGTTGTATCAAGATTTATTTCTCCATTTTTGATTAAATCTTCTACGGCTTTTTCTTTATCGTTTTCTGATAAATTTTTCATTACATCAATAATTTCATCATCTGTTGCGCCATTTTGTTTCATGTGGTTTCCAATAATATGAGATGCGACAGATAAAGTTCCGCCTTGCAATGCAATTGCTCCGGCAATAACAGCCCATTCATCAGGAGTTTTAAAAATCGCTTTTGCATAATTTTCAAGAGTCCTTTTGTCATCTCCTGTTCCAAGAGTTAGGTTAAGAACATCTTCAACAGCTTCCTCTCCCATTTCTTCTAAAAAACCATCAAATCTTGTCATATCTTTTAAAAACTCATAGCTTTTGCCTTCCGGTTTCAAGAAATTAAGTTTTTCATAAGCTTTAGAAAGTTCAGGCAAAACATTATCAACAAATTTAGCGATTTTAGGTTGAGATTTCATATATTTCAAAATTGGATTTGCAATATATTTTTCACTAGCTGCCCCCACTCCACGAATAGGCATACCAATTAAACCGCCAGAATATTCGGAAGCAAAAGCTGCAAACGTAGAACCTAAAGACTTCATAAAAGAAATAGCCGGCTTTTCGTTTGCATTTTTAAATATTGTTTCACCTTTGTCAGTAAATTCCATTCCATTTTCAAGAAGTCTTTGTTGATAATTTTCATAAGTATCATTCCAGCCGGTTGGTAATAACGCATTCGCAGTTCCACCCTTAGCAATATTTCCTAAATGATATAAAGCCTGCTCTCCAACTCCTGCACCTGCTCCAAGTTCCGGCATCAATCCTAAACTTTTCAAAAACCAAGTGCCGGTTGCAACTTCAAGTGAATATCTTATCATAGAAGGAAGAAAGCCGTCTGCAACCTTTCCTCCAAACGTATAACCTCTAACGGCTTCCTCTTGTCTTTCTTGTATTCTATGATTAAGGTAATTTAATTCATCTTCTCTAATTGGTTCTCCGTTTAGAATATGTTGTTGAATTTCTCTTTCTTTTTTGTCGCCAGAACCACTGATATAACCACCGATATAAGGAATCCATTCTCCTCCTATAAAACTATTTCCTAACGATTCCTTAAAACCAATTTTTTTAGATTTATCAATATTACTTGTTTTATTAACTCCTGACATTTTTACAGAGAAATCATCTGGCGCATTTACTTGACTTTGGAAACTTGCATTCCCCATTCTGTCAATTGCAGCTCCTGCTCTATCAAAGAATGATGCAGTGCCTTCATTTACTCTCTGATTTCTGGCATCAATTTTGTTTTGGCGTTCTAGTAATCTTTCATCTACAGTAGAATTTCTTGAACTGTTGTTTAAAGCATTTTCAACTGCATTAAAATTTGCATTGTTATCAATATTATCGTATGTTCCGTTGTATAACATTGCCTTTTTACTTGCATATTCAAAAGGAGCTATCCCCCCTTTTTCTTTCCACATTTTGATATTTCTCGTATCATTAATGGATTGTTTTGTAAGTGGACGCAACTCATTTATCGTACTCGAAAATTGGTTACGAATTTCTTCATCACTCAAACCTGTTGCACGCAAATAATCAACATTTGCTTTTGCATCTTCAACTGAAATGCCGTTTAAGTTTAATATATTCATTTCATCTTGTGTTATATCAACTGTCATTATTTATCCCTTTTTATAATCGATATATGTTGTTTGACAACTTTGTTCCGTTATTTGGTTTAGCCGGATTTGCATTTATTAAGGTTACGTGAGCGTGGTTTACGTGATTTGTCCCATGCTGCCTATCATATTTCCTTTCATCAACGATTTTGGGATTTCCTGCAAAATGAGCCAAAATATTTGGGTCAGAAGTTCCAAGTGCTTGAATTGTAGGAAGTGCAAGTAGTTTTTCATAAATCCTGATTCTATTTTTGATATTATGTTCAGACATCGATACATCAGCAGCTCTGCCCTCTGCGTGGTGTGAACCGGCTTGATTTCGATACCTATCAGTAACTGTTAATTTTATTCCTAACTGTTTAGATATTGTCGGAATTTGGGTATCTGCAAAATAAGTTAAAACTTTTTGTTCGTGAGGTTTTGCTTTTGTATAAGCAATATTTCTCATTGTTGTTGCATTATAAGAATAGTTACTTATTTTCTGTTGAGCTTGTGACTTTTGAGTTTGGACTTCTTGATTTAAACGATTGTTAATAATTTTGTATTTTTCTTCATCAGAAGGCATTTGTCCGTTATGAGTTTTTTGGTAATAGACAATATCGTTTATTACGTTTTTTGTAAAACCGACTCTGGTATTCATTCCTTTTTCTAACTGCTTGTAAAGAAGAACCCCATCTGCACCTTTATATCCCAACGAATTAGTTATATTTTGTAATTCTTCATCTGTAATTTTTCGTCCTTTGCGAGCTTCTAATTCTCTTGTCAAAGCTTTAATTTCATTAAAGGCTACTTCTTTAACATTTCCGCTATTATCAAATAATCTGTTTCCGTGATCTAACCCTGCGGATTTTAATGCAGCTTTAATCATTTTGTCATCATCTTTTAAGGTAGAATAATAATCACCTTTTTTAATATCATCTTGAGCCTTTAAAAATTGTTTGTATTCGCTATCTGGTAAATAGCCTCTATATTTATTCAAATCTTCTTTTGCAAAACCTTGAGCATCATTAACCCGTTTTTCATATAGATATTCCCAAATTTGGTTATCGCCTTGAGGTTGCCCATTTTGGTTAATATAACTCATTAGTGACAATTTATCTTTTGGATCCAAAATATTTGGAATATCGTCGTATGCTAAAGATGTTCCATTCTGTGCAGCTTCAACAGCTTTGCTGTAAAAAGAATTTAGTGCATCTCTTTGCGCTAAATCCTTATAGTGTTCTTCATCAGAATAATGTCTTTTTACACGTGATACAACCATATCTGATAAATTTACATCTTTGATGTTTTCCGCTTTTTTAATTGCATCTTCCTCATCTTTTGCAGATGCAATAATATTAGTTGCAGTTGTTCTTGCATTGTATTTCATTTCTTCTGATTTTATACTTGCAATGTATTTTGCATGAAGTTTCGGATTAATTTCATTTTTATGCTGATTAAAATATTCTCCTGCTTTAAGACTTCCTTCTCCAATATAGCTTTCCAAAACGGCACTATATGCATTAGATTTTATTTCTTGTTTTTTAGCATTAATTGTATCAGCATCAAGTTTCTGCAAACCACCCTGCCAATCAACAATCTGTAATGCAGAATCCAAGTGAGTATTCATTTCTTGTGGATTGTTTCTAGAATTAATCATTCCTTTTATTGCGTTATCAATTCCAGTTTTTCCTTCTGTTTCCGCCCAAGCTGTTGTTTGTTGGAAATCGTGAGCATTAACACCTTGCGTAATTCTTGCTTTTTTTGCTGCAATAATACTATCCATTCGTGCTTGATTTTTAAATGATACTCTATTTTGAGATTTGTAGTCATTAACAAATTCATCAAAGTTTTTCATAACTTCAGTGGACTTTCCGACTGCATCTTTTCCATTCATATAATAATATCCAGTATCTTTGTTGTAGAGGTTATTTTCTTCCCATTGCGAAAGTTTATTCGACATTTCAACCATTTTAGTTTCATCAATTTGTTCAGAAAGTTTAAGAGCCTTATTTGCAAGCTCACCAAATCCTTCACTCATTTTCATGGTTGCTTTGGCTTGACTTCCGCCAAACATATCATCTGTAAGATTATAATGTTCATACGGCATTGCAGTGCCGTTTAATCTTGTTTCTCTACTAAATTCTGGGACTTGTGGCATTATGTATTTCCTTTTAGATTTCTAAACCTTTAATCTTTTTTGTGCGATAAAAAAATTCAAAATTTTTTGGAATATTTAACCCTAATGGATGAGGAAGATTAAAATTAAAACCTATCCATTTTAACCAATTTTTTGCAAATTCATTTTTGCAGTAAATAAAATTGTATAAATACCAAAACTTTTTATCATATTTTGCAAATTCTTTTTTTAGTTCTCGGAGTAAACACAACTTGTGATTTATAATATCATCTGTGCATAACATCCAAACAACACCTACTCCGGTTGGGTCTTTATCAAGATGCCAAGCTCCGCCCATACAAACTGGAACATCTCCATCTGGGTTAATCCCCATCAAAACATCAAAATCTGTTTTCATAATGCTATCGAAAACTTTCTGTTTCCAATCGTTGCCATGTATTGCTTTAACTTCCTCCAAATCTTCATCTCTCAAATGATTTAGAATATAAAGAACATCTTTTTTATTTTTAGCTTTTCGATACATCATAACTAAGCATTCTCATTGTCTTGAACATCAATTGAACAGCTAACAGAAAGAATTGTTAACGGTAATGGTAAATCTTGTTTAATATGAATAGTTGCTTCTGTAGTTGGACTAGCGAAAACTGTACTTGATTTGTCTTTTGAGAATAATAATCCACTGTTATTTATACTTTCATCACATCTCCCGTTTCTGAAAGCACTTCCATCAGTACCAACAAATAAGAAATCTTCTCTTGATTTGTGGATTTTAACAACGACATTATTAATCAGTTTTCTAAGTCCTTGTGTGTTTTCCCCTTCAATATTTAGGGTTTCAAAATCAAATTCATAAGGCAAACCGACAACAATTGTTTTTGCAGGTTTTGGAAGGGTGATAGTACCATTTTGCACAACCAAATCTTTTATAATTCCGCCATTAACATTCGCAATAACTTTTTTACCTTCAAGATGTTCTAAGCCGCTTATATTTGATACAGGAGTTTCAAACTCTGCATACAAACCGGAATCTACAAGAAAAGCTTTTCTTGCATCATTAATAATTCTAGTTTTTGTTCGTTCTATATATTTTACATCTTTTCCATTGATATTTCTTTTAATAACGAAATATGCAACATCTTCAAGACCTTCTCGGATTGTGTCAACCCATTCAAAAGTTCCGTCAGTTTCAAGTCTAGTCCAACCACAAAGTTTCTGCTTTTTGTTATAGGTCATTGTAACTGCAGTTCCATCAGTAAATATAACAAATATTAAGCGATAAGGTTCTTTGGCATAAGCCATACATTTAATTTCTTTACCTTCAAATAAATGATTAGAGAAAAGAGAAAGTTCATCTCCATCATACTTGTCTGTCATCAAATCATATCCCAAATCCCTTACAACAGAGCCACCTGATTGAACAAATACAATCATTGAACCTGACACAATTGGTTGTACATGAGAAGAACCATAACAAGATTGAATTACTGCTGCTGGAGCCGGATTTGCTTGAAGTGTTCCGTCAGTTCCATTAACTTTCCATTCTGAATCTGATGTTAAAACAATCAAATCTTTCATTGGAATAAGATGTCTAACTTCTTCATTCCCGTCAATATTAATTGTAATTGCATCAGTTGCAATTAGCGGTCTTGAAACATTAAAGTTATTAATTGCAGCCGTTTGAGAAGTAACAATCGCTTGTGGGGAATCAGGAAGATTTCCAAAACATCTCCTTTGTTGAAAATAACATGAACAATCTGGATATTGCTCATCTTCAAACGGATTTTTGGTAATTGGTGCAGTATTTGACAAATCCGGTTCTATATTGTCATCTGTAAATGATAGTGTTTGAGATGTTCCGACATATCCAAATATCCCATTAACAGACCTGTAAATATTATATTCACTAGCTCCATCAACTTTATCCCACGTTAAATTCATATATTCGCCAACGAGCCAATTAGCTTCTCTATGCCCAACAACTTCAACAACCTCTGAACGTTCACTTTCTTCATTTGTTTTTTCATTAACCGCAGTAATAACATATTGATATTTTCGGGTATTTGAAGATGTACTTCCCGACCAAGTTACTTTAAAATTTACAGGCGAGTTTACGCTCGGTTTAAAAACAGCATCTTCTATTCTCCAATCATAATGAGAATATCTAACAAGGTTTTTAGTAGAATACTTCCCTAAACAAGTTAATGTCAGAATATCTCCGGCACGAGAACATTTTATTCTTGATAAATCTTCTGCGGCATAAGGCGATTCTATTTCAACAATTTGTCCTCTTTTATCTTCTTGCTCATAATCTTCAGGATAAACAATATAAGCCCCATTTTTCAAAAAGCGAATGTATTTATCTCCAAATTCTAACATATAAGTTTGAGAAGTGTTGAAAACAAAACTAATAGTTCTAACATCTTTTTCACTAATTTTGACTTGTTCGCAGAACTCTAGCCCCATTCTGTTAGAAATTCCACCTTCTTGGTGAATAATCGCATTTTTAGCAGATTTTAAACCTAGTGCGTATTGTTCAAGATTTGTTCTCGCATCAAGTCTAGGGGTTAGCTCTCCTCTTGTAAAACTAACCTGTGTTATTCGTGTTGCCATTATAACCTCTTAATTAATACCTTGAATCGGTAAAATCCTTATCATCCTCATCTTGCGTAACATTTTTACGAGCATCGGTAACGATTGCTTGTCTGATTGCTAAATTGTAATCTTGCAAATTTGTATTTTTTTTATTTGCAGAACCGACAATTACTTGCGCCGATAAATAAGCAAGATAAAAAACTAAAGCATTTGTAAAACTTCCGGAAAAGAAGTTTTCATTTTCAACGCGTTTTGTGTATCTAAGAATGCAAGGATTAGTATTTGTAAGAATAATTTGTTCTCCATTTTCATTAATAGCCGGAGTAAAGCATTTTTCTTTTTTATCATCTGGTGAAATAATTGCACGTGGAGCAATACAATCATTTGGATAAGTAAACGCATATAAGAAATTTGGATCTTGCGATTTGCTGAAAGATGTCGACAATTCCTTAAATGCATTTGCAAAAATCCATTCGTGAGCTTCTAATACAGTATCTCTCGCAATTTCATAATAATTGTTCAACAAAATTGCTCTTGGATCTTGTTGTTCTGTATCGTGAATTGGCGCTGATACACCGAGATTGTGCAAAACTATATTGTAAATTTTTGTGCGTGTATTTGACATGATTTTACCTTATGCAAAAGTTATATTGTCACCTTTAAGCCCACCGCTTAATTTGTCTTTATATTTTTTAATGAATTGGGTTTATACCAACTACTAGCAACTGATGCAGCGTCGCCTAAGCCTTTGAAACCTGAGCCGATAGTCCCTGTTATCCCTGATTTGTAAGCATTTTGTCCGGAGATAATGTCCATGTTGGCTTGATTTGTTAGGTTATTTGCCTGTCTTTCATAAGCTTGAGCCTGAGTTTCTGCATTGTATCTTGTAGTCAGTGCATCTAGTTCTCCCATTGCAGCAGTATCTTCAACGACATCAAGAGCTGTTCCGGAAGATACATCAATTCCATTTGCAGCCATTGCAGCTTGTTGGGCTCCGACTTTTTGCAGATTGCGAATTTTTTGTAGGCGTGATTCCTCAATTCCTTCTTGTCGTTTCATATCCGCATTTGCCTGAGCGATTTTAGCATTTCGTTTATTAACGTCGGCTTGATAATTCATTTGAGCCTTGGCTGCATTCGCTTGTTGAACACCTGAAACAACTCCCATTGCAGTACTTGCAGCTGCGGAAACAAGTGACACTACAATTGAGGCAACAATACCTTCTGAAATCCCGAAATCGCACATTATGCTTCAGCTCCTTCAGGTTCTGCAAGTTTAGATTTTAATTCGTTGATTTGTTCAATAACTGTTTTCTTGTCAGCATCTTCAATATAGATGTTTCTATCAAGAGCTTTTGTTAATAGTTCATCAAGAATTAGTTCAAGTTTTTCATCTGTTTTGCCAACTAATTCATCTTGAACATCTTCTGTTTCTGTTTGAGTTTCTTCAACTTCATCAGTTTCAACAGTTTCTTCTGTTTCTGTTTGAGTTTCTTCAACTTCATCAGTTTCAACAGTTTCTTCTGTTTTTCCTGCTTTCTCTTTGATTGTTTGTTTATCAGGAATTAGTGTTCCTTGTGTTACAACCGTTTCTTCTTGAACATCTTTTGTTTGCCCCAAAACTTTAGCCCATTCAGGAACTTTTTTATCATCTGTGATTTCAATAATTTCACCAGCTTTTACAATATTCCCATTATAAAAAGCTTTCTCAATTGCAATTATTTTTTTCATTATTTAACCTTTCAACTTATTTAGTTCAATAAAGGAGATTAAAATTAATCTTCTTTCTCTTGCTTTCCGTACAAAACTTCCGCAGCGGAAGAAGCATTATCTAATGCTTTTTTCTGTTTTTCCAAAAGAGGAAGAACATATTTCATTTTTTCTTTATCAAGCTTTATTTGCTCGGCTTCAATAATTGTCCTGACGGCTCCTTCTATTTCCCATCTATCGAATTTGCCATATTCTTTCTTCTCTGTTTTTTCTGTTGTTGTTTCTTCTGACATTTTTAATCCTTTATTTTTTTCAAAAAATCCGAATGCAAAATAAAATCCACATTCGGATTTTTTCTAACTCACACTATTTGCTTACATATCCTGAAAAGAATTGTCATGCCCTGCAACAATTCCTGCCGTGATTTTACCTGCTGTAGCAGTACCGGCAACGGTGTAATAAGTTCTCATATAACCCAAATTCCCTTTTGGAATATAGTTAATTGGGAACTTGTAGCCGGCTTTCAATTCTGCAACAGGAACAGCTGCTGTTTCAGCAATTGTTTTCGGGGTTGCAAAATCTTCTGTTGCTGATGTTTGAATACCAACTTTAACAGATGTAGCACCCGCGAAATCTTCAACTACTTGCAAAAGCAACGGAATTGGAGTACCAAACGCTACTTCTGTCATATTGTGTTCAGTGTCAGCCATTTTTACAATGTTTGTTGATGCCGCAGATGTTGTAATTGCCTGAGCATCAGAAAACAATGTTTCCATATCTAGTAACATTTTTTATATTCCTTTCTTGTTTTAAAGTGTCAAATAAAAGGAGTTTCAGAGAGGAAACTCCTCAAAACTCAGTGTTTATATAAATAAGAGGTGAAGATTATGCAGCTGTTTCAACCTTATCTTCTGTGTCAAGAATTGCGTCACAGCATTTAATAGGAATACCTAAGAAAGTAACAACCTCTTCTCCTGCAACTTCTTTAAGCGATAAACGAACATTTGTTTTGTTCATTGCTTGCAAGTGCAAATAAGTTTCGATTGTTTCGTTTACATAGATAACAAGTTTAGAACCTGATAACTTAACGTGTTTTTTAGCTCTGTGATAAGCGATAACCATTTTTTCAATAAGGTCAGCAGCATTTTTTGTTCCAAGTTTTGAAACATCAATATTTGCAATTCTTGCGCAAGTTTTGTAGTTTCTCACACACATACCGATATCCCAAGAGAAATGATCCTTGTAAACTCGGTATTCATTACCATTTTCATCATAAGCTGGCTCATCTTTTAAATCTTCGTGTTGCAAACCTGCTTTTGAACCTTTTGGATAAAGGAGATGAACACCCTTTTCACCCCAACCTACAAACCAAATTGAAGTATTTGTATTACCGGTTCCACCTGCATCAACAACTTGATAACCAACAGTATCTTTTTTCGTAGAAATTTTGTTGTATCTTGTTGCTAAACCATCGAATGCAGAGGCGTTTGTACCTTTGTTTCCATAGATAATATTTTCTTGAACAGTATTGTTCATTCCTTGAATGTGGGCATCTGCTTCATTTAATCGGAATTGGTTAGTGTTTCCGTTCAAATCAGCCAATTTTTTATCGACCTTAGAAAAATCTTCAAGCATTGCCGTAGCATCTGTAACTTGTGTGTATTTCCCTTTTGTACAAGGAACACCTTGATAAAATTTTCTAAATTCCGGTGTTGGCAAACCGTTTCTAACAGTTGTTTTGTGACTAGTTCCATCATTACATTCAACAACGACAGCATCTTCAAGCATTGGATTTGATTTTGTAAATAAATCAATCAATGTACTTGTGATGTTTCCATTTCCTTCAAGTTGAGTGTAATAATCCTTCAAAGAAAGATAGTTGTTTCCTTTTGTTGCCATTTTCTTTTTCTCCTTTTTTGTGCTCGCATTAAACGGATTGCAACTAACACCGTCTTATTGCGTGCAGTTGTTACGACATTTATTTCTTATTCTTCGTTTCGTTGTCCGTAAAGAATGTCGCAGGCTTCTAGTTGTTTTTTGCCTGCCGGAATTTGTACATTAGGCAATTTTTCTGATGTACAAAGTTTTCCAATATTGTGAAAAGTTTTGATAAATTCAGGGTGATGAGTTAAGCCCTTTTTAGTAATGAAATCAGTAAAACCTTTTGTCGCAACGGCTTTCAAACCTTCAATTGCGACATCAAGATACTGATTATATTGAGCATCGTCTGAGATGTTTAATTCTTTATCATTATTAAGCATTTCGGCATAAGCGAGTTTTTCTCGTTGTTCAATTTCTGCACCGATGTCGCCAACTTTGGAAAAATTCTTTTCTGCGAGTTTTACGGCTAATCCCATCAATTCATTTGCAGATTGGTTTGAAAGATTTAATTTTCTAGCAATCGGTTCAAACTCTCCGATTAATTCTTGATCCAATTCCATACCTTCCGGTAGAACAGTTGTAGAATAATCAAAATTTTCAGGACTTCCGTAAATTTCAGCATCATTATCGGAAGTATCAGTTTTTAAGCCGTTAGCTTTGTTTGTTTGATCTTTTTCATCATTTACTTGAGAACTGTTGTTGTTTGCCTCATTTGCGTTAATCCCTTCCTGTGGATTTTGAGCAGGGTTCTCATCTGTAATTTGTGTAATTTCTTCGTGTTCCATTTTTTACTCCTTCTGATTAATTTCCAGTAATTTCATATATGCGTCTTTATTTGCGTGATAGCAGTTATCCAGTAACCACATACCTTGCTCACGTCTGCCCAAAGTGATATAATCTTCTTTTTCGGAAGATGTTCTGTTTATGCCTCGTTCAAAAGCTCCCAGTTTTAGGAGAATGCGAAAAATTGTATAAAAACCGTCATCACTGTTTAGGACATTTGCGAGCTCTCGTAACTCGTCTTTATCCATTGATTTGTCCTTTTCTTATCCGACTCCAAGTCTACTTGCCAAATTTCCACCAAAAGAATCAATGCCACCTAGGTTTTTAACCATTTGCGTACCTTGTTCAATAGCTTGCATTTGTTCTTGTTGTGCTTGCTTTTGCGCAATTTCTTGACGTTTTTTATTTACTTCATCAGTTGAAACTAAATATTTTGGATTGATGTTTGCGATTTCGGCATAATCATCAACAATTTGGTCTGAATTAATTTTATAAATCACTGTTGGGTCAGTCATTTGCGCAAGATTTACGGTAAATGTTGTAAATCTTTCTGTTGCGGAAATTCCTTTAATTTTTTGCGCCAAAGCAAGAGATGAAACAAATTCAATTTCCATTTCTTCTCGTTGAATAACTTCTGGCGGTTCAGGCATTATGCCGGTTCTAACTGTTTCATAAAAAATCCAATTAAGAATTGCTCGTAAACCTTTATGTACCTGATCTAATAGCGGAGAAAGAAGAACCATTTTTTCTTCTTTAATTTCATTAACTTCTGTTGCAGTTCTTCCACGTTCAGCAGTGTTAAGAATTACGGCAAACAAATCATTGTAAAAATGTTCTTTAATCGTTTCTTTCAATTCATCGTTATGTTGTTTTAATTGAAGTATTTGCGGATTTACTTCATATACCGGTGAAAGCCCTCTACCGTTTTCATCTTCTGCTATAATTTGTCCTGGAGCATCAGTAATTCCTTTTTGCTTTTTAAGAGATGCAGGTCCTTTCATTAAAGGAACTGCTATTTTTTTCATAGCAACGGAATATGTTTTTGTTTGCTCTTGCAGTTGTTTAACATCTGGTAATGCTTGTATTCCTGGACAATTTGAAGGGTAATTATCTTCGCCGTTTACTTCTGCTTCAAATATTGCGAATGGGAATTTGTCAAAACCTGAAACACTAAGGAACTTATCTTTTCCTGCTTCATAAGTTACAGCAATAAATTTCTTATGCTTTGCAAGAGGAGAATGTGGATTATGTTCTTTGTTCGGTTCTACGAAATAAACAAGTTCAAATAGTTGAGAACTTGAATTGTCGTACGCTGATTGAACATCAGAAGAACAATTTTCATAACCGTATTTTTCAACAATGTTGTCTGCCGTTTCCATGTAATTTCTGCAAAGAGCGTTCGGTTCTCCTCTGTGGTCTTTTGAATATCTGTACGAACCGACAGGAAGCAATTTGAAATTGGCAACAGTTTCATAATCCGATTCCATTTGAATATTTCCAAAACCGTATGAACCAAGTTGTTTGTATGCTCCAAGCATATTTTGGTAGAAGTTAGAACTTGCAAGTATTCTTTTCATAAGTTCTTCTTCTTCGGAACACCAGATTTTTACTTCATGAATGTCGTTAAGTTCTTTGTTTTTCATTTGAACTTTGAACCAACGAGTTGCAGCGGAAGTAGCTCCTGATTGCATTCCTGCAGCAAAATCATTTACTGCTTTTATGCTTATTGAATCCCTAATTTTGCGCGTTTTTTTTAGTGGTTTGTTAACATCAGTAACAATAAACCTGCTCATTTTTGGTGCAAAGTATTCAGAAAGTTCTCTCAAATCTCCTTTTATGTTGTTGAAAACATAATCCATTTGAGCTTTTTTCTTGTTGAAATAAGCAACATTGTATGAAAAGTTTTTAGGTTTTCTCAAATCTTTAATTTCGATTTCTTCAAGTTCTAAACCTTTTTTCATCTTATTCCCCTAACAAACCTTTCTTTTGTGTAGTTGCTTCATCTGTCAGACCTCTTGCAGAAGTTTTGATATTTCTACTTGCAAGAGATGCCGTTTTATTTCTGGTATTTGTAGATGCTTTCGAAACACTTGCATCAGCTAAAGTTGGTGTTGCAACTTGTTGCGTATTATCATTTGAAACTGAAGGCATTTTTGGAGTTGAACACATTTTTATATATCCTTTCTATTAATCATCAAATTCAGTAATCAACCTAAAGTCGGAGTAATCATTTCTTCCGGTTTCATTAAGCAAATATTGTGGGTAATAATAAATTCCGTATATTGCCATCATCAGAGCATCTGCAAAATCGGGGGATTCGTTTTGTTCTTTCCGAATTTCTTTTTTATCAAGAATGAAAACTCTGCCAGAATTTGGATTCCATTTCGTTTTCATATATTCAATTTGCCTTGCAGAATTTTGGCAATTTAATTTTAAAAATCCGCATTCAAGCATTTCTTTCAGAGCCATATAACCATCAGCTCTTGCATTACCATTTGAAAGATTTTTTGCCTGCATTGCTCCTCTGAAAGCTACAACATTTTGTAAACTATTTTTTAAAGAACAAATTATCGGATATCCAAGTCCATCAGCATCACCGATTAAGAAATTTGGTTGCCATTTGGAATAGATATTCATTATCTTTCCTTTTGTAATATCTGTATCAGCCTCACTCCAAGTAATTGTTTCAGCTTCTTCCCAAACTGACATTGAAACCTGAACCAATCTTTTAGCTACACAGAGGTCTCCACCTGATGCTGATAAATCGACAGCCATGATAGAATTGTTCGGGTGTCGTTCATTATTCCAAGTTAACGTTTTTGCTTTTTCAATCTTGTCAGAAGCGACAAGATAATTTGAACCTTGTTCAAGAGGTAAGCCAAGCCAGATGTGATTGTAGTCAGACATATTCAATCTCTTACATTCTTTAGCCTCATCAATAAGTTTTTGAGGGCAAAATGGATTTTCAAAATAATTAATATGGATATGCAAACAATTTTTACGAGAAATACAATGTTGATAAACCGCATCAGCTTTAACATACCTGTTCATTGTGAAAATGATTTTAGAGTTTTGTTTACGAATAGTCGGAATAATAACATCTACCGCACGTTTAGTAACTGTTTCAGCCTCATCAATCCATAAGATATCAACGCCTTCAAGACCTTTGATATTGACGATTTCCTGTTCTCTAAAACCTTTAAAAAAGATAACAGAGCCTGTTTTTCTGTGAACAATTTGTTCTCCGGAAGTGTCATAATCAAGATTGTATTCTTCAATCAAATCTTTAAAGAGTGCAAAAACAGAATGTTTTACAGAGTCTTTGATTACACGACCGCAACAGACTTTGATTTTTCTTTGTTCTGCAAGCCAAAGAATTAACCTTCCTACTGAATGAGTCTTAGCAGAACCTCTTCCACCTTCGAGAAGAAATAGAGAATATTTGTTAAAGTCAAAGATAATTGGATATAGTTTGGGCGGAATGTTGAGAATTTTAGGTAGTTTGATTTTCCTCGCTTTCGCCATCAATAGCCTCTCCAATATCTAATTCAAGGGCTTTTCCGTCAACTTCAACTTTTCCCATCTCCACAACAACTGAATTATTAACAGTTGCATCATCTTTCATTAAACCTTTAAGCTTGCACTTCATTTCAATAGCCTTGTTTGCAGCAGAAACATTTGGTCTGCCTTCCTTGTCACGAGATTCAAGTGCAATAATTTTCATTTCATCAAACTCTTTAAACGCATCATCAATAGAATATTTGATTTCTTCTTCAATATGTTCTTGTATAGTTTTCTTGTACTCATCAATCCATAGGGTAATCTTAGGGTTTTTCAACAAACGAGAAGCTTCTACACAACAAGTAGCAGTGCTGGTTGTTTCTTTTGCATAAACTGTTCTGTACGCCTCTGTTGCATTATTTCCGTTAAGCAAATATTCTTTTACAAACATATTTTGTTTTTCAGTAAGAATAGGAAGTTCAGTCATGTTTACCTTTTGGGTCTGCGACCGAGAGGGCTGAGAAAGCTCAACCCTTCGGAGCAGGTTTTTAAGAAGAGAGAGGAGCGTTAAGTTTTCGAAAAAATCCTTTTTGTTAAAACCTTGTTACCTTGAAAATCCGAAGAATACTGACGAACTTGTGTCACATCATTCCTTTTGTTCCGAATTTCTTTGTTCACTCCATAAATCCAACCATATAAATTGTCGTGTTCAATTGAAGGAATAACAGTAACTCTTCTTTTCTTTTCTCGATAAATTGTTTTTACGGCTTCAATGTTGTTGAGATTGTTGCAAAATATTTTGTTATCTTGAATTCTTTTTTCTATTAGTAGAACAACATCTTCTCCACAAATTGGACAAATTGCTTTGTAAAGTTTTCTCGCGGTAAAATTTTTTATGTCTTTTAAAATCCACAATTCACCGGATTTAATTTTTTGATTACAACAAATAGGCACAACATCTCTCTCTTTCTTCCTCAAAATTTCCCAAGCTCCCGCCTAACTCTCGTTACGGTGTCCTTTTGAGAGCGATTAAAAACAAATTCAATCTACATTTTGCAATGTAAACCATTTTCAAAAAAAAATCTCGTTGATTGATTGGTTGAAAATG
>ERZ1026880.683-NODE-683-length-16444-cov-4.697480_pt1 | contig 16444 bp, 14 predicted proteins | sample MGYA00380170_ERZ1026880 | MGnify/ENA primary metagenome ERZ1026880 (study PRJEB33269, sample SAMEA4719806) | human gut metagenome | biome: human-associated habitat; feature: organic feature; material: feces | place: Cameroon | collected 2013-10 ...
GATCAACGCTCAGGTTTCTGACGAGGAATTCGATGCACGACGCAAGGATCACGTGACTCCGCCATCCAAGGCAACCAGCGGCTGGCTGGCAAGATACCAGCGCAACGTTTCCGCATCCTGCAAAGGCGCGGTCATGGAATAAAGGATCGCTGCAAAGCCTTCGGTACAAGGATTTCGGCATGCGGCCGGCTGACAGCGCTTGCTGATGCTTCTTGCTGGCGGCACCAAAGGCTGGCGACGACCGACCAGCGCGGCGATTATGAGTGTATAAAAATGAATGAACGATAAGAAAAGGAACCCCGGAGGATGCACGATATGATATGCATCTTCTGGGGTTCCTCGATTCTATAATATTATATAGGCCAGTCTGCCGGGCGGTTCCGCTACCGGGCCTTGAACTGCTACCGGGCTTTGAACTGCCTTGCCGATCGACTCATCCGTTTATCCACGAGCCGGACATCATCCGCCTTTACGCTTCCTTACACATTCGCTTAGCAGGTATTCCACCTGCCCGTTGATGGAGCGGAAGTCCTCCTCTGCCCAGGCTGCGATCTCATTCCAAAGAGTCGGGGAAAGGCGGAGCACCATCTGTTTCTTGGCCTTATCCTTTTCTTTCAGGCTTTTTTCTTTCGCCCTGACCGCCTTTTCTTTTTCTTTCAGTTCACGCTCCAGAGCCTTGAGTTTTTCCAGCCGCTGCTGCAGCTGTTCTTCTTTCTTACTGTAATCTTCTGCCACGACGACACCCCTTTGACCAGTGTTTCGTTATTGCTCTAATACAAGCTTCCGCTGTTAACAACAGGCTGTGCTTCCTTATCTCCGCAAAGCACTACCAGTAAATTCGATACCATCGCAGCCTTACGCTCATCGTCCAGCAGGATCAAGTCATCTTTTTCAAGACGATCCAGCGCCATATGAACCATTCCGACTGCACCTTCTACGATCTGTTCTCTCGCTGCGATCGTCGCCGCTGCCTGCTGCCGCTTCAGCATTGCCGCTGCGATTTCCTCCGCATATGCCAGATGAGTGATCCTCACTTCAAGGATCTCTATGCCGGCATCAAAAGTCTTCTCCTGTAGTTCAGACTTCATCTTTTCTGCGATTTCCAGGCTGGATCCTCTCAGCGTCATCTCGCTGTCATCATCCCTCATCGTATCGTACGGGTACATCCTCGCTGAATTTCTGATAATAGAATCACACTGAGTCGAAAGATATTCGAAGTAGTTCTCCACATTGAATACAGCCTTGGTCGGATCCGCCACCTTCCAGATGACCACTGAACCGATGATGACCGGATTACCATCCACATCATTGACTTTCTGCTGTGCATTGTTGAGTGTCATGGTTTTCGTGGAAACCTTCCTGCCTCGTGTCTTAGAGGAAGCCTTCACAGTTTTGCCTTTTTTTAAAGCTTCGCCCAGATCCTGGGATGTTTCTTCCTGCAAAGCACCTGCCGTCGGATTAAATGCAGTGCAAAACGGATTCACAAAGAAGAACCCGGCATTTTTGATAGTGCCATGATATTTACCGAACAAAGTCAGTACCAGCGCTTCATTCGGATTGACCACCTTAAGTCCGGCGAACATGATACAAAATAGAACAAAAAGCAGCACACCGATGACAACTCCCAGCCCTCCTGCTGCACCATAAAACAGAAGCGGACTGATGACGCACAGCAGCATACTGAACAGGATCCCCACAATATTGATGATGAGCATCAGCATTCCGGTCACCGGATGCAGTTCCTTCTCTATAATGTCGGTCGTAATGATGTTATTCGTTTTATCCATACTCATACCCTCCCATCTAAAATCTCCTGTTTGAGATTTTGCTCACACGTATGTGATATCATTTTGATATCACAATTATATCACCTTCACCCACAGTGTCAAGAGGAAACCGTAGATAAATCACGCCAAAAAAGTAATCCCGGAAGTGTTTGTGCTTCCGGGATCTTATCTTTTTTATATAATGTTCAGCTCACACAGCCTCGTCTACCGCAGTCTGAAGGAATGCATATAGTCACAAGGCTCCGTGTAGAATATGTGCTGTCCACCGAGGTATTTCTTGATCTCAAGATCGGCAAGACCTTTGCCCACTCTGTAGTAAGTCGGCATGTCTTCCCACTGCGGTTCATAGAACTTGACCGTACCTTTGCAGAACTGAGCCTGCGGCGGTTTGACCTCCCACTTGTAGTCAGCAGGTTTTTCCCATTTCTTCGGGTTGAATACAGGGTACTCTGCATCCGGAACAGTGATGTCATCTACTGACGGGATGTATCTGTAGTTCATCTTGCCCTGGCTCTGTGCAGCCAGATCCATCATTCGTTTCGGATCTTCCGCTTCGCCGTTAAGATCCAGCTGCAGATCCATAAATTTGAAATCCCAGCTGTAAGCTCTTGCCGTGCACTTGCCTTCATAGTGGCCAAATTTCGGCATATCTGCATAGATCTTGCTGTATCCGATACCATCACGACCAGCTACGATAGGATCTGCATGATTTTCGAACATGACCAGAACCAGATCTCCGTCCAGATCATCACGTTCGCCCTTGAAATGTACGGGTGTGGAAATGTTGATCAGAGTATAGGAATGACCGGCCAGCCAGCCGATATCATTGAATTCGCATGCCTGTACGCTGATCACAGGAGCATTGGATGTAAAGCATTCCGGAAGCAGTGCATCTACCTGTTCCTGATTCGTTTCAAACGATACTCCCAGACACTCTACATTAGAAGGCTGGTGAAGCATACGCTTTCCTTCCATGCTCTGCATAGTTGTCGTCGGTCCGAAGAATACCGGCTGCATATAAAACTTATCTTTTTCAAATTTGAATGCCATAACGATCTCTCCTTTCATACCCAAAGCACTTCTGCGCTTTATTTTCTGACTTTTCTTTATCTTCATTATACACCCGTATGTATCAAATTCAAGACATCTCGTGTGACGTTTTGATGTTTTTTTAACAATCATTCCGTTCGAATACGTCTTGACGTTGTACTGCCTTATGCTATAATAAAATCAAGAGGAAACCGTAAAACGGTTAGCCGAATTTTGTCAGATGACTGCCTTCAGCTATCAAATGAAAGGCAGTCATTTTATTTCCCGCACTATTCGGTACAGGATCAATAGATAAATTACACCAAAAATGTAATCCATCATACCAACCACCTCCTTTGAGGCTAATCCCAACGGATCCCCTTTAAGGTGTGGCTAACCGCTTTCACTTGCTCCTCTCGATTGGTTTATTATATAATTTTTGTTATTATTTGTAAAGTCTTCCGGAAGAAAAAGTAAAGCTCGCGCCATATTCCAAAGCGCGAGCTTTTGCATCATTATCGCTCTTCAAATCTACTGCGGCTTCACCTGCTTAGCGTCGGTACGTTTGCCCACAATAAAGAATCTGCCGTTCTTCTCGTGATAGGCACAGGTGGAAAGAGTCACCAGCTGATCACCGTATTCTGCAGAAACGCCAGTGTTGTACTCTGACAGCTCCTTGACCCCTTTAAGATACTCATTAAAGTCAGACCGGGATGTGATCCCTGCATACTGGTAATACTTGAACGCATCAGAATCCTCCGGATAGATCTTGGAGTAACCGGCTGCTATGATTTCGTAGGTGCCCTGTCCGCCTTTGTAGATCGTATCAAATCGAAAGGTTTTATGCTCCTGGTAAAAAGACTTGTCTTTGTACTTGAGCATGTCGTGGAACATGGTCCCATTCTTCATATTGTGCCCATAGATCAGGAAGTTGGATGTCGGCACGAAAATATCACTGGACGCATCCATAAACGGAACGCCGGCTGTCGCATGCTCCTTTTGAAAATTACGTCTCAGATAGAATTCCGGATCATCCTGTGTCTGCATGACCGGATAATCAATCTTGGTTCCGTCCACCGTGATCCATCCGATGATATCGCTGTTCGCCTCATACAGATCCACATACTTGCCGATGACCGTTCCCTTGTCGGTTTTCATATCCTCCCGCTCCGTTTTCAGCTTTGCCAGATCCTCAAGACTGCTCTGTTCCCGCATTCCTGTCAGAAAATAATTGAGCAGCATGCCCGCCGATCCTACAAACACGATAAGACAGAGTACGAAAACGATTTTTCTTCCTAAACTCATATTCAGGCCCTCTACAATTCTTTCTGCAAAGCTCTTTTAGAAAGAGTCTGCTCCTGCCAGTTCTACTCCGCTTGCCTTCAGCACTTCTTCCGCTTTTGCAGCATCACTGGTTTTCATCATGATGATGGCTTTTCCTTCTGCAGATTTGATGGTGGAATAAATGTAGTTCACGGCAATGCCGGCCTCTGCCAGTACCGCCAGAACTTTGTGCAGACCACCCGGCTTGTCTTCCAGGGATACACCTGTCACTTCGGAAATGCTTGCGGAAAATCCGTTTTCAACCAGGATCTTCACTGTTTTTTCCGGTTCTTCAACGATGCAGCGCAGAATGCCGAAATCTACGGTCTCTGCGATGGTGCTTGCCTTCAGATCAATATTGTTGTCTGTCAGGATCTTCGTCAGGTCAGCCAGTCTCCCTACTGTATTTTCTACGAATACAGATACCTGTTTTACTATCATGGAGTTCCTCCTTTTCTTCGTCCGGCCAGCGGCCGGCTTTCCAGAATCAATCACTTAACCGAGATTTCTCGTATCTTCTACTCTGACAGCCTTGCCTTCACTTCTAGGCAGCGTGCCTTCGTTGAGAAGCTTTACTTTGCATCCGATGCCCAGCATGTCGCGGAGCGCATGTTCGATGCGACCTCTCAGAGCTTCTACAAACGCAATGTCTTCAATGGCCAGCCCTTCCGCCAGTTCTACCGCCAGCTCGAATGTGTCGGTATTGTTTTCTCTGCCAACGTACAGCTTGTAATTCATAGTCAATTCCTTGAACTCGGCAATAACCGTTTCTACCTGGGACGGGAATACGTTGACGCCGCGGATGATCAGCATGTCGTCGGTACGTCCGAATACTCGACTCATACGCACCGTCGTTCTTCCGCACGCACACTTGTCTCTCATAAGATAACAGATGTCACGAGTCCTGTATCTGATCATCGGCATGCCTTCCTTGCCCAGCGTCGTGATGACCAGTTCGCCTTTCTCGCCATCCGGCAGCACTTCCAGCGTATCCGGGTCGATGATTTCTACATAGAAGTAGTCTTCCTGTACGTGCATCCCTGCATTTTCCTCACAGCTCATGGATACTCCCGGACCCATAATTTCAGAAAGTCCGTAAATATCATAAGCGCGGATACCCAGACCCTCTTCGATCTTGTCGCGCATGCTCTGCGTCCACGGCTCTGCGCCGAATATTCCTGCAGAAAGATTCAGTTCTTCCGGTTTGATTCCAGCCTTCTTCACACCTTCCGCGATAGTCAGTGCATAGGACGGTGTGCAGCAAAGGATATCGCTCTTCATATCCTGTAAAAAAGTGATCTGCTTCTGCGTATTTCCGCTGCTCATCGGGATAACAGTCGCCCCGATGGTTTCTGCTCCAAGGTGTGCTCCCATCCCACCAGTGAAAAGTCCGTACCCATAGGAAACGTGTACCACGGATTCCTGAGACGCTCCAGCCATCGTCATGCCTCTTGCTACGCATTCACCCCACATATCAAGATCGTTTCTGGTGTAGCCTACGATCTTAGGCTTGCCGGTCGTACCGGAAGATGCGTGGATCCTCACGATATCTTTCATCGGCTCGGCAAAAAGTCCCGTCGGGTAATTGGCTGCAATGTCTTCTTTTGTAATAAATGGAAGTTTCGTGATGTCATCCAGAGACTTGATATCTTCCGGTTTCACACCGGCTTCATCCATCTTATTCCGATAGTGCGATACGTTATCATACGCGTGCTTTACGGTCTTCTTCAGTTTCTCCAGCTGAACGGACCGCATGGTATCGCGATCCGCACATTCCATTTTCTCGTTCCAAATCATGGTTCAGTTGTTTCCTTTCGATTGTAATTTATATTAAGCGTTTCTGCCCAGAGCGAACGCTTTTTTGTTGAGTTCTACGAATTTAGGTTTCACATTTTCTTCGATGACTTTGATCCACGCTTCTTCGTCAAACGGCAGGTCACGGGACGCTGCACCCAGCAGAACTACATTGACAGCTTTGACACTGCCGCATTCTTCCGCAATGGAAAGAGCATCCAGTGCTTTAACAGCTCCCGCATGTTCTTCCAGAGTTTCCATGATGTGCTCCGGATATTTGGCCTTGCCCATGATGACAGGCATCGGCAGGATCTTCTGTGTATTCACATAGATCGTTCCGCCCTTTTTCAGATACGGCAGCCACCGGTACGCTTCCAGTTCTTCAAAAGCAATGATCACGTCGGCATCCCCTTCTTCGATGAGCGGAGAGCTTACAGTACCTTCACTGATCTTTACATGAGTCACAACGCTTCCGCCTCTCTGTGCCATACCATGTACTTCAGAAAGCTTTACATCATACCCCTTGGAAAGTCCCAGATTGCCTAACAGTACGCTGGCCAGCAGAGTCCCCTGTCCGCCAACGCCTACGATCAGTATATTCGTCTGTTTCATTTATTTGTCCTCCTTTCCGGTCTGCGTCATTTCGATCGCATCGAAAGGACATACTCTAGCACAAAGGTCGCAGCCCACACAGCTTTCTGGAACGATGTACGGTTTACCGTCACGTTCTTCGATTGCCGGGCAGCCGATCTTCATGCACATTTTGCAGTTCTTGCATTTATCCGTCACTTCGTACGGAATATCCGGCTGTTTTACGATCAGCGCGCAAGGTCTCTTCGTAATGATCACCGAAAGAGCATCGCGCTCAGTTTCTTCTTTGATGAGCTTTTCCAGTCCCTTTACATCAAACGGGTCGATCTCCGTTACGTGTTCTACTCCGCAGGCTCTGCAAAGGGTAGCGATATCGATTGCCGGAGCCGGTTCGCCCTTGGCGTTTCTGCCAGTGTTCGGGTTGTCCTGGTGACCGGTCATGCCTGTGATCCTGTTGTCCAGAATGATAACGGTTCCTTTCGCTGCGTTGTAGTTCATATTTACCAGACCGGTGATACCGGAGTGGAAGAAGGTGGAGTCGCCCAGTACGGCAACTGTGTTCTTGCTGCTTCCAACGGCTTTTTCAAATCCGTGAGCCATGGTTATAGAGCCGCCCATGCAAAGGCATGCGTCCATAGCTGACGTCGGCGGCAGCGCGCCCAGCGTATAGCAGCCGATATCTCCCAGAACAGTAGTCTTCAGCTTGCTCAGCACGTGGAACAGTCCTCTGTGCGGACATCCGGCACAAAGAAGCGGCGGTCTTCCAGCTGCTTCTGCCGGAGACGGATCTTCTCCTGCTCCCGGCGCATTCGCATCTGCTGCAGCCTCTGCCACCGGACGGCCGAAGGCCTTTCTGATCATGTTGGCACTGTATTCTCCCTGAATGGTGAACAGATCCTTGCCACCTGCCAGTTTGATCCCCATTGCCCGGATCTGTTCTTCGAAGAACGGGTCACCCTCTTCGATGACATACAGCTGGTCTACTTTTGCTGCAAAGGCTTCGATCATGGCTTTCGGGATCGGATTGATCATGCCCATTTTCAGTACGCTGACTTCCGGCAGCGCTTCTTTGACATACTGATAGCAGATGCCGCTTGTGATGATGCCGATCTTCGTATCGTTGAGTTCAATAATGTTGAGAGGCAGGCTATCAGCTTCTCCGGCCGCGGCGTCGGCCTTCATGCCGAGAGTGATGTCCGCCGTGTCCTTTGCGATTCTATCCATACGCTGCTCCTGTGCGATATGCAGTTTTCTGGCCATCGCCGGCATTGCCACGTACTTCTGGATGTTCTTTTCATACGGGATACGATCTTTTTCGGTTCTTTCGCCCAGCTCAACAATACCGCGGGAATGTGATACTCTCGTGTTGGAACGGAGCAGAACTACCGTATCGTATTTCTCACTGATTTCGTATGCCAGTTTCAGATAATCCTTACATTCCTGCGCGTTGGACGGTTCGAGGACCGGAACGCCTGCGCTCCTGCCATAGTATCTGGAGTCCTGTTCGTTCTGGCTGGAATGACAGCCGTTATCGTCAGCTACCAGTACTACTGCGCCGCCGGTCACTCCTGTATATGCTGCAGTAAAAAACGGGTCAGCCGCTACGTTCAATCCTACGTGTTTCATGCAGGAAAGGGAACGCACGCCGCCGATGGAAGCGCCGACTGCAACTTCTACACCGACTTTTTCGTTAGGTGCCCATTCTACGTATATCTCATCATATTTCGCCGCATTTTCCGTGACCTCGGTACTTGGTGTTCCCGGATAGGAAGAAACGACTTTTACACCTGCTTCATAAGCTCCTCTTGCAAAGGCTTCATTGCCCAGCATGATTTTCTTTTCCATTACCTCATTATCTACCTTTCTGTTGCTAGTTGCGATATATGCCTGCTTGCGGGGCAGTGACTGCCGGGACGTGACTATCTGCAGGCTCATCGCCTGCCGCCCGGATCCACTGCTACGAGCATACTATTGTTATCATACCATAAAATCATTCTTATTTACATAGGCTGGAGGAATAAAATGTGGGAAATCAACACACAAAAAGAGACCTGCATGAGGCCTCTCCTTGCTGTTGATTACTTATTATTGAGATCATCTTTAGTTTGCTTTTCTTCTGCGTGCAAAGCCCCGTCTTCCGTAGAAGTACTATGAAAATTCCGACGTAAAAATCCGTTTTTCTTCATATAAAATATTCCCCGCCTTTAAAAGGCTTGGAATTTCAATGAAAAATCGCACCCGTTTTGGGTGTTTTTTATTGAACTTTTTTATGTTCGTGATATTAATGATAGTACTTTATAGTGCTTCACAAAGGAGGGTATATGGCTTACTATCTCAGACAAACAAAGAAACAAAAGGGAACTTATCTGCAGATATACGAATCACGCTTATAAATGCTAATCTAAAAGTGAGCCACTTTTAGTAAAAACGCTCGCTTGAAAGTGAGCCACGTTCATATTACTCTGAATTTAATCTTAGATTCAGAGGTGATAAAGGTGGTAATTTCAGTGAACGACTACAAACAAATCCGGCAGCGCTATCTAAATGGCGAAAGCCAGCGCAGCATTGCCAAATCAATGGGTATTTCTCGCAATACCGTTAAAAAGTACTGTGAAGGTGAGAATGTCCCTTGGGAGCGTAAAACTCCCGAGCGTGAAGCATCAGTACTTACCGAAGATGTTCTTGCTTTCATCACTTCATGCCTCGAAGAAGATGAAGTAGAAGGCTTGAAGAAACAACGACATACCGCAAGACGAATTTCTGATCGCCTCGTTGAAGAAAAAGGGTTTGAAGGCGGCGAATCTACAATCAGACGTGCTGTCCATAATGCCGGATCGAAGAAAAGAAAATTTTGAGAAAACCGGGGATGTTTTAGGTGATGTTTCAGCATATTTCAGACCGACTGATCAGGAGGCTTGCTGATCAGGAAATCATCAAAAAACGGGCGGCTGAAAAATGATATCTCCAGCCACCCGTTTACTGTCAGTGTCATGCCAGGTTATTCAGATCTTTTCTTTCTGCCGTAAAGCACGAGCCCGGCAGCAATCAGCATGCTTATAGCCAGCAGGGCTGCCCATAATGCCGGATCACTGTTATCCCCGGTATTTGAACTGCCTCCCGTCTGTCCCGATGTATCAGGAGCCGCATTATTTGTATATGTATTCACAAATGCCATGCTGTCTACTGCTGCTTCTTGTATGGGTGCATAGTGATCTCCGTTTTCAGAGCTTCGCTTCTCCACAGGGAACAGTTCGAAGCTGCTTCCTGTGTCGTCGTACAAATGGAAAACAGCGTGGTAAACAGCATCCGAATATGTCCAGCCTGCACTGCCTGTATTCTTTTCACGGATATAGAATCCCTCACAGATCATCTCTTCGACCTGTGAAGCAGGACCTGTTATCATGATCTTGCCTTTGTAGTCGCCTGCACCGCCGGTTTCCACTTTCGCAGTTACAGTAACATCCTTATATCCTTCAGTATTGCCATTGCCTATATCAAAGATCTCGAATTCAAAAGTCTGCTTGCCGGGAGCAACACTGCCACCCTGCTTGACAGTCTTGACGAACGGCATCTCGATCGTAGTAACAGCTTCCTGTGTTACAAAATGCACGTTTTTATACAAGTTAAAGAATTGTGTACCGCTTGAAAGGAGATCGATTTCCGTACCTTCTGAATCAACTGCTTTCGCAAAGCTGAGCTGATAGCCACTTGAAATTTCAGGGTTGTTGAAAAGCGCAGGGATATTATCCGTATTGCTGTTTTGGGCATCAATATCAGCAGCTCCGACCGAAAAAATAGAACCCTCCGAACAGCCGGAAGGATACGCTCCGTCAAGCTTGAGTTTTGCACCGCCTTTGACAGTCAAGTTTCCCACAGCCCATATTGCTGAACCCTTTGTGGAGACAGCTTTTACCTCGCCGCCATCGATCGTCATATGGCCTGTGGAGTAGAGACCTGGGTATTTGCTTTCGGCTTTAAGCTTTGAGCCGCTTATTATAATATTTCCGCCGTTTCCATCGTCGTCTTTATTGATAAATGCCGCATTGCAACGATCCTGTGTCGCCTGCAGCACGACATCGCTGTTGTTTGTAACGTTTAATCCGCAGGCATCTATTCCGGCATACAGTGCTTTAGAATCTAATTTTGCTCCATCTATCTCGACTGATTCGTCTGAAGCTATCCCTACGCCCTTATCAGCTTTGATCTCAACATCTGCATTATCGGAGATCCTGACATTGCCCGTTACGGAAATACCGTCAAAATATTCTCCGCCTGCAGTGACTGACAATTTCCCGCTGCCGGTGATTTTAACATCTGAACTCGCTATGATGCCGCCGCCTTCCTGCAGATCGATACTGTTCGTACCTGATAATACTATATTCAGGTTCGTATTTCCAGTCATTATGATCCCATAATTATTATTAGTCCCACCTTTTGTAATGGCAGCATCGTTCAGCGTCAGGGTCGCTGTGTCGGGGTCATAAGTCGCAGTTCCATCACCACACTTAATGGAAGGCTTTTCACTCGTAAACGGCTCTCCGTTTACATACAGACCATAGCCTGTATCTGCAAATACGGTGGCTGGGATCAAAGCGATCACCATTATGAGCCCGAACAAAATACTCAAACTTCGCTTTTTCATTTCATCGTTCCTCCTTTAGAATGGGAGTGTTTCATTTTGAAATATCACTACATACCGGCCCGCCACAGGAGGTGGGTGTTCCGGTTTATGCTATTATACATGATTATTAGATCCGATTCAACATCTTATTCTGAAATAAGTTTTTGTTCTACTCAAAAACATTCTCATCTTCTGGTGTGTGCTGAGAAACCCTTGCTTTTCAGGGTCCTGTATCTCCGATCCAGGTGAAAAACTTCGCTTTTCCGCAGCACAGCAAAGCCGCGCCCGTCTTCCGTAGAAGTACTATGAAAATTCCGACGTAAAAATCCGTTTTTCTTCTTTTTCACATATAATACTCACACTTTTTTAACGTATTAAAAGTATGCAAAGTGTATCAGAAAAACCTTGCGTTTTCAATGTTTTTCCGCGATTTTTCCGCAGAAAATTTGATACCCTCCCCCCCGTATTAAAATTAGGGTTAAATTAGGGTTTTTTTCGGGGGTTTGACATGTGATTCTAATGTCGCAAAGCAGGTGCGACTTATCACCTGCCTCTTTGATTCACGAACACACAAAAAGAGACCAGTAATTGGTCTCTTTTTGTTATCGATTGCTTATATTGAGTGCGTCTTTAGTTTGTTTTTCTTCTGCGTGCAAAGCCGACTGCTCCCGCTCCTGCCAGTGCCAGCAGAGCTGCGCCTGCGATCAGCCCCATCGGGAACTCGTCACCGGTCTTGGCTGTTTTGTCGGTGTTGCCTGCTTTTCCCTGGTTATTATTATCTCCCGGAGTCGTCGGAGCAGCTACTGTATATGAAACAGTGGGTTTGTTAAATGCCTGTGCTGCATATGCTCTCTCATTGGAATCTACCGGGTTAATAACAGCACTGTTGTTTGTGAACAAGCCATCATATCCATTTACTCCGTACCGGTCATACTTACCATAAGTGCCCGCTTCAATCTTAGGATTCTGCAGCACTACCTTGTAAGTAAGCTGTACCGGTTCCGTGATCTTGATTTTCTGATTAATCTTGAGGACAAAACGCTCTTCATCATTGTCTGCAGGGAAATATTCAAGCTCGAACTGCTTGTCTCCGAACATGATCTGGTTTTTATTTTTATCAACTTCAGAACTCAGTTTTTTGCCGTTTACTGTCATTGTTATGCTTTCCAGATCTTTAAGATCAAAGTTGTAGTCGCCCTCGACATAACCCATATGATCAACTATCGTACTTCCCTCATCTACCAGGTATAAGATATCGTTCTCGATCTGACTGAAATCCACCTTGTTTCCATTTGCCAGATAATTCATGAATGACGGACCCCATTGATACTCGGTAGCTGTACCAATACTCATAGCATAACAGTGGTACTTAGAACTTATAGCCTTATATTTTTGTTCTGTAAGATAGAGAGCTTTTTCAACAGAATTCGCATAATTATTCATTTTGTCTGCTTCCGTGAGCTTTTCAGGTGTTTCCCCATATGGATAATCATATACACCGCCCTGGGAAGCTGATTTTGCACCGATCGTTGCCAGTGTGTCTGACCAGTTTACAGGTGGGTTGTTATTTTCATACTGTGACTTCCAGTTATCCGGACCTGCAAAATACTTATTCGTATCTGCTTTAAAACTCCATGCGACAGCTGTCGGCTTTTCATTGAACATATAAGTTATGCCATCACTGACAAATACAAGATATTTCCTGTCTGCCGGCACATCCTTATCTTCATCAAGCATTTTTTCGCCTGCGATCAGACCCGCATGGGTATTTGTTCCTGAACTTATCTCCTGTTGGATAGCCTTTTTGATTGCATCGTACTCTGTTTCCAGATCCATGAAATCTGTCACATTTGCCTTTTTATTAAAAATAACGATTCCGACTTTCACCTTAGCTCCCGACTCTGCTATTTCAGCTTTTAATTCGTTTAGCATGTTTAACGCCTGCTGTTCCATCTCGGCACTCGTAGATTTATCCAGAACGAACACTACATCCGTTACCAACTGCTTTTCTGCACTTGGTAGTGATAACGTAACTGTAGACTCGAATTTATCTCCGGTCTTTTCAAGCTGAGTCGCTTCCTTTGATTTAGAAATATCAAATGCCTCTGTCGCCGGCTCCCCGCTCTCATCGCCTTCTGCTGCAAACACGCTTGGAGCCATGCTCAGCACCAGCATCAACGCGAGGATCCATGCGATCCCTTTTTTACACATCTTCACACCCATTTCCTCCTGTCCGTAAATAAATAAACGTCTTTGTCATGTGTCATGACATATTTTTACCACCGCTTTCGCAAGGTATACGAATTTAGTTTCGCTATGGTAGCATCAGTCTATTCAAGTGGCAAGGGGGTGAAAATGCCGTGATTTGTCCGAGGGGGAAGATTGCGATTTTTACAGAAAGCGAACAATTCGTTCCGAAAGATACTATTTATTACCCCCGCAACAGTTCGCCGGGGGGCACTCCAGCAGAAGAATATTCAAAAATAAAAAAATGTCCGGACAGATGAACCGGACAAAAAATATTTTGGTAGGATGTATAATACTAGTTCTTTTTCCACGAGATGGATTTGTTTCTATATTCAAGAAATAAATATTTTGACCCGAAACCCCCGCAGTATGACAAAAGAGCCCCCTGGCCGCCGGAGGCTTTGCAGAAATCCTGGGGATGGCCCGGGCAGCACTACACCTCTACTGGTGCAGTGCTTCAACAAAGGCCGGCAGGAACTGCTTCTTGCGAGAAACGATATCTTTCAGGATGATATGCTCGTCGCCGTCCGCGATATCAAAGGCTTCCTTGGCCAGAAGATCAGCGTGCAGACCGCAACAGAGAAGTTCCGTAGAGGTGTCTACGATATTAGTCATCATCATGAACATCATATCCAGATCCTGCTGTTCCATGACCTGAGGCAGATACTCTTCCACCTTTTCGCGGATGCTGTCCAGCTCCCGGCTATCCATGGAAGTAACCTGGCTGACGCCGAAGGAGCGACCTTCATTATTAAAGATCTTGAAGTCCTGATAACATATTTCTTCCGGGGTCTTGCCCTGCAGGCTGCTGGCCGCCTGGAACATGTTATTAGCCATCTCTGTGATATTGATGCCCGCCATATCCGCAAGCCGCTCGCAGGTGGCACGATCTAAAGCCGTGCAGGTCGGGGAGCGGAACATGAGGGTATCGGAGATGATAGCAGAAGCCAGAAGCCCTGCGATCTTGCGATCCGGCACAACGCCTTTCTCATCGTAAAGCTGGGTGATGATAGTCGCCGTACAGCCCACCGGCTGATTGCGGAAAAATACCGGCTCCAGCGTCTCGAATCCACCCAGTCTGTGGTGATCGACAATTTCCAGTATATCCGCTTTCTGAATACCATCTACCGCCTGGCTGATCTCATTGTGGTCTACCAGGATAACTTTTTTCCGATTCATATTCAACAGTCTGCGCCGCGAGATCAATCCCACATAATTGCCGCATTTTTCAACGACCGGGAAGTTATGGAACCTGTTGGTTTTCATAATGTTTTCGATATCTTCCACGGCGTCGCCCATCTGGAAGGTCACCAGATTTTCCCCGGTCATAAAGAACTGCACCGGCATACTCTGGTTGATAAGTCTTGCCGCTGTGAAGGTGTCATACGGTGTGTTGATGATGATGCAGCCCCGCTCTTCTGCCAGTTTTTTGATGGTCTTGGTCGGAGTTGCCCCCTGACACATCACCAGACATCTTGCACCCAGTTCGATGGCCGTAAAGTGAGTCTCGAACCGGTTGCCGGCAATGACCAGATCCGACGGCTCGATCACTTCCTCCATAACATCCGGGCTGGATGCCGCGATCGTTACTTTCCCATCCTCAAAGACCTCATCCGATCCGCCGCAGACAATATGCCCGTTCAGGGTCTCTGCAATGCTGACAAACCTCGTCCCTGCGCGCGACAATACACTGCTGTCGCTCTTGTCCATATAGGACTGGGCGATATCCGTGATGGTCACGATCCCCTTCAGTTTTCCTTCTGCCAGCACCGGCACTGACTTAGCGTGTTCTTCCTGCATCAGCTCCCATGCCTGTTTGATAGACGCGCTCCCTTCGATCCCCGGAACCAGGTTCAGATCCATATCGGCGATCTGCGGCTGCACATTGTCCTGATACTGTGGCGGCTCCACGTCGAAATACTCCAGCACGTATTTCGTCTCCTCATTGACGATCCCTGCCCGGCAGGCGATATATTCCGGGATCGGGACCGGCATCCCTTCCTGCAAAGGATTCTCCGCTTCGAAAGTTCCGTCGGCAAGCTTTCTCTCCAGCACCGCTTTCTTCAGTTCCGTATAAGCGATGGCCGAGCAGATGGAATCAGTATCCGGATTTTTGTGCCCTATGATATAAATTTTTTCTCTTGTTCGAGTTCCTTCTGATGTCATGGTGTTTCTCCCGTTTATTCCTACTGTTGTTTTACTTTATAGTACTGCTTTTTTCTCATCTCGTCAAAATATTTTTCCCCGAAGCGGTCCTGTTTGTGCTAGAATGTTTTATAGTATATTATGGTGCAGGGCTCTGCACACGTTTTGACACACAGGAGGGAAAATCATGAATATTGTTTGCTTAGACATGGAAGGCGTTCTGGTTCCGGAAATCTGGATCGCATTCGCCGAAGCCACCGGAATCGAAGAATTGAAGAAAACTACACGCGACGAGCCGGATTACGATAAACTGATGGAGTACAGACTGAATATCCTGAAAGAACACGGTCTGGGAATCAAAGAGATCCAGGATACGATCAGCAAAATCGACCCGATGCCGGGTGCAAAGGACTTTCTGGACGAGCTGCGCAGCATCACGCAGGTCATCATCATCAGCGACACATTCGAACAGTTCGCACAGCCTCTGATGAAAAAGCTGGGCTGGCCGACACTGTTCTGCAACACGCTGGAAATCGCAGAAGACGGCACGATCTTAAAGCATAAAATGCGCTGTGAGAAATCCAAATACACTACAGTAAAAGCGCTGCAGTCCTGCGGATTCGAAACCATCGCCAGCGGCGACAGCCACAACGATATCGGCATGATCCAGGCAAGCAAAGCCGGATTCCTGTTCAAGAGCACCGACGCCATCAAAGCGGAATATCCAGAGCTGCCGGCTTACGACGAGTACGACGATCTGCTGGCTGCCATCAAGGAAGTACTGTGAAAGCTGCTCCGCGCATCCCGGATCAAACAAAAAAGCAACAAGCTGGTCGCATGAAATCCATGCGCCAGCTTGTTTTTCTTTTTCATTATATATACGCGCTGCGGTCGTGCTCACCTTAGG
>ERZ1026880.686-NODE-686-length-16401-cov-9.695461_pt1 | contig 16401 bp, 16 predicted proteins | sample MGYA00380170_ERZ1026880 | MGnify/ENA primary metagenome ERZ1026880 (study PRJEB33269, sample SAMEA4719806) | human gut metagenome | biome: human-associated habitat; feature: organic feature; material: feces | place: Cameroon | collected 2013-10 ...
TATAGAAAGAAGGTGCCATCTCGTCCATGATGCTGGCAAGGTTTGGCTGGAAGGTACGGATTGCCTTACTGATGGTATCAATGTTCCATACGAAGATTCCGGCATTCCAATAGTAATTGCCGGCAGCAAGGTATTGCTCAGCTGTCTCCAGGTTTGGCTTTTCCTTGAAAGCCTCCACCTTGTAGATTTCATCTACTGATGTTGGCTCTGCTGCGGCGATATAACCATAGCCTGTTTCCGGGCGGCTTGGCTTAATACCGATGGTAACGATGGCGTTCTTATCGGAAGTATAGCTCAATGCCTTGCTGAGCACTCGCTGATACTCCGAGGTATTGATGACCAGGGCATCGGATGGTGTCACCACGATGTTGGCATCAGGATGCTTCTTCTGGATCTTCCAGCAGGCATAAGCAATACATGGAGCGGTATTGCGAGCCTCCGGCTCTGCTAATATGTTATCTACTGGCATGTCAGGGATTTGCTCCCTGACAATGCTGATATATTTCTCGTTTGTCACTACCCACATGTTTTCGACAGGACAGATTGGCTTCAATCTATCTACTGTCAATTGAATGAGGGAACGGCCTACACCCATCACATCAATGAACTGCTTTGGGTAATCGGGGGTTGACATTGGCCAGAAGCGGCTGCCTACGCCGCCAGCCATAATAATGATTTGTATATCGTTGAAATTATGCATTGATCTTGTTATTTTTACCTCTTAGTCTCCTAAAGGAAATGTTTTTCGAAAACCTACCCGTCCTTCCTTACCGTTAAGGAAGGCTCCACCTTTCTCACCAAGCCTCTCTTCTCTCAGGGACGAGAGGATGTAACCGCCCTCCGGTGCTCGGAACCGCTACGCTCTAAGGTTGACGGACCATCAAAGGTCTTCGCCAAATTCAAAAGAAATATCAGCTCTTTTACTACGAGACCTCTACATTAGAACATTCGACAAGAAAGAAGCAAGATACTCTTATCAATTCGGCAACTATTATCTGATGTTTGAGCTACGATATTCTAACGATTTAACCATGTCATTATTTCACCTCTAATAACAGAAGACTTGTTATAAGGTTTACTTCTTAAATACGCATCAAAATCAGCTGTTGGCAACAAGGTATAATTCCCGAAAGCATCTTGTTTCGCCTCCTTACAAAGGAAAGAATCTATCAAATTTGCCAAACCTCTACTCTTTATTAAGTTATCATACAAAAACAATGTATTAATAGAAACAGCCATCACAGGTCTACATAAAATTTCATTCAATTTAAGTAATGGGAATTCTCCAACAACTTCTTTGAACCAATCGTTTAGAATCTTCATAAATCCAGGCTGAAGCAACCGAACATCCTCAAAGACTAAGATAGGATAATATGCAACGTCATCAGGAATATAAGAATCCCACTGAAAAGTATCCTCTTCTATAGAATCAATATGTCTTGCCAACTGTCCTAACCCTATTGGTTCAGGGGACTTTTTTGTTTTCTTTCTTGTAGGATCGAGATTATACGTCTTCATAACGATTTTTTGATACAGTTCTTTGAGCATTTTTTCGTAATCTCCTTTATCTCGTATATCCCCATTCATTTTTATAGCCTTACATTCCAGTATAAGTAAGTTGTCATTCTTACGAGCGTAGAAATCTGGTTCGTTCAAACTTTCACCAATATTTTCTGATCTATAAGCTGAAGGAAATGTATAAGTTTTTCTATCAAAACATTTAAATAACGTTTTGCGAAACAGAACTTTCTCAATAAAATCTTTATTGTAATCAAACTTCCCAACACTGCCTTTCTTGCCATTTATAAGAGGAGAAAAATCAAAATATAAACTATTAAAAAGACGCTCGCAAAGTAATTGTATATTAATAACAACATATCCACTTCCATCCTTGAACTTCACAATAGGTTTAGAACGAAATGTTCTATAATCTACATTATAATCCCTATCATTTGGATTATCCATTTCATCATAATATGGTATATAGGCATCCTCATCTATAGAAAGACTATCCAGCAATGCAGGCGAAAAGAAACCCGTTTGATCATTTATTCTGCTCAGCTTAATAATTGGTACTCCATTTTCATGTTTAATCCTATATTGCTCTGTATCATGAGCAAGAAATAAAATTGTTGCATAATACTCTTTCCATGACTTTATACCCCATTGGTCAAATAGGGTAGTTGTTGCTTTTGTTAACACCACATTATTTGGAATAAACTTTATTAATGTCATAAAGTAATACATCTGCGCTTGCATAACTGCCTTAAAATCATAGTTATTGCAATCATTCGTGATAAATGAATTCAAAAACAACATTTTTTCTAAACTCAATTCATTTTCTACACTATGAGAAAAACTCATTATTTTTTCATTCAAAGTTATTATCACTTTGAACAACATAAGTTCTTCATCCTCTTTTGGAATAGTACCTAGAAATTCTGTTACCTTGATTGCAAAAATATTGCGCCATAGCTCTAAACTTGTTCTGAAAGTTGAAAGCATAACTTTTTCCCCTTCGTTTAATCCTATACGATGGAAATAAGCTAGACAACAATCATTCAGATAGTTTATATACTTTTTACTATGTCTAGAAAACCATGTGTTAGTTGTACTTGGAAAATACATATTACCATAATGAAGACTTAGTAAAGTCGCCAATCTCACAAGAGTATTCCTTTCGAAAGTTTTTAAAATCTGTTGTATATCTATAGAATCTTCCTTCGGAAAGAAATCTGAATATTCAACTACTCTTAATATCTTATAGGTCATATGTAAATTACTATTAGTGTGTAATTGCATTTTTTCTACAATTAACATATTCAACAAAAAAGTTCACATTATTATTTGCCAATTCCAAAGTCCTTATATTAGATGACCTTGACATTAAACATTATTCTCCCATAATCCTCTTCATCGCTGCCATCATACGGAGCTGCTTGGCTGTTGGTCCTTTCTGACCTTTCTCTGCCAAGTCAAGATAAAACTTGTAGTTGCTTGACAAAGCCTCACGCAGTTCATCAGGCATGAGCATGTGCCATTCTTGATTTTCCTCATCACAATAGGTGGCAACCAAATATAGTTTCTGAAGTTTGTACTGGGGCTTGCGCATCTTGCGAATGACATAGGTGTTTGCACCACCCTTGACAAACTCATCGATAATTTGTAACTCTTGCTTGTTGAGGTTGCTCAATATCTCAATAGGACTATTGAGCAGTTCCTGCGCTACTCGGCGTGCCGTCTCGTCCTTCTTCAAGTTCGGGCTAACATACAAGTCGAGTTTGTCACACACCTTTAGCATGTTTACTTTGGTGACACCTCCTACGAGTTGCACCAAGCGTATGCTGGAATCAAAAGTTTTTGTATCTGGTAAAACAATCATGGGTTATCTGTTATTCATGTTCATACAAATCCACCTTGATGTCGAAAGGAGAATCAAAGTCTTTCAGCATCGCATGTTTCGTATCTTTCTCTGAGAGATTGGCATGCTCTGCTGGGATCTTCCAATCGATACCGAGGGTATCATCGAGAATAGAAATACCTCCATCAGCCTCTGGATGATAGAAGTTATCGCACTTGTATTGGAAGACGGCTGTTTCTGAAAGGACAGCAAAACCATGGGCAAAGCCCTTAGGAATGAAGAACTGGCGATGATTGTCTTCTGTCAGTTCTACTGCCACATGCTTGCCGTAAGTAGGGGAGCCTTTACGAATATCCACTGCTACATCGAGCACTCTACCTTTTACGCAACGTACCAACTTACTCTGAGTATAAGGTGGGCGCTGGAAGTGCAAGCCTCGCATGACACCATAGCTGCTCATAGACTCGTTGTCTTGACAGAAGTGAACACTGTGTCCTAGGATAGGAGAGACCTTCTCTTCAAACTCTCGCTCGCTGAAGCTCTCGAAGAAGTAGCCACGAGCATCACGGAAGAGGCGTGGCTCTATAATGAGGACGCCTTCTATCTCTGTTTTGATTATATTCATTGTTTTATCTTTTGTTCTTAAAAATAAGAATTTCTAAAATCATCCCGTCCTTCTTTACCATTAAAAAAGGCTTTTTTCGAATCCCTCCGTCTCCCTTTAGCCAAAGGGAGCTCCACATCCTAACCAAGCCTTCCCTTCTCTGAAAGGAAGGATGTAACCGCCCTCCGGTGCTCAGAACCGCTACGCTATAAGGTTGGCGGACCATCAAAGGTCTACGCCATGTTATGCGGGATGGGACCGCCTTGATGCAATGCTTTCTATACCTAATCTTAAGCCTTATTTACTTGAATCAGCAAAAAACAAAGACTAGTTATAAATGATATTATCTCCTCATTAACTTTGCTGCAAATTCAAAGAAATCCGCAACGTTCTTGAAATTATCAAACTGCTGGCAATACATACTGGCATAAGGTTCAGGGAACCTTTGTCGTATATCTGCCTTTATCATATTTGCTAAAACCTCCTTGGTGTAAGCTTTCAGCAATTCGTTGTATTGTTCCTCGCTCATAATATTCTCTGTTATTTCAACATCCTTGCCATATACATCGCCTCATAAACTACGATACAACCTATCAAGAACAGCATTCGAAATACAGAAGCAGCGTATTCTTTGCTATTCTCTTGTTATTATCTGATATTGGATTTAACATATTAAAAATTAGACTCTTAATGCACATATTACGGTATGGAAACAGACCCTGTATCAATTGTTCTATTTGAACCATCTGCATAGAAAATATGCACCCTTGTCATCTCCTTTGGAATACGCTTATAAACCTCAATGGGAAAAATGTGAACACTACCACAAAAACGACAATATTTCTTTAGCAAAACATTGAACTTATAGTATATTGGATTGCTTTCAAAAACTTTTTTAACTGCTTGTTTTCCCTCCTCTATACCTTCTTGAAGTTTATACGTTTGCGTTATCTTCTTTTTTTGTGCTACAGAAAGAGACAGCGAGCTATCAATATGACTTGTAACAACTGAGTCCAACCGACTTTTCAAAGAGGCAAGCTTTCCTGCTTCTAACACCATGTTTGTACTCTCTTTGAATTCCGTTCGAGCCATTACCTTACATTCTTTTGTATATTCATAGGAATACTCTTGCATTTGCTCTGATGAGACTAAAGCTAACTTTGTTTTCCACCCCTCCTCAAAAGTAAAGTTTTTATCCACCAATTCTACGGAACCTATTGTATAACGATAAAACCAAGTTTGAGGTTTTAGCAGATTAAAAATATTCAACAATTGCTCTTTATTAGATCTGTTGACTATGCTAGCTTCGTATTGACTGTAAGCTACCAAAACCTTTCCTGGAAGTTCGGAAATATTTGATTTCTCCAAATAATCACTATATCCTAATTTAGCAGCCTTCATGATGTCTAAGCGATCTGCTTCACCCGTCAAAAGCACAGCTTTGATATTTGGATTAATCTGATGTATCTTTTTAAATAAATCCGTTCCATTCATATCCGGCATACGCTCATCCAAGACAACCACTTTTACAGTACCCGTCCTAACAACCTCCAAAACTTTTTCTAGGTTTGAGTAAGCTTCTGTACGGAAACTGTATTTTGTTGCTATAAGTTCTGAAAAAGTCTGAGCGGCCGCCAAATCATCGTCTACAACCAGTACTTCTACATTTTTATCCATAATTAATGATTTATTTGATTGGTATCTCAAAATATACCCTATTATTCTGCTTATAACACTTTAGTTTGCCTAATTTTCTTGTAGACAACAGATGCCTTACGGTATATAAACCGAGTCCATAATGTTCTGGTTTACTAGAATATCCATCTACTTCCATCTTATCTATGTCAACATCATCAACATAGGTATTAGATATTTTCACAACACCTTTGCTTTCTATAAGTTCTACGGTTGTGTTTTCAGAAGAAGCAGTTACCGCATTTGAAAGTATAGGAAGCAACAAAGACATCATGAAATAATTACTATAGGAAGGATATGAACTTTGAATGTTTGTATTCAATACTAACTTTTTATGTTCTCGCTCCCTATATAATTCAAAAGTCTCTTCAATCAACTCTCGCAATCCAAACTTATCATCACTTTTTGAGCAGAGATAGATTTCACGATAAGTTTCCAGAATGCCTTTACATATAGTAAGGCTCGTCTTAATTCTATCTATATAATTAACGAGATTCTTATCAGCCTTCTTCTGGCTCAAGGTTTTGCCTAAAAGCTCTACATTACCTTCTATACTTGCTAAAGGTGTTGCTATGAAATGAGTTATTTCTCGTATGAGCATTATGTTTGAATGAGTCGAATTATTTGCAGACACTCTCATGGATGAAACATCCGTGAGGGCATCAACTTTAGATGATAATTGTTGCAAGCACTCATACATTGTCCTGTCAAACTTAGGGGTTGTGTTTTTATCATCACTCAACACATTATGTATTCTAACACTGTTTATTTCATTAAGCAAATAAGCTAAGTGAGTCTCTATCTTGTCATTTTGCTCTGCCAATCTCTCAGTCAGTTCTTCTATGCTTTTTCTCATTAAGACATTTCCAAATGAGTTTTCTACATTAACTGTTTTTGATGAACTGTTCTCTTTTGGTATCTCTACATAATTAATTTCCTTTCGTCTAAGCATTAATGCAAACAAAGCCAATATCACGGCAACAGGAAGCCATATAGAATAAAGAGATTCTGGCATGGCAAATGAAAAATTGCCATAATAAGGCAAATCGTGTTTTAGCCGCATATTTGTATGTGTAAACCACAAAGTTGCCAAAATACCCAAAGTCAACAATGTGCTAAACAAATAGTGAGGAGTTCTCTTAACATGAAATATAAAAATCAAGAAAAGAGTTACACCTATTATACCCTCAGCTATCCAAAAAGACAGACTCAGGATATCTATGGGCAATACATTTCCTCCCACAACAGGTACCAATCCCAACAACAAAGCGGACAAAGCCATTAAATAACTTGCATCACCTGCATCGTCATTCTCATCATTGAAAAAGGCGATATAAAAGATCATAGCTGGAGCTATAGCTATTATACACACAAGAACAAACAATATCCAAAGATATATAGTATCTATCATTTTTCTTTATTTAATCTCAAAATTATAATAACTTGTCTATCCTTCCAAACTGCTTAACATTTTCAACAAGCTTTCGGCTTCGGATTTCACCAGCATTGAAATTTCAGGAAGCGTATTGCTGTATTCAAAAACTTTACCTCTTGGCAAATCTAAGATACCTATCTTAACCTCATCAGTATCCACGCCATAAGCCTCACGCATGAGTTCAAGTAATACATCAGCTTCATTTTTACTTATCTTTTTATCACCACTGCTAAAGTACAACTTTATTGCATAAGCTTGTTCTCTATAAGTAAAACAAAGTTCTGGAGCTACATTGACTCGTAATTCTTTATGTTTCCAATACTTTTTGCTAAGAATCAATTTCTCTAATTTCTTTTTTTTCCAAAATTTCTTTAAGCCACCAATTTTTTGAGAATAATTGGCTCTTTTATCTTCGGAAACTCGTTCTAAGACAACATCCAGTTCTTCTGCCTTTCCAGAATGATTCAAAACATACTTAATATGATTACGTAACATTGCCCAATAATCTGTTCCTACAGTATACTCTGAATGTAAATCTCTATGAATTGATTTAACTGCATTATAACGATGCATACCAGTTTTTGTTATAAAATTACAAAACTGGCTTAATGTTATTACTACATTAGCCATAACTACTTATTTTATATAATTATTCACATTGGTACTATTTTCAACGAAGTTAACTTCATTTGCCATTGCAGCCTGCTGCATTCCTCATCGCAATAGGCTGCATCTGCCATCGCAGCCTACTGCATTTTTTTCTTCTATTTTCCCTCCTATAGCATCTCACGGATAAAATCATAAAGGAGTTTGGCACTTTGGCTTACCTTTGAAGATTTAATGCTAAGTGATTTCTTATCCAAGGTATGGGAAGCATAATAAAGAGAATAGCCTTCCACATCATCCACCTGGCGGGAAACCAGAACGGAAGGATTGTCTGACTCGGAAACGAAGGTAGACATCTTGACTAATAATGAGCGGTTGGCGGTTTCCGGACTTTCTGCCTTATTTTTGCCCTTGATGCTTTCTGCCACAACAATATGTTCCTCGGCATGATTCTCTTTTTCCAATCCCGATACCGAACCCACCATAAAAACGGTATCAACCTTGAATACCGTATATAATGCAGTAGCCAGAACAGAAGTGGCGCATACTCCAGGTTTATCTGTGCATGTCGCTATGATGCGAAGCTCATGCAAGCCAGCGGTATGGATAGTTGCCGTGCGAAAGATATAGGGCAAAGCGTCATTTTCCATATAATCCCATTGACAAAGGCTAAAGGTATTCAGCATTTGCTCAAATTCTTCGGCATGGGTGCAGATGATAGCCACATCGTATTTACTACGATTCTCCAGGCTTTCTGCAAGCGACTTCTTAAACTGGTGCAGCTGTAGAAGCTTCTGCTGAAGGTCTTTGCGCCAGTTAGTATCCTTATGACTATAAAAGAGAAGATGCCACAACTTGTCACGGAAATCCTGCTGCTGTTGGGTGAACTCTTCCTCATATTCTGTCAAACCTATCACCTGAAGAGGCACCTTGATGCTCTCGTTCTGATAGATTTCATCCAGATACTCCGCTCCAGCCGTATGCGATTGCTCTTCGTCTTCATGATGTGGCATCACCATGTCGAGAATAAGCAGGTCGTATTGCCGTGCCTGCATCTGCAGCCTACCTTTGTAGATATTGGGAGCAGTATCAATTTTCACCTCTCCATGTGGCAGGAGATTGGTTATGACGTGACGAAGCGCTTCTACCTTGATGCCGGAATCGTCCATTATCAGTATGTCTATCATGAGAATATGCTTTTAATCTGTTGTTCCAACCTGTTGCGCCAGTCGCCTTTCTGGGCTGAATAGTAAACATAGGAACGGTAATTATCGGGATATTGTTCTTTCAACTCTATATCGAAGGTGGCAAGTTCCTTGCGTCCAAACACATTGTACATCGTGACGACAATGACCGGCGTGGAGATATTGCGCAGATACATTCCCTCCAGGATATTTTGACCTGCGGCTGGCTCTGGCAAGCCTCCACTGGCATCATCGTTGAGATCGAAGGTGCTCATCGACATATCGAGAAGGATAAGATCGTACTCCTGCTCTGCCTCGAATATCATCTCTTGGGCGGAATTATAAGAGGTGCAATGATAGACCTTGGAATCAGGGAATTTCGCCTTCAGGAAATTTCTGATGTCCTTTGCCTTTTCCTCATAGTCTTCTACCAAAAGTATTCTTTTGTTCTTACTCATAAGCTATAGATGAAGGGAGATGATTCAGCTGGGATGTGTCTACCAGCATTTCGTTGAGATTAAAATATATGTCTGTGTGGCATTTGCCGTCCTTCGCCACGATGGTAAAATAATTGTTCTGGTCGCCAAACTCAAATTGCAGGATGTTCATTGCCTTTACCAAACCACTACCTTTCTCCTTCTGGAGGCGGCACTGGTCTTGCAAGCGCTCATAGAATATCCGGTTGAGCCTGTCCTCATCCGTACCATCAGGCAAGTCGTTGACAAGTTGCAGGTGCAAAATGTGCCCATCCTTCACCGTTGGACTGATACCAAAGGAAAAGCGCTGCTCCTTCTTGCAATATTTCAGCATATTGCTGAAGAATATGGTGAAGAGATCGAACATGGAGGCACTGTATTCCGAGCGAATGTGCAGTTTGATGTCGAGCGACAAGTCATTGCCTGTCTCGTTCAACTCCGGTATATACTTGACGGCAGATTCCAATGCCATCTGCATGTGGTTATCGAGCAAGAAATCATCATACTTGGTAGCCTGGCGATAGAACCACTTCTCTACCTTTGCCAACTTGGCGGTAAGTTCCTCACGTGCCTTGTTGATGGTGGAGTTGAGTTGCTTGTAAAGTTCAGGTACGGTAGAAAGCGACTGGATGGACGATTCCAGGTCGATGAGCAAGGCAAACATGCCTGGTGCCAGCTCGTTCTTCACCTTACCACGAATCTTTTCCAGACGTTGCTCGGTAATCTCCCAGAGATATACCATCACCTGACGGCAGAAGTCTTCAACTCCGGAAGCCGTACTTTCTATCTGCAGGAAACGAGTGCAGATGTCATCGGTGGATACCTCATAGTTGAAATCACCCATCATGTTGTCATTCTCATCCACATGAATCTGTATCACGGTATCCTTGAACTCTGAGATAAGATGATCTATTTTCTTGGAGAACTCTATGATTGACTTATTGAGAATATCGTTGCTTTTCGCATCGAGATTAAATTCCCTTTGCCATACATGGCTAGGAATATATGTGGTGCCCTCGGTACTATATACCAAGTTGAGACGTGCCAAGCCTGAACGCAACTCTCCCTCAAATACGCCATGGCGAATACGGGTACTGAGATAAGTGCCCAATCCAAAACGGCTCTTCAAAAATGCTCTGCGAATCACATCAAAAAGCTGGGTAGCAGCCTCAGCTATCACATTATCTGAATATGTGGCGACATTATTTATCATCTCGACATTTTTTTCGGTACTGGAATAATCTAATCCGCCAACCAGGTAATATACGCGATTCTGATTTGCCAAGGCTGCCTGTTTCTTGAAGCGGTCGTATAAGTCGGATATGCCTTGCAATTCATACTTGAAGACAGCTTCCTCGTTGACATAGATTTTGCTGTCATCGAGCTTCTTCATGCCCCGATAGGCTATCAACTCGTGCATCAGTTCTGTATAGATGGCGGAATATCGCTTGTCGTCAGGTGACTTCATGCGCAGGAAACTTACAATCTTGAGCTTTTCCTCCAGCACATCCATTGTACTCTTCAACTTGTAATGATGATAGAGAATGTCATCCGTCAGCAAGATATAGAAGAAAAGTTCTACCTTGGCTGGTGACTTGCCGGTCATGAGTTCTATCAACTCTGAAGGATAATTGACACCCTCATACTTGCAATATCGCTCCAGCACAAACTGCTTCTGGGGATATTTCTCAGCATTGAGGAATATGAAAAGCAGGAAGTCTATGTTGTTGCGTATGCCTTCGTAGCGCTGCTTCTTGATGTCGGCAAGGAACTGGTGGGTATCTATCTTCGAAACAAACGCCTTGTTATCGATGTACTTGTCGATATAGAAGCGAACTGCCTGCTGGCGATATTCTACTCCCAGTTTCAGATAAGAACGGAAGATATATTCCACTGCCGTCTGGGCTGTAGGCGTGATGTCATGATTATCGTCAAGAATAACCTTCCACTTTTCCAATGCCTCCTCATACATTCCGTTTTCGAATAATATCTTGGCATTATCAACGTCCCGAATGTATGACACGATGCTCGTATCCTCGATGACTTCTTTCAGGATGCGTTGGTGCTGATAGTTGAGAGCCTTGGAATGAGGCATCCGCTGCAGGGCTGCCTCTATATATTCCTGACGTATGTCATCATCCTGGAAGATGCCATTGAAATAAGGATCGAAACAGGTCATGGAGAGTTGGCGCAAGGTTTCGCATCGACTCGTATTGCGCTCCTCTCGGATAAAGTAATCAAGACCTGCTGCTATCTGGAAACCGTAGATATGCTTGTTGAGCTTATAAAGGGTATCCTTGTACTGGTCGTTGTCTTTCTCGGTCATCACCCGATAAACATTGAAGGCTATCTCGTTGAGAATGCAATCCTTATTGCCGTCGATGTTTCTAAATCCGCGATGCAGGAACAACAAGGCACGGCTGTATAACTTGACCACATCAAAATTAGAAGGATTCTTCAGTAAGAAATCCCGGCATGCCGTAATTGTTTCCTCATACTTGCCTGTATAATAATAATCCAGGATACGGATGAACTCTTCGGAATAATAATCCTCTGGCATTTTCTGCACATCATTGATTGCCAGAAATGGATAAAGCAGGCTGTCACCCGACAAACGATAGAGCTTGCCAGCAAAATGCAATACACTTGCCATATGTTCCGGTTCCTTGATAAGATAGGAACGCAACACATAGAGCAGAAGATTGTAACGGTCGATGGCAGAATTGAGCGACTCCATGATGAGCGTTACAGAAAGATCATCTATGTCATAATGCTGATAGTAGTTGAGTCGGAAGAGGAAATAATTGTAACGGTCGTTCTGGAAGTCGTTGCGATTTCGCTTGTACCGGGATACGAGATTGATGTCATACTCGATGGCAGAGGAATTTTTAAGACTGCGATTTGCCAGATAATTCAGCAATTCACTCACGATACCCACTTTGTCGCTTTTCTTCTCCATGTTTACATTGCTCAGCGTAGTAAGGACTGCCTTGAGATTGTCCTGATAGCCATATATGAGAAGTTTCATCTCATAATACCATACCGTATAGCCTACCTTCTTAAGCGATTCATCCAAGATGGCATGAGCTTCTGTATAATTGCCCAGCAATATATGACGTTCCACTGCATCACGAATCTGCACAAACTCGTGCAGCTGCTTCTTATACCGACGCAATCCGGTAATGACCCATCCCAGCTCATTGTCAAGTGAAACAGGCTTGAAGAAATAGCAGTTGGCTCCATTACCCAAGGTCTTGATAGACGCAGGCATGGCATTACCCCATATTACCCGGTCGATGACACCTTGATGATGGGCAATATCATCGGTAGAAGACATGATGAGTTGAGGATTGCCACAGTTTTTGAGCTGTGTGGCTATGCGAAGCCAATCAAGCTTACCACCCTTCACGCTGAGGAAACAGGAAGAAACCTGATAGTTTCTCATCCTTGGCGATATCATGGGAATGCATGTATTGAAAAACATAGGCTATTTGTTTTTAATCAGGTTGATTACCTTGTCAGGGTTATTGTTGAATTGCTCTACACGAGGGAATATCAATGTCTGCTGTATAGAGAAGTCCGTCTTTTCTTTTATAGATTCCACAGCCTGATGGGCTTGCGCCATTGATTCTTCTGCTGACACCGCCTCGCTATCAATGATGAGCATATCATTAGGAAAAAGTATCTCCAAGTGCCTCTCTGATCTCTTGACGGAAGAAACGAAACGGTTGATGAGACGGAAAAACTTATCGCCATCCACTACGTTACGGAGGGTGCAGACGGCTGGGCGAAGGGATTGGGCGATATTACTCTGTAAGGACAAGATTGCCCATACTGTTGACAGGATGACGTTCGTCATGCCTTCGTATTTCGCGCGTACATATTTTATATAGTCATTAATATGGCAACCTGATGCCGCCATGCTCGTGATACCTCCACTTATACGATAGGCTTCATACAGGATGGTAAGCAAGTCATCGTTGTCTTTATGCAAGACTTGATCTTGGTTATCCTCTAAAAAGTCATACAATAACCGACAGAATTCATTCTCGTGGATGAAAGCATTAAATTCCCGATGTGAAAATGGCATAGTAGCATATTGGATTAATACAGCAAATCATTGATTTTTTCCTTTATACCGTCATTTTGGGGATATTCCCTCAATTGGTTACGCACGGAATGATCTTTGTCACCTTCGAGAGCGATGGTAAGCTGGGTAGCGTTATCAGTAGTAAAAACTTTCGCATGCCCCATCATACGTATTATATTAGCTATGAGATTGCGATTGAAGGTGGTTCCCTTCTGTTTGCCTGGCTCATACACTTCGGCTTCTACCTCGGGAAGAGCAAGAATATTCTTCCATAGGGTTTCGTAGCGGTTCTTCCAATCCTTGGATACATATTGCGTAAGCCTGGCCACATATTGCAAGATGTCATCTTTGCGCTTCTCGCGCTCCGCATCCTGCAGTACTTTGTCGGCTGCAGGTGCAGGTTTCTGCTTATCACCATAATAATTATTGACGACAGTGGTAGCATTAGGATTGAAATTATCCACATGATCTATATGTATATCCTGGAAGGTATTGCCTTGACCGGGATCGCCTTTAATATTGATTTCCATAACGGTTTCTTTTTTTACGTTTATCTATCTGATATTCAAGCTGAAAGAAAGAAGAAAGCCAGGTGCTGTTTTCTTCCTTGGTTTCAGTTTCTTAATGTAGTACCTTTGCAACGCAGTTCGGAAGTAACAACGTTTCTGTCGGGCACATTGACTGCATGTGGAAATACCAAGTCCCATACCGACGATGGGCAACTTTATGATTAATTATTCAGTGTTTATGATGCAAAACCCTATCCATCCTGAAAAGGACCCACTGGCTTATGCAAGAGCCCAGGTGAAGGAAGTGATTTCATTCAGAAAGTTCGTGCAGCACATTGCCGAACATGGTGGTTATACCCGAGGCAAGGTGAAGGGTGTACTCGCTGACATGTGTACCTGTCTGGTAGAAATGCTCCTGGATGGCAAGAAGGTGCAGCTCGACGAGTTGGGCGATTTCTGGATTTCACTTTCCTGCGATGGAGCTGAGACAGTGAACAAGTTTACTGCCGACAACATCAAGGCTGTGAACATTATCTTCACTCCAGGCCCTGATTTCGAGAACCTCATCAGCAAGGCTGAGTTCGAGACCGTGGCAAGTCGTGCTGCTCAGGCTGCAACGCTCAAGGCTGAGAAGGAAGGAAAGTCTACCGTAGACTTGGAAGCTGCCAAGAAGAAACCAACTACCAACAAGGAGGATGGCACTGGTGACAACAAGGAGGAAGGCACTGGGGATACCACACAAGGTGGTGGCAGTGAGAATACGGGAGGTACCGGTTCTGAGAACGGTGATAGCGGCGATCTTGGACTCTAAGCCCGTATTGTTTAACCCTTTAAATTGATCCATGATGATGAATGATTCTAATGGTTCCAAGAAAATTTCTTGGGTACAGATTGTGAATGCCGTCGTGCAAGCTCTGATTGCTGCACTTACGGCATTGGGAGTAAGCTCGTGCGCGAGTGCAATTAATAGTTTATAATGTATAATTTATAATTAAGATTGTCTCTTATGATAAAAGATACATTTCCAATGATCATCGGTGAGGAGAAAGTACGCTCAGAGCGTACACTCCTCGCCGGAGTTGAAAACGGCAAATACATGACTTCTGCCGACTCTGTGAGATTTCTGGTGCTGCATTGCTCGGCTACCCGATGCAATCAGGACTATAGTGTTGAACAGCTGCGACGTGACCATAAGGCTCGTGGGTTTTATGATATCGGCTATCATTTCTACATCCGAAAGGATGGGAAAATGACGCAGCATCGTAAGCTGCTGGAGGTGGGGGCTCATGCCCGACCTTATAATAGATGCTCTATCGGCATCTGCTATGAGGGTGGTCTGGATGAGGAAGGCAAGCCTTGTGATACTCGCACTCCAGAGCAGACCGAAAGAATCTTAGATGTTTTGACTCGTCTTCATAAGCTGTTCCCGAAAGCGAAGATTGTGGGGCATCGTGACTTGCCGGGTACCATACCTAAGGAATGTCCTTGTCTTGATACCCATGCCGTATTCGGGTGGATAGAAGAGTTGTGATTAGTGTTCGTGGACTTGGTGATATACGTTATCATCAAGTCCATGCCTTATTCTTCCACCACTGCAAAGTCCTCTTTGTATAATCCACGAATGGCTACAGCGTAGCCTCCGAAGTCAAAGACGAGCTGACGGTCACGGTCGATACGGACGATGTATCCCTCGCATCCTTTGAAAATGCCTGTTTTCACACGTAGTTTTACATGGTCTTTGGCAAATTTCTCGAATGGGTCTCTAAGAAAGGTCACTCTCTCAGGATTGTCTTTTAAGACAGTCATGAAAGGTTGCATCACCTTATTGCTAATAGATGCAGGCTCACCCTTGCATCTGTCATTTACTAAATGGTATTGTGGGTAATATGCTCTTAGAAAATCTTGCAAGTCGCCAGTTTCGCCCTGCAAGAATACAAGTCCGCTAATGGTTGGCTTCAATTCTTTCTTTACTCCTCCGTTCTCGTTCTTTTGTCTGTATGTGAAAGAACGATGGATAAAACAAGCATGGGAAGAATTGGGATTTTTCTTATTATAGGTTTCCATTTCTCTCTCAAAAACCTGTGCTGTCTTGTTATGGATAAACAGATAACCCCAAGGCATTCCTTCTATACCTGGATCCGATTTTTTATCAGCCCCAGTAATGTTGATGCCCTTTGGTAAGCGCTTGCTTACGTCGGCTGTAGAAGGTGAATTCAAGCAATCCTGCGTCATATTCTCTTTCTACTTTATGTTCTTGGCTACAACCATACATGATGATTGAGAAAGCCTAGTTAATTTTATGTAATTATGCATAATCTTAATATCTTATGAGAATTAGTCGATATAATCTTGCATATGCTTATTTTTTTACATTCCTTGCTCATTTTTATTAGGAATGGGCAAAGCATTCGGAAACAAACGAAAATCCGCAATTTAGAGGA
>ERZ1026880.688-NODE-688-length-16374-cov-20.905509_pt1 | contig 16374 bp, 11 predicted proteins | sample MGYA00380170_ERZ1026880 | MGnify/ENA primary metagenome ERZ1026880 (study PRJEB33269, sample SAMEA4719806) | human gut metagenome | biome: human-associated habitat; feature: organic feature; material: feces | place: Cameroon | collected 2013-10 ...
CGCTGCCGGTCTCGAGGGCAAGACGGGCACCGTCATCGTTGCTTAATTCGATGACGCCTCAAGGCCGTCGGCAGAAGTCCGAGGATGTTGACCGTTGCAGGAACGCACCACGGATCGTTCAAAACGGCCTTAGGTGGTCTCGGAGTGGAGAGATTCGCGTAGCCTTCGGATTTGTGGGCGATACTCCGAATCGTTTAATCGGAGCGCCACCGAGTACTCGACTCCGGGATGTCATCCACCTATTCGCGGCAGTGCGTGCGCATGCTCTGCCGCAACCCTCCTAAGCGCCCTCGGGGTGAATCCTCTGATAGGGTTTACCCCGAGGGCCGGCGTTGACGGGTGACACCATACTTCTTCCTTGCGTTGCGTCCCCTCCTCGCGTGATTTCGGACTTCTACGCGTGTGCATGAGCGAGAAGGAAGCATGGTGTTCCTCGTGGAACGTGTTCAGCTGAACGTTTTGCGGGTCTTGGTAGTCGCCCGGAGCTTCTGCTCGGGGCCTCGCATCGTGGCGGTCGGTGGCCCTTCCTATTTTTGCCACCGACTGTGCGAGCGTGAAATGCAGTTTGCCTTGCGACGGAATTCGCCGCTGTCGCATTTTCCATCTGCAGGCAATAGCCCCATCGGTAAAGCGATGGGGCTATTGCCATATTGAACAAATAGTAATCTCTTGTATGCTTCCGGTTTTATGGGAAGGGGGCATGCCTCCTTCGGTGCCTTCCAGAACCGACCGTCGATGAAAAACCATTGCGCATCATGTTAAGCGAGTATAATTCCATGTATGGGGACACGTTGATCATGCATGGAGTGGTGCATATGGAAGATGACATCCATAGAAAACAGAATGACCTGATTCTCAAGCTTTACACTACACCTATGGAAGATTTGCTCGTAACTTGTTGTGATGGTTTGCGGGGGATAATACCTTTCGATCATTCATATACAGCGCTTAACGACCAATCCGATTCGCATAAATCTGCTTTCAACTATCGAAGCACGGATACCGACGACGAACTTACGGCGTTATATGCGAATTACTATCACGCTATTGACTATCTGTCGTGGTTTTACAATCAATGCTTACCCAGGACGATTCGCTCAACGGATTTAATGCGACCAGAGGTGATTGAGCGGTCGCGTATTCACCAGGAATGGGAAAGCCGTTTAGGCATTTTCTACACGGCGACAGCTTGCATCGCTGCCGATGATATTCTGTTCGGCACTATTTCCCTTATGCGCTCAAAAGAGCATGGTGATTTCACCGATGAGGAAATGCGCGTGCTTGAAGAAGTGAACGAACATCTTTGCAGTCGTTTTCGTCTTGTGTACCCAAATGGCGTGAATCGCTTTATGATGGATTGCGATGCGGACCCCATTGTTGCTGCGTACTCTCTTTCCCCGCGTGAGTGGGAAGTTGCTTGCTTGCTGGTAAAGGGCATATCGCGTGTAGAGATTGCCGATAAGCTAAGCATCAGTAGAAATACCCTCAAGCGCCATATTGCCAACATCTACCATAAAATGGGCGTTTCGAATGAGATGCAGTTTTTTGCAGCCCTTAATCGAGTCAGAGACGGGGGGGGGTCCTCAAAAGCCGAAAATGACGCTTGGCATTGCTGCGTGATTGGCTGGCGAGATGGACTTTGTTTAGCCTCTTAGGTGTCTGGTGTGCGCTTTCTTCTAAGCGTAGCCTGATCCGTTGCTTGCAAATGCAGCTGTCTCGTACTTTACGCGAAACCCCTGGAGACGAAGCCTAATGGCTGCATCGCTTCCGGGGGTTTTGCTATTCGTTGGGTTGTGCGCGGACCCGGATCGCCTTTCGCTTGCGCAAGTCCTGTGTTCGCGCATCTTCCCTGTTCAGACGCTAGAGCTCACCAAAAAAGGAACAGCTGCCGCGTCCGTTTTCCTTCGTGTGGTACAGCGCATCGTCCGCGTCCTTGTAGATGCTGTCGCCGGGATCGGGGCGATCGGCGAACGCGGCGCCTGCGCTCAGCGATACCTGCGGCATGCCATCGATGGGCTTCGATAACTCCGTATTCACGAAATCGATTTTCTCTTGGATGGTGTACTGCAGGTCGCTGGTCACATCCGCCATGATGACGGCGAACTCGTCGCCGCCGATGCGGCACACGAAATCGGTGCTACGGAAGGCCACTTGCAGCAGGCTGGATACGCGCTTGAGCACCTGATCACCAACAGCGTGACCGTAGGTGTCGTTGACGGATTTGAACTGGTCGACATCGGTCAAGATGAGCGCGAAGTCATGCTTGCCGTCGTCGTGGAACTTCAGGGCCTTGTCGAACGATCCGCGATTGAGCAGGTCAGTCAGCGGGTCGTGCTCGGCCTGATGCTTGACGATCATGTGCGTGGCCTCGTTTTCCGTGAACACGCGGTTATACGTTTCCGCCAACACTTGCAGCTCGCCGGCGCCCTGCACGGGGAACAGCTGGTTGGCCTTGATGCTGTCGCCGAAGCTTAGCAGGGGTTTCACGACGGCGCGACGGACGAGCGCGCAGATGATCAACGTCAGGGCGATGTATATCGCTATGCATGCCTCGATCGTGCCATAAATGCCATCGAATATGGAAGCGGCGCGGTCTTGGCTGCCTATTGTGGCGTCGGTTACTTTGGCGATGCAGTCGGTGGTGCGGCTGTTGATGGAATCCTTCGCTTCCTGGTATTTGGAATCGGAAACGAGGTTTTGCGCCTTATAGATCATGCTGTCGTGCGATGTGCGCGAATCATCATCGCTGATCTGGCATGATGCGATTTCCGGCCAGGGGGAGGCGTCGATATCGTTCGCCTCGCAGATCAGGCGCATGGCGTAGAACTCGGTGTTCATCAGCTCGTTCGATTCGTCCATCGCGGTGCGCAGCGATTCGTATGCATCGGTTCCCTCGAACCGGCTTTTGAGATCCGCAAAAGCCTCGTCGAACTCCTCGTTGCTGTTTGCCATGGAGAAGTAGTTGTCGATGTACTCCGGTTTGGCGGTCATGGTGACCAGGCGAACCTGCTCGGTCAGGCGATCCGACCTGTCCTGCACCTGCTGCGCGTCGTTCTCGCAGGAGATGTACGCCTCGGTTGCTTGCTGCAATACATTGAATTGCGCTCGTCCCTGCCAAAACAGGATGGCGCATACGATGGCGAGCGCGATCGTGATGGCGATGTTCGCAAAGCTAACGGTCTGGACGTGGACCCTTCTCATGGCATGTGCCCCCTCTTGTCGCCTAGATGGCGTTTTCACAGCAGGTAATTATAGGTCTTATCGACCATATCAGTCAGCATGAACAGGATGAACAGGGGACGGAGGTGCGTTCATGCGAGCATGAACGCACCTCCGTCCCCTGTTCATCGGGGTCGAGTTGAGGCGGCTCGACGGCGTAGGTCTTACGCCACTCAACCGCACAAAGCCCTCGGTGGTCTGCGAAAACGCACGTCACCGAGGGCTTTTTGATGGGAAATGTCAGCTTTCGTTGACTTGTCTGACGCATTGGAGCATCATCATCGCACGTCAGACCAATGGAAGGAGCCTCCATGAAGAAGCACACGTTCTGGGCATATGCCGCAATCGCATGCATGGTCATGTGCGTCTGGACGGGCAAAGCCCACCGCTAAGGGTATTGAGCGTGGGCGGCTTCCGCGAGCTAGAGAAGCCGCCCTTTCGCCGTTCGCCCAGATAGATCCGCTTTCTCGCGGCTCTCATAGCGAATTGAGGCAACACTATTTCTCATCGTATTGCGGAATCTCGGTGTCGTCGACTTCCTCGAGATTGCCGTCGTACACGTAGTGCTTCGTTTCGCGGGCGATGATGGCGGACAGGCCCAGGACCGCGATGCAGTTCGGGATGGCCATGAGCGCGTTCATCACGTCGGCCACATTCCATACTACGGAGCTGAGGTTGGAGACCGCGGCGCTGCCGGCGGCATCGCCGACCATCATGCAGCCCCAGAACACGAACAGCAGGAATACGATGTAGTAGGGGAGGACAGCCTTCTTGCCCAGCAGGTAGCTGATGGCGCGGTTGCCGTACTGGCTCCAGCCCAGGATGGTGGAGTACGCGAAGGTGACCAGGCCGACCAGCAGCACCAAGGGGCCGAACACGGGGATCTTCTCGAACGCGGCGGTCGCAAGGCCGGCGCCCGAGGAGATGGTGCCGTTAGCGATGGCCGTGGAAAGCTCGGGGTTCGCCAGCAGCGTGGTCATGAGCATCAGGCCGGTGATGGCGCACACCACGACGGTATCCCAGAACGTGCCGGTCATGGAAACGAGCGCCTGACGTGCGGGGTTCTTCGTGGTGGCGGAGGAGGCGACCAGCGGGGCGGAGCCCAGGCCGGACTCGTTGGAGAAGATGCCGCGCTTGAAGCCGAACTGCAGGGCCAGGGTGATGGTCGAGCCCACCGCGCCGCCGGCGGCGCCTGCGGGGGTGAAGGCGCCCACGATGATCTGGCGGATCGCCTCGCCCAGGAACTGGCCGTTCATGCCGATGATGATCAGACAGCACACCACGTAGAAGACGGCCATGACGGGGACCAGCTTCTCGCACACCTTGGAGATGGACTTGATGCCGCCCAGGATGACGATGGCCACGAGAGCCACCACCACGGCGCCCACCAGCCACTGTGGGATGGCCTTGCCGTCGATAAGCGAGGTGTTGTACAGCGCATCTGCCAGGGAGTTCGACTGCGTGGAGGCGCCGATGCCGAAGGCTGCCAACGAAGCGAACAGGGCGAACAGGATGGCCAGGATGCAGCCGGCCTTCTTGTTCTTGAAGCCGCGCTCAAGGGCGTACATGGCGCCGCCGAGCATCTTGCCGGAGTGGTCCTTCACGCGGTACTTCACGCCGATGAACACCTCGGAGTACTTCGTGGCGATACCCAGGATGCCGGTGATCCACATCCAGAAGATGGCGCCCGGGCCGCCGAACAGCAGGCCCGTGCCCACGCCGACGATGTTGCCCGTTCCGATGGTGGCGGCAAGAGCCGTGGTCAGCGCGCCGAACTGGGTGATGTCGCCGTCGGCGTTGGAGGGGTCATCCTTGGTGACGGACAGCTTGATGCCGGTGCCGATCTTGCGCTGGATGAAGCCGGTGCGGATGGTCATGAAGATGTGCGTGCCCAGCAGCAGCAAGATCATGATGGGACCCCACACGAAGCCATCGACGGCATCGATGACGTCAAGCGGGCTGGTGGCGGTGGCGATTCCCTCCGCAAGTCCGGTGAACGGCGTGATGAAGAACGATGTAAGGAAATTCTCCATGGCCTTTCCCTTTCCCTATCGGGAAGAGCGCATGCGTTCAGGAAAACCGGACGGGGGAGCGGGTCTCCCTAACGCATACCCTTTCCTCGCGTATATGACAGGGAAAACGCTACCGAAGGCAGTTTACGGAATTGTTTCGATTTGGAAAACGAACGCGTTGCGGCATTAATTGCGTGCTATGCGGCAGGAGGGGCGCTTTAAACGCGTCAGGCAGAATCGCCGGTTCCGTTAATGGGCGCTTCTGTTGTCGAAGTAGCATGTCGGCCTGGTGAAGAAAAACGTTTTGGCAATAAAAAAGCCGCCCGATGGGCGGCTTGAACATTTGGTTGCGGGGGCAGGATTTGAACCTACGGCCTCCGGGTTATGAGAACACCTTGCAAGTGGTCAGATTGCTTCACTTTTCCCTATTTTGCAGTTCAGAATCCCGTCAAAAAATCCTGATACCCATAATGTTTCAGGATGTTTCAGCATTTTCGCCCAAAATTTGCCCAAATTTGCCCAAAACAGTACGTTTCCGTACCGTGACCGAAGACGGGAAAAGAAGACCGTATCAAACACTTCACGAGAGGTGTCTCGAATGGCGGTCTTCTTTCCCATAAAGACGAGAAGGGAAAGGGCAAACGATGTCAGGAAGAAGCTCATTATCCGGCATAGGATCGATCGAGAAGACGGGCAAGAAGAACACGCGGCGCATCAGGGTCTCGCTCGGGAAGGATCCCGTGACGGGCAAGTGCAGGAAGTAGCCCAGCCGCACCGTCCACGGCACCAAGTCGGAGGCGGGGTGCTCGACGTCCTCAACAGGCGGGATGTCTCCGCCGTCTTGGATCTGGTGTCCGCGGCATCCGTGGCGATGCTGCCTGTCATCGACGCCACGGTGGGACTCAGCTTCGGGTGGTTCGTCGCCTTCGGCCTGATCGGCGCGATAAGGGACGTTCCGGGCATGACCACGAGGGACGTGCTGCTTCCTGTGGTCTGCAAGAAGGATGGCGTCGACATGCAGCGCTTCGTCGGGGTCTCGCAGTCGGCAGAGAGTCTCCTCGCCGCCGTCGGCCCCTCCGCCGCCGCGGAACGAGCCGTCAGCTAGTCATCCCTTCGCAGGCGGCCGGCGCGCAGGGGGGAGGCCTGCGCCAGGCACACGCCGGCGAGGATGATGGCGACGCCCAGCCACTCGACGACGCCGAGCGGCTCGCCGAGGACGATCATGGCGACGAGCAGGCCGGCGGGGAGCTCCGCGGCGGCCATGACGGTGGAGAGGCCCGCGGGCAGGTGTGGAGAGCCCATGCCGAAGAGCAGGACCGGGCAGAGCAGGCCAAAGAAGCCGGCGATGACGGCAAAGAGCAGGATGCCCTGGGCGAGGACGCCCGAGACGACGTAGTCCGGGCACGCCGTGAGCGACATGACCACGGAGCCCGCGCACACGATGACGCCGCGCTGCTCAGACGAGCAGGGGGCCTCGACCTTGCCGGAGAGGGTGACGAAAAGGGAGCAGGACACGGCCGCCCCCAGCGCGCAGAGCAGGGCCACGGGGTCGTACCCGGCGATGCCGGTCTTGTAGACGCCGCTCGCGAACACCGTCCCGAAGACGACGACCAGGGCGGAGACCGCCTGGAGGGGCCTCGGCGGCCGGCGCGTCATGACGGTCTGCCACACGAGCCCCAGCCACGTGAACTGGAAGAGGAGCGTGAGTGCCACCGGGGCGGGCAGCACGCTCATGGCGTAGCAGTAGAGAATCGAGGTGAGGCAGGTGAGGGCCCCCAGGCCCATGAGCTTGAGGGCGAGCTTCCAGCCCACGCGCTGCCAGCGGTGCCCGAGCGCGCGGCCCGCGAGCGTGGCGAGGGCGAAGAAGAGGCAGCCGAACCACGCCTGGCTCGCCACCACCTGCGCCGAGGTGAAGCCCGCGGCGTAGGCGAGCTTGTAGGTCGTGGCCATGGCACCGTAGCAGGCGCCGCCCGCAAAGACTTGGAGCGCCGCCTTGGCCTGCCCCGCGCTCGTGGCTCCTGCCCCGGCGCCCTGCTGCTTGATTGCGTCCGTTCCTGCCATCATACTTCCTTCCGTCTGCTGTCTCGCAGACGCACGCCTCGTGCGTCTGTTCCCTGCAGTCGGAAGGTGGGGCTCGTCCGGTCTTCTGGCGGTGCTTGTGGCGCCTGCTGCCGAGACGAAAAAGCCACGCAACCGACTGCTCGGTTGCGTGGCGAAAAGGTGGCTGGCGCCCAGAAAAATCCACGCGTTTTTAAACAGGGGCAAGGTACTACAACAGGGGAGATGCCGTCAAGACAAGCCGAGGAAAAAAGCGAGTCTCTGCCCGCCGCACCTCCCTAGAAAAAATGACCGAAATTGGAGAAAATCAGGCGGAGTCTATTCCCTGGGAATAGACCTACACGAAACGCTCTTTCATCGCTCTTCTCCTTCCTTGCCGTATCTTTATTCAAATATGCTAGGTCTCATCAAATGCGGAAATCGCCTCTTGACGGATCAGCCGATGAGCTTGAAAAGAAGGCTCACAAGCCCCCCATCCGAAGCAAAGCCCGACGAACGCGGCTATTACGGTTCTCGCGGCGAGTTTGCCCCACCACGACCTTCCGGTCTTTCGGTTCCGCTCGTTTGCCACGGTCGGGATCATCCCTGCGCATGAACGCCTCGACCGCGCGGTAGGTGAATAGCTCGTCCCTAACGCATGCGCTTTCCTCGCGTACATGACAGGGAAAACGCTACCGAAGCCAGTTTGCAGAATTGTTTCGATTTGGAAAACGCTGCGTTACGGCGTTAATTGCGCGTTACGCGGCGGGGAGAAGGGGCGGGCGCGAGGGTCCCAGCATCCATGACGTTCGGCTGGATGGCCGGTTCGCGCCGTTCGCGGTTCTGAAGGGGCTCAAGGACGTGTTTCCTGAGGTTGCGGAAGGGGTAGAGGTCTAACCTTCGATACGGCTAACATCTTTGTTGGCGCTGCTTAATCTCGATGGGAAGGGAATGAGATGGGAAAAACAGGTGTTTTCGGCAAACGCGCAGGTGTCGTAATCGCAGCTGCGGTGGCGATGTGCGTGCTGTGCGCTGGACTGGCGGGATGTGCCACGCAGAATTCCGGTAACGTGACGAGCGATCAGGACGAGAACAGCGCCGTTGAAAAGGCGACCATTACAACGCGCACGGTCACGTTCCCCGCCATATTCTTCCAAGATACGGCAGCTGAGGATGTGCAGGCAAACCTCCAAGATTGGGGATGCACCGACATCGTCGCCAACGAGGACGGATCTTATACTGCGACGATGCCCATAGACAAGTACAACGAGCTTGTGGACTCCTGGCACGACTCCACGGCGAAGCAGCTTGATGAGATGCCCAACAGCGAAACCTGGTCAACCCTCACAGCTGTTGACTACGATGATCAGTTCTCCAAAGTGACCCTGACCACCAGCAACAGCCAGGTCGGGCTCAGCGAAGCTTTCGCCCCGTTGCAGGCGGGGCTGATCGCCTGCATGTACCAGCAGTTCGCGGGGCAGCCGGTCAGCTGCGTTGTGAGCATCGTCGACCAGAGCGGTGCGGAACTTGCCAGCACGACCTATCCGGATGCGCTCGACCAAGATACGCGTGATTCGGTCACGGCAAATTAGCAGGGAGACCATAATGAACCGATCGAAGATAATACTTGCCGCTGCCCTGGCTTGCGCTTTGGCCGCATGCGCAGCCATGTTTGCCGGCTGCGCTGAGCAGAACGGCCAAGATCAGCCCCAGTATGCGGACGAGGCGTTCATGCAATCGCTCGCAAAAGGCTACGAGGCGCGCGATGCCCTGGTGGAAAAGTCCACCAAGACTGACAAGTCTACCGAGTATTATGAGAAGCTGGTCGACGCCGAGCTGAATCAGGTAGAGAAGTATCAGAGCTCGCAGTTTGAGGACAGCAAGCTGCAGGAAAATGCTATCGCATACATCAATTCGCTGAAAGATCAGCGCGAAGCCGCGGAGTTGTGCGCGACAGATAACGAAAAGTTTCAGCAGGATTGGCAGAAAGCTTACGACAAGCGCACCACGCTGCTAAAAACGTTCGTGGACGAGTACGGGCTTACGGTGTCATCCTCATGCCAAGACAGCTTAGATAAATTGGTCAGCCACGGCAAGAAGGTGGAGCGCGACAATAACGAGAAGGCGGCAGTAGAATCGCTGGCAGGCACGATAAACCTTGAGTTTACCGAACAATACTCGACCTTCACGGGCCAAGCAACCGTCTCGAACAACACCGGATACGATTTCGACTACATCAACTTCAAGGTCGAGCTGTTCGATGCGAACGGCGTCAAAGTGGAGACGACGGGCCTGTACGCAAACCATTGGCTGAACGGCGAGGCTATCGTGCTCAATTGTTACACGTCGCAGAAGGAGGCTCCGGCGACGGTGAAGATCGTAGCCGATGGCTACGAGATTGCCGATGCGTCATAGGTAAATCGGGAAAGCGATAGAAGGACGACTGTTTTGAGGCCGTGGATTAACTCCGCGGCCTCTGCGTTTGAGGCTGATTTGCATGCCAAAAAACGTTCCGCCCGCTGGTTGCTGCGAGCTATTGCGACAAAGGCGTTGATTCGTGAGTAGAGCTTACTTCATCGTGCAGAACTGCTTAGCTAGCTCTTCGATTGTTTGACGCGATGGCTCCAGCGTATCGTGCAACAAAAAAGCCGCCCGATGGGCGGCTTGAACATTTGGTCGCGGGGGCAGGATTTGAACCTACGGCCTCCGGGATGTATCACCGTTAGGGTTATTGCCTCTGCGTATCCCGTATCTGTACCTGCTTTACCCTACTGGTTTCTCGGCACGAAGCGCCATCGTCTGCCCGAGCATACCCCCCTGGTCTGCCCAATGATATAGACAGGATAAACGACAAGCCTAGTGGATAAGTTTGACGAGCCAGACCGTACCGCTCGTGCCGGTGTAGAACTGGCGGTTCCATCTCCTCGGAGCGGTGGAAGAGTGCCGCACGCAGGGCGTTAGAGGCGTCCTTGGGCATCCGTTCGGTGTTGAGCATGGCGCGCCGGACATGCGTCGAGATGCCCAGAGCGTCGGTCGTCTCGCGACAGAGGCCCTTTCTGGAGGCGTCTGTCGGACGAACCTGGATGTGGTTGGCCGTGCGCTCGTCCATGACGGGAACGGTGCGTTCCTCGAGGGTTTCGTTGACTGTCTCGGTGACCGTGACGGTCAGTGGGTCGGCATTCGCGTCTATGCCGGCGCGTGCCGCCCTAGGCGACTGCCCAGAACACCTCCTCGGGATTGCTCTCGACAAAGGGATGAATGATCGGCCCAAAACAACCTATTTGGGCCAAAAGTTTTGACCTAAAGCAAAAGAACCGCTGATAAAGTTCCGGGGACAAACCGGGGGTCGGGGATACTCGGCCCCCGGGGTGCCTCTGTCCCCGCGGGCTCGCGGCGGGGGCGCAGCCCTTGAGAGTGAGGCCCGGGCCTTGCGAAGCAAGGCCTACGGGCACCCCCCCCTAGTACTTAGCAAAGCCGGACGGATTCTAGTGAACGTTGCAACGCCCTTGATCGGAAAGGGCGCCTACGATGGGCTACGAATTTGACGGGGTCGTCTATGACAAGCTGAGGGAGATGCAGGAGGCTCGCAGGGCAAGATACCTCGAGCTCGTCTCCGGCGGCATGAACTTCACGCGCGCGGCCGAGGCGGTGGGCGCCTCGAAGCGGACGGGCAAGGTATGGAGGAACGGGCGCGGCAGGTCATCCGGCCGCGACGAGCGCGCGCTCGTCGACTGGTATCGTGGAGACATGGAAGAACCGAAGAAGATAGACGGCTACTATCTATCGCAGGATGAGAGAATCGCCATCGCCGACGGCCTGCGCGCCGGCGATTCCATCCGATCCATAGCCGCGAGACTGGGCAGGAGCCCATCCACCGTCAGCCGCGAGATCGGGTCGAACGCAGGGCCGACGGGCGGCTACGGCCCCTACCGCGCGCAGCAGATCTCGACCAGCCGCCTCAAACGGCCGAAGGCGCGCAAGATCGACAACCCGAGGCTGCGGCGCGCGGTCCAGGAGAAGCTCGACAGGCATTGGTCGCCCGAGCAGATTTCCGGCTGGCTTCGCCGCGAGTTCCCCGATAATGATGCCATGAACGCTTGCCACGAAACCATATACCAGGCCATCTACGTCCAATCGAAGGGCCGGCTCAGGCGCGACATCGAGGGGAAGCTCCGATCGGGCCGCGCCGCCCGCCGTCCCAGGTCGGCCGGCGACGAGCGCAAGCCGCGCTTCAGGGACCCCATGGTCATGATCAGCGAGCGGCCGGCGGAGGTCGAGGACCGCGCCGTGCCCGGCCACTGGGAGGGCGACCTGATCACCGGCGCGGCCAACAAGTCGGCGATCGGGACGCTCGTGGAGCGCACGACCCGCTTCACGATACTGCTCCACCTGCCGGACGGGCACGGCGCCGAGCAGGTGCAGGACGCCATAGTCAAGAAGATGGCCCGCCTGCCCGAGCTCATGCTGAACTCGCTGGCGTGGGACCAGGGAAGCGAGCTCGCGCGCCACAAGAAGATCGGCGCCGCGCTCGGCATGCAGGTCTACTTCTGCGACCCGCACTCGCCTTGGCAGCGCGGCACGAACGAGAACACGAACGGCCTCCTTCGCCAGTACTTCCCGAAGGGGACCGACTTGAGCGCGTACCCGGAAGACTACCTCGACGCCGTCGCCGAGGAGCTCAACGACAGGCCGCGGAAGACGCTCGGCTTCATGAAGCCGAGCGAGCTTTTCGTGAAGCTGATAGACGAGTCGGAGGATGCGGCTTAGTTAGCGGGTGTTGCATCCACCGCTAGAATCCGCCCCGCCGGTACGGCGAATGAACGAGAGAGGTTTTGCTTATATGTCTTTCGGTTGCGGGGTTGCCGCCACGAAGCTCAACGCTCGCGGCGAGTCCGCGAGGAGCTCGATGTCCGGCGACAAGGCGTCCGAGGAGTTTTGCGACGAGTGCGAGTCGAGGTTGTCGGTTGCGGGCGCGACGGCATCACGTTCGCGTCAGGGATTCGCGATAACGAACCATCGGGCGATGATTGGTGCCCTGGTGCATAGCCGTTCGCGGTAGCACTATAAAATTTTGTCCGGTCGGCGTGAGATAATTACGCTTACCAATCGAAAGGAGCTCGTTGTGCCATCAGTTACCCAACGCATCAAGGAAATCAAGCAACCTCGTGGCGGTTACATCAACCCTCGCACGCTGACTGTGGTCGAGACGGGTGGTGCGCCGCTCCATGACATCAAGGAGAACGTGAACGCTGGCGTGGTCGGTATGGTCGTCGACTACATGACGCGCGTCATGTCCGGCACGCCGGTCGAGGAGGCATTCCGCGTCTCGTTCCTCGGTGCGCAAATCATCAAGCGTGCAGATGAGGCGCGTCTGTTTGCGACGCGCATCAAGGGCCTCGACGACGAATCCATCACGTGGGCGTGTCGGCTCGCAAACTTCGACGCTGTCTATCGTGCCGGTGTTGGCACGCCGTCTTCGCCGTGTCCTCTGCCCGAGCCAGCGACGATTAACCCGGACGCCGGGACATGCGACAACATCCGAATCATGATTCAGCGTGGTTTGGGCTTCTTCGAGGAGTACGGGCCGGTGGTCGTCGACGGAATTACGTTCCGAGGCGGTTACACGCGCGTTGTGGAAACCGGCGACGGCGATTTCATGACCGGCGACACGGTCTGGGACTTTAAGACTAACAGGACCAAGCCAACGAAGGATCATACGCTTCAGGTCTGCATGTACTGGCTTATGGGATTGCATTCGATTAACGCCGAGCAGTATCAGAAGGTGACCCGTCTCGGCTTCTTCAATCCGCGTCGTGGCGAGGTCTCCATCATCGAGACGGTAGACCTCGACCCAGTGATGCTTCATGAAATCGAGGTCGAAGTCATAGGGTACGACTCTGCGGATGCCATCTTCTAATCATCGGCGTCGTGGAACATGTTTGCGCGCGGATGACCGAAGGCCCGACGTGCAATGCGGCTTCCCGAGCGCGAAGCGTGAGGGGCCCGCACGTCCCTCCTCGCGCCGTGGGCAAGGGATTGAAATAAGTGACAGGATAAAATACAGGGTTGCTCAATCGAAATCAAAAAGGTCGAAGACATTTACCGTCTTCGACCTGAACATTTGGTCGCGGGGGCAGGATTTGAACCTACGGCCTCCGGGTTAAGAGGGCTATCTGGGTGCTATTCAAGCGTTGCCGCTTCCCTTAACGCGCCTGTTATGTGCATTTCTGCAGCCAGCATTTGTCAAATGGTTCAGCTCCCGTTCGGCTCCGAGGGACGATTCGACTCCAATTCGGCTCCGCTTGTGCATTATGCGTACAAGCACGTTGTTGCCATCTTACTTCGCATTTGTCCGCATCCCCCGATCGCTGCTGCGAGCTACTGCGACAAAGGTGCGACATTACTGCGACAAAGGTGCGACATTACTGCGACAAAGGTGCGACAAAGGCGTTGATTCGTGGGTAGAGCTTACTTCATCGTATAGAACTGCTTAGGGTCGTTGGGCGAAGATCCATGCCATTCGAGTAGTTCATCGTCCTTCGTCAGTTTGCTAAGAACGCGGCTGGCGGTTCGCCGGTCTCTTTCGATGTGGGCGGCGAGCTCCCTCGCGGTCACTTTTCCATTTGCGAATGCAAGCCTTACCGCTGCAAGTTCATACTCGCTGAGGGAGGAAATAACCTCTGGCGACGCCTGGTCTTCAAGGGCCTCGCTCCTCCTGATTGTTCTTGCCACGATATTGTTCTCAAGGGTCAACTGCACTTTTACCTTGCCTGGCTCAGAATAGACTGGATCGTTGAGAAGCGAATTCTGCATCTCGGTATAAATGCGCTGCACTCCCTCATTTAATTCCCGAACCCAACCGAACTCGGATAATGTGCGGGCGATTCGAGGATTGCGTGAGTAGCGGGTAGTTCTCATGTTGTCGATTGTCACAATGTTGGGCAAGGCACCCGGACTGACTATCTCCAATCGGTCATCAAACATCGACACCCGAACATAGTCTCCCCTAAATGCGTAGTCACGATGGGTCACTGCGTTGACGAGCCCTTCGAACCAGGCAAACTCTGGATACTCGGGGACTGTCTGGAACTTACCATCGGGGCCTAAAAACTGGAACTCCCTGAGCATGCTCGAAATGAGTGTGTACGCATCCTGAATAACTTTGGGTAGTGGGCCGTGGAAGCTGCGCTCCTTAGTTATGTTGAGGTGCTCGCCTGTTCTCATCTTCACGCCGTCATAGCGAAGGACGCGAACTCGTGCTTGTGGCAGCATAGCGGACGGATCCTGTGCGAAAAGTAGGGCGCCTGCTACGGTTAGCTTTCCGTTGCGCATGAAGCGGCGGCTCCTTAGAACCTGCTCGTCTGAGGCATTAGTTCCAAGGATTTCCTTGTATCGATCTAGTACGTCGTGGTCGATATCCTCCATGGAAGAGTCTTCGGCAAGCTCGTCTTCGAAGACTCTCTGCCCCTTGTCGTACTCCAGAGCAAGAATTTGCTCACGGCTGAGCCTCACGCTTTTGTCGTTCTGGCGTAAAAACACTTCGCCGTCGCTGATGCGGGCGACAGAATGGCTGGTCGAGGCTTCGACATCCAAAACGAGGATCAAATCGTCCTCGCCAGATGAATTAACTGCAGGGATGCGTTCTTTACGGACGATTGGGCTTGGTGTGCATGTTGTAAGCGCGGCGCGCTCAAAATTTTCGATATCGCGCGCGCCGTTGCGTTTGAAGCCTGTAACCTCACCGTTATCCTCGATTCCGATTACCAGCTTGCCGCCGGCGGCATTGGCAAACGCGCTGATGTGCTTTGCGATCTCTCTGTCGTCCTTTCGGGCGCTTTTGCGATCGAAATATTGGTTCTCCTTAAGAACAGAGAACAGGTTCACGTCGTTTGTTGCTATGGGTTGCTGCATGGTTGTCTCCTCACAAAGCCCTTCCTTGCAGTGTAGACCAATGGTGCCCTGCATTCGGAATGAACTCCGGGCTTAAAGCCCCGTTTATCCAGCGCAATGAGTTTGTGTAGCAAGCTATTATGTTGACTATGTCCTTGATGAACAGCTAGAGCAATTTCCCGATTCAAAACTGCAGTTATGGACAAGGTTCCGCGCAACAAAAAAGCCGCCCGATGGGCGGCTTGAACAGTTGGTCGCGGGGGCAGGATTTGAACCTACGGCCTCCGGGTTATGAGCCCGGCGAGCTACCAGACTGCTCCACCCCGCAATATGTAACCCGCTTTTCGCGGAACTGAATGTTTCGGAAAAGCTGCGAGAAAGAACTATACGCGCCATCCAGTCTCAATGCAAGCAAATGATTTCCTGTCACAGAACCTTCACAAATAGGCGGCACTTCGGAGTAATGTCGCGCAACGCTAAAAGGGTCCCTATAGGCAAGGCTGCGGCGAAGATATGGGAACCTTAACAGGCGAATCTGCGGCATCTCTGTAGGCGATTCGGCGGAACCCCATAGGCGACGCAGCGGCAATGCCACGAGGATCCTATGGGCAAACCCGCGCCAACCTTATGAGCGATGCCTGCCCAGACGCCCCTCCCCGCCGCTCGGGGAGGATTAGCGCCTGCCGCCTTTGACAGGGAAGCAACCTCTTCTTACAATACGGCATTGCTTGCGCAAATTCTGCTAGCGCGATCATTCTGCCACGGGCTTTCTGCCCGCATCCGACGCATTCTGCTAGGCGTCGATTTCGCCGCGCTTTGACGCGGCTTGCATTGTTTTCCGTTTCGAATGGCGTTTGGGCGTGTTCTGCCTTGTCGTCCCCGCAGGCCTGTGGGCCCGTGCGTGCGCATACGCGACGGAGGATCGAATGCGAACGATTCATCTTTACATATAGAAAGGGACTTCCTTGGATTTCCTCAACAGCAAAAAGGGCTTGGCCCTGGTCGGCGTGCTGGTCGGCCTCGGAATGGCGCTTCTGGCCTTCTCCGGCAACCCCGCTAACATGGCCATGTGCGCCGCGTGCTTCATCCGCGACATGGCGGGCTCCATGAAGCTGCAGACCACCGAGACGGTGCAGTACTTCCGCCCCGAGGTCGTCGGCCTGGTCGTCGGCTCGTTCCTGATCGCCCTGGCCACGCGCGAGTATCGCTCCACGGC
>ERZ1026880.689-NODE-689-length-16361-cov-4.395744_pt1 | contig 16361 bp, 15 predicted proteins | sample MGYA00380170_ERZ1026880 | MGnify/ENA primary metagenome ERZ1026880 (study PRJEB33269, sample SAMEA4719806) | human gut metagenome | biome: human-associated habitat; feature: organic feature; material: feces | place: Cameroon | collected 2013-10 ...
CTACACGTAAGGAGTCGTCGGCAGCGTCAGATGTGTATAAGAGACAGGTTTTTAGATATATTACAAACCCTTTATGAAACGTTTATGAAATTACGGAAAGAGCCAATATGGTGATTTAGATATAGAAAATCCCTCTTCCGTAGATTTTGGTTATTCACCTTGTCTACGGAAGAGGGATCATATCATAGCATCAGATAGCATCACAGCTCCTCCAGCTGTCCGCAAAGCTTATCCACCGCCGCCAGGTCGTTCTTCTTGAATGCTGTCGTGATAGCGGCTTCCAGCTCCTGCTTTTTCCGATCCGTTTCCAGATACGCCGAATCAAAATACTTGTCATATACCATCTTCCGGAATTTTCGCGTCCGCATCCGCCTCACGGTGTGATCGTCCACCAGCAGTATGTAATCCGCACATCCTGCCGCCAGATAAAAATCGTGGGTCACCATCAGAACAGTTCCCTCATAATCCGCGATCGCCTTTTCCAGTGCTGTCTGTGCATACAGATCCAGATGGCTGGTGGGCTCATCTAAAATCAGAAGCTGTGCATCGGATGCCGCCAGCAAAGCGATCTGCAGCATATTCTTTTCTCCACCTGAAAGCTTGCTCACCTTTTGATCCATACATTCTTCCTGCAAACAATACTGTGCCAGACAGTGACGAACATCCTCACGAGTTGCAAATCCCCCTTCCTGCAAAGTCTCAAACACGGTTTTTTCCTCGTCCAGACCTTCTTCCTGAAGCTGAGACAGACAAGCGTATTTCGTGTTCTCATCTATATGGATCGCCGGATGATCGTTCTGCAAAATATCCCGGATCAGTGTCGTCTTACCCGTTCCGTTAGCTCCGATCAATGCGGCTTTTTCCCCTGCAAAAATTTGAAAGCTCACGTTTTCCAACAGATCTTCTTCAAAGGACACCTGATAGTCTGTGATCGTAAGTACCGGCTTTTTCTCTGCAGCCTCTTCCACATTCACCTCCGGCAACACGATCTCCGGCTCCCGGATCTCGATAAAAGGAGCCTTGATCTGCCGTGCCACCAGCCGATCCAGCTGTGACTGTTTCGCGTTGACCGACCGGCCGATGACCGGATTGACCTTCTCCGTCGCCCGCTTTCTTAAAATATCCACCAGTTCCTGAGTCCTCGCGATTTCTTCCTGTTCCTCGATGTTCTGCAGTTTAAGTGCCAGTTTCTCCCGCAGGATGGAGCAGCGATATTCCGAATACGTTCCGTCGAATTCCTGCAGATCTCCATTTTCCAAATGGAGGATCTTATTGAAGCAATGATTCAACAAATACCTGTCATGGGTGATGACCAGCATCGTCCCCTCATACTCATTGATCAGCTGAGCCAGTCCTCCCAGATTTTCGAAATCCAGAAACACATCCGGTTCGTCCAGTACCAGCAGATTCGGTGCCAGCAGCATTTCACGCATGATCTGCAGCATCTTATATTCTCCGCCGCTGATATCCGCCAGCTTCGTCTCCGCCAGATCACTCATCCCGGCCACTGCCAGCGATTTCCTGATCTTGCTTTCGTAATGATCCCCGTCCATAGCTTCATTTTGATCCAAAAGCTGCTGGTACTGTTCATACAGCGCATCCAGATCCTCAGCTTCCGTCATAGCAGCACATACGGCCTCGATATCCTTTTGCAGCGACGTGAACCGCTCACTGAGAAATTCAAACACGGTACGATCCTGAAACTTATCTCCCACGCTGAACTGGCTGGCATAGCCGATCCGGCAGTTTTCATCCCGCACTATTTTCCCATCATAGAGGTAATCCTCCGGATGGATCAAAATCTCCGCCAGCGTGGATTTGCCCGTTCCGTTGCTGCCGATAAGCGCACAGTGCTGCCCCGCTTCCAGTGTGAACGAAATGTCCTTATATAAATCTTTTTCAGTAAAACCGAAAGAAAGTTGTTCTACCTGAATCATATCACTCTTCCTCTTTGCAGTAAAAGCTATAAAATTTCCTTGTTGAAATGGCCGCGCGTATCCGTCTTCTGATTGAATGCCGACTTGTCTGTCGAACCTTCAAGTTTCCGCTGTGCCAGATCGATGATCCGCTTCACCTCCGCCGCAGATTCTATGGTAAAGCTGAGCCGGAACGCCTCCACCCCGTCGATCTGCGGCATCTCATCCAGCAGATTCAGGGTCTTGCCGTTGAGTATGGTCGTCGAACAATCCTCATGCGTAAGCACCGGAAATTCCCCGTACTCATCCTTGAGCTCATAAGCGCCGCTTTTGCAGGAACCGCAAAGTCCCATCTTCTTCAGCGGACAGTATTTGGTAAAAAGCAGCGGAGCACGTCCATACACGATCATCTCAAGTGCCGGACTGCCGCCGTTGGCCTCTTCGTAAGCTGAGATCAGATCCTGGATCTGATGACGGTTAAGCTCGTAAGAAAGGGTCACTCTCTTCGCACCCAGCTTGTACAACGCATAACAGCTTTCCGCGTTGACCACATTAAGGGAGTAATCCGTCACGAACGGGTTGGTCTTCCGATAGCGGAAAACACCGCCGTATCCACCCAGAAGCAGTTCGCCTTCCCGGTCTTCATACACATTTTGATTTCTGCGGACGATATTGTCGAAGTAAACGTCTTTTATGCCACAGGCCTTGCAAACGTCATACTGTTCCTGCGTCGTCACAGTCGCCGTCAGATACGTTTTCTGCAAAGGAAACGAAACAGGTTCTTTCGCAGGTTCCTGTTTTGTCCGTTTTTTCCATTTCGCCAGCTTCGCATCATAAAGCGCCTGTACGATCTGCCGTCTGGCACTGTTGAGAAGCTTTGCAGGAATAAAAGCATTGTAGGATTCAAACTCCAGCTCACCGATGACAAACACCGTCTCGCCCAGCCGTGCCAGATGCTTTTCCACCTGCTCCCGGCTCGTTGGACTGCTTACCGCCTCTTCCAGGATCTCTTCGCTTTCATACAGATACTGCATCCCGAAGCCTTCCGCATCGATGACCAGTGCCGCTCCCGGATAGGCATATACCTTAAGATCCAGAGGAAACCTCCGGAATTCTTTATCAAGATCAGCATCCAGCCCCTTGTAAAACAAATAGTCCTTCGTCTTGTAAACCACATCTCCCGGCGAAAGCTTTTCCTTGATCTTGATATAACACGTATCATCGGCCTGATTGATCAGCTTTCCCTCCTGATCGTACAATCGCGCCACTGACAGGTTCACGTCTTCATTTTCGTGATCGATACGAATGATGTCATTTTGATGCAAAGTCTTCGTCAGAGCGATCTCATACATACCCTTAAAGGAACCTCTCACCGTTCCGATCTCGTAACCAAAATTATTAGGTCTTTGAATATTTGTGATACTGCCTGGATCTTCTCCAAACATGTACCCCTCGGTGTACGTTCTGTTAAACGTCTTCTGCAAAGCTTCCCGCTCCACTTGATCTGCGCCTTCATCCAGCGCCTTACGGTACCGCTTCACTACATTTGCCACATAAGCCGGTTCTTTCATGCGACCTTCGATTTTTAAGGAGTCTATGGATTTTAGATCTTCAATATGATCGATGGTGTTCAGATCCTTCATGGACAGAAGATAACTGGTTCCATAGGACCTGCTGCTCTCTCGGTCCAGCAGCTCGTAAGGTTTTCTGCAGGATCCCACGCATCGTCCCCGGTTGCCGCTCCGGTATCCGATCAGTCCGGACATAAGGCAGTTTCCGGAGTAGGAAACACACAGTGCGCCGTGAACGAACACCTCGATGGGGATCTTTGCAGCTTTCCTGATTTTTTTAACATCTGCCAGATCTACCTCGCGTGCCAGCACCACCCGGTCAGCACCCATTTCTTTAAGCAGCATCGTGCCTTCCAGGTCGTCCACGCCCATCTGCGTCGAACAGTGAACTTCCATATCAGCAAAGTTTGCCGCGACATAATCAAACACCGCCAGATCCTGCACGATAATACCGTCAACACCGATGTCGTTCAATGCATCCAGCTGCTGTCTCATATCGCAGATCTCGTCTTCAAAAACAATAGTGTTCATGGTCACGTATATTTTCACATCCCGCAGGTGAGCGTAGCGAATCGCCTCCACCAGAGAGTCGATAGTAAAGTTGTCTGAATATGCCCTGGCGCCGAATTTTTCCAGCCCCAGATATACTGCATCACATCCGTTAGAAACGGCAGCCCGCAGCGCCTCCATATTACCGGCCGGAGCCAATAATTCTGTCATGCTGTCTCCTCCTCGCTTAATATTTATTTTGTCTTCAGCTCTTTCCACATCTGGCTGTAAAGCGCCATAGTCTCATCATCAAGAGCTTTATATACTTCACACTTTTCCACTACACTCTGATCCGGAAAAATCAGTGGATCCTCTCTCACTTCTTCATCCAGGCTGTTGTAGGCAGCTGTGTTTGGTGTCGGGTAATAGATTTCCTCAAAGTTTTTCACCGCCACATCTTCACGGCAGAGGTAATCCAGAAACTTCTGTGCACCTTCGTGATTTTTTCCCTTTTTCATCATGATCCAGGAGTCGATCCAGATATTAGAACCTTCTTCCGGCAGCACGTATTCCAGGTCATTTTCATACTCGTGCGCCAGATAAGCCTCGCCTGAATAGCAGACAGCCAGCGCAGCATTGCCGGCAACCATCTCCTCCCTCACCTCATCAACAAAGTATGCTTCCACATCCGGCTTCTGTTTCAATAAAAGATTCTGTGCCTGCTGCAGCTCTTTACGATTCGTCGTATTCAAAGAATGCCCCTGATATTTCAATGCGCACATATAAGCATCCCGTATACTGTTCTGCATGATGATCTCACCAGCATATTCCCCGTTGAACAGACTGTCCCAGCTGGTGATCTCCTCGTGGATCATAGACTTGTTGTATAAGATCCCTACAGTTCCCCAGAAGTATGGAATGCTGTATTTGTTTTCCGGATCGTATGTCCGGGAAAGCTTCCAGTAGAAATCCCCAATATTATTGACATACTGCATCTTGCTGTGATCCAGCTCCACCGCCTCGCCTTCTGCGATCAGACGCTCGATCATATAATCTGATGAACAGATCAGATCGTATGGTATCGTACTGGATGTATATTTAGAATACATTTCTTCCGGTGTTGTCGCTTCTTCGTACAGTACTTTGATCCCCGTTTCTTTTTCGAAATCCCGAAGCACGGAGGTATCGATATATTCTCCGTAATTCAGTACCGTTATGGTATTGCCTCCGCCTGCCTCAGACATATCCACAGAAGACTCCTCTTCTCCAGTATTTCCGCATCCCATAAGGGTCCATGTCAGCAAACCGAGCATCAGCAGCAGACATGCGGTCAGAAGATTTTTTTTCACGCTCTTTTTCATGTTCAGGAAGCCGCCTTTCTGTTCTGAAGTTTTCGTTGTATTTGTTTCTGCCGGATCCGCGGCATATAATTGACCAATAGAAGTACGATCAGTACGACTGCAAAGATCAGAGTCGAAAGTGCGTACATCTCCGGCTTGATCCCGCGCTTCAGTTCTCCGTATATCATAGTGGAGAGGGTGTTGATCCCGGCGCCCTTCGTGAAATAAGTTACTACAAAATCATCCATCGACATAGTCACCGCCATAAAAAATCCGCTGACTACAGCCGGGAAAATATTAGGCAGTATCACTCGCGAAAAGGCTTTCACACTGCTCGCTCCCAGATCCCGTGCAGCCTCATAAACGCTCATATCCATCTGTTGCAGCTTCGGCAAAACACTTAAAATCACATAAGGGATGTTAAAGGTGACGTGTGCCAGCAAAATGCTGACATATCCCAGGTTGGTGAATCTTGAAAACCAGAGCATCAAAGCTATACCCGTCACTATATCCGCATTGAGCATAGGGATATTACCTACACCCAGCGTCAGGGAATAGCTCCTTTTTTTCATGGCATCGATCCCCACAGCAGCCAGAACACCTATCACGGTAGCGATCAGCGCAGAGCCAAATCCGATGGTCAAAGTATTTTGCAGCGCCGCCACCACATCGCTGTTATGAAACAGCGTCTTGTACCATTCCAGCGTAAAGCCGCCCCACACCACGCGGGAGCGAGAATCGTTAAAAGATAACACCACCAGGACCGCGATCGGGATATATAAAAATGCGATAATAAGCGCCAGATAAAATTTCATAAAAAAGTTCTTGCTTCTTACCATGCGCGTCGTTCCTTTCCTTCTTCCTCATTTGATGTAAAGATCATACTGATGAGAACAAAAATCATCAGCGCGATCGAAAGTCCAGATCCCAGATGCCAGTTCATACTGGTAGAAAACTCCTGTTCAATAATGTTTCCTATGAGCATCACCTTGCCGCCGCCCAGAATATCCGGGATGGCAAATGCAGTCAGTGACGGTACGAACACCATGGTGATCCCGCTGATTATCCCCGGCTTAGTCAAAGGGATCATGATGCGGGTCAGCACCGCTTTCGGTGGTGCTCCCAGATCTCTTGCAGCCTCAATGACATCATCCTTCAGGTCTGTTACAGCATTATATACAGGCAGGATCATAAACGGCAGATAGTCATACACCATGCCGATGACGATGGCCATACTGGAATTTGCCAGATCCTGACCCGGAAGCCCTATTGCCCCCAGGGCTCCGTTGATCAGGCCGTTTCGTGACAGCAAAAGCTGCCATGCCATGATCCGCAATATAAAATTCACCCACATAGGCAGGATCACGATGATCGCCATCATTCCCTGCTTGCCAATGTTTAATTTTCGTAAAATCAATGCCAGCGGATATGCCAGTACCAGACAGATCCCCGTACATAGTATCGCCAGCCAGAGAGCCAGCAGGAGGGCCTTTAGATGAACCGGCTCGAAAATCGCCAGTATATTGCCCATGGTCATTTCGCCGCGACCATCGCCGAGAGCATAAAAAATGATCATCAGAAGCGGCAGTACAGTAAAGCCGATGATCCATACGATATATGGGCCGGCCAGTAAACTTCGTTTATTCATTAGTATTGATTACCTCCTGTGCCGCAGATGTCGGTTTATGCATGATCTGAATATTTTCCGGTTTCACGTAGATCCCCACTTCCGTACCGGGATGATAAGCTTCCGTGCTGTGTGCAAGCCACTCGAAGCCGCCAGCCTGCACCTTCATCTCATAATGCACACCCTTGAACAAAATAGAAGTGACCCTGCCGTCCAGCATGCCGCTGCCCGGCTTTTGGAATTCCATATCCTCCGGACGGATGACCACGTCAACCAGCTCGTTGTGTCCAAATCCCGAGTCCACGCACGGGAATGGGATCCCCAGGATCTCTACCAGAAAATCTTTCGGCATCACACCGTCAATGATATTGCTTTCCCCGATAAAATCCGCAACAAAAGCATTTTCCGGTTCATTATAAATGTCCACCGGTGTACCGATCTGCTGGATCAGCCCCTGGTTCATGACGATGATCCGGTCGGACATAGTCAGAGCCTCTTCCTGGTCGTGGGTAACGAATACGAAGGTAATTCCCAGCTCGTTTTTGATCTTGATCAGTTCCTTCTGCATATCCTGTCTGAGTTTCAGATCCAGCGCCCCCAGCGGTTCGTCCAGAAGGAGGACCTTCGGCTCATTAACGATAGCCCGGGCGATAGCGATCCTCTGCTGCTGGCCGCCTGAAAGCGACATAGGATGACGATCCTCATATCCTTCCAGATCTACCAGCTTAAGGGCGTATTTGATTTTATCATGAATATAGGCACTGCTCTTTTTCTTCAACTTCAATCCAAAGGCAATATTGTCTGCAACACTCATATGCGAAAACAGAGAGTACTTCTGAAACACCGTGTTGATGTGACGTTTGTCAGGCGGCAGAGCAGTGATATCCTTTCCCTCAAAAATCACACGCCCCTCATCGGGCATAATAAATCCGCCGATCATACGCAACGTTGTGGTCTTCCCGCATCCGGACGGTCCCAGCAAAGTCACAAATTCATTTTTACCGATATCGATGCTCAGATCATCCAGGATCTTTTTCCCGTCAAAAGACTTTGACAGATGTTCCAAATTTAAAATTGCCTGTTCCATTCAGTTACTCCTCATTCCTGTCATTTTTTAAAAAGTTGGCGGCGTGCTCACCCAGATCAGCTTCGCCCGGATGGCGCCCGTGTTTGCAATCGAATGCTTCTTGTTGGCAGAAAAATAAAAGCTCTCCCCTGCCTTTACCATATAAACGTTATCTCCCAGCCTGAGCTGGATATGTCCCGATATCACATATCCGAACTCCTCTCCTTCATGAGGTTTGTCTTCTGCGAGAGCTTCCTTTGGCTGCAGCACCACAAGAAGAGGTTCCATCTGATTCTGCTGTGCATTGGGAACGATCCACTGGATACTGTTTCCCGCTTCATCGATCTTCTCAAAGAAGTCCTCCTCCGAATACACTACATGTTCTTCTTCCGTCTCCCGAAAGAACTCAGAGGGCGTAGTTCCCAGACATTCGATCAGATCCAGCAGTGTCACCACAGAAGGCGCCACCTGGCCACGTTCCAACTGCGAAATGTAGCCTTTCGTAAGTTCTGCACGATCCGCAAGCTCCTGCTGAGTCAATCCGTTTCGGTTTCTTAGATCCTTTATTTTTTCTCCAATTCTGCCGTTCACATAATTTGGTTCCATGTTTTTTCTCATTTCCTTTGTGATAAATATATCAAACAAAATGTAATTTATACCTAAACTTTCGGCACGCCTTCGATTATACTATTTCTAAACAAAAAGTCAACTATTGTTATCAGTTTTAAACACCCTATCGCATAGCAATAAGACGATAGATCTCCTTGTTTTGCCAAAGAAAAACCGGCGCTCTGGATTTCCTCGCTGCACCGGCTGTTTTGCTTACTTTGCTTCTTCTATACGCCATGATCTCACTTCAATTCCGTGCTCCTTCAAAAGCTCCACCAGATCCACCGTCTTCATCCATACCGTCGCCGTATTTTCGTTGGGGTGGATCCCCACGATTCCCGGCTCTTCGAAGAAGTCTTCATCCAGGAAAAACTTCACCTTTCGCTCCTCATCGTTCAAAAGCCCCAGCGGCGTCACCGACCCCGGTAGCAGCCCCAGGATCGCCTGCAGATCCTTTGCAGAAGCAAAGCTGAGCGGCCGAGTATTGTTGGTATTGCGAAATTTGTTCAGATCAACCCGCTTGTTGCCGCAGACCGTAATCAAGTAATAATTCCGCTTTTTGTCGTCTCGGATAAACAAGTTTTTCGCATCCGCCGACGGATAGGGGACCTCCACGTCCAGAAGCTCCTCCATGGTGAACACCGCCTTGTGCTCCGTGATCTCGTGCCAGATGTTTTTCTCTTTTAAAAATGCATAGATTTCCTGCTTGTTCATTTCATCTCCCCTTCTTTTTTGTTATACTGTAAAATAACATTATCTTTTTCACCGTATTTTGTCAAGGAAGGATCAGAAACCATGAGCAATTCCATCGGTCAGCACTTTACACCATGGTCTTTATTGAAATTCGCAGCGCCGTCCATCATCATGATGACGTTCATGTCACTGTACACCATCGTAGACGGAATCTTTATCTCCCGGTTCGTGGGGAGCAACGCCCTATCGTCTCTCAACATCGTCTTTCCCGTCATCACGCTGGCCATTGCCATCGGCACCATGTTTTCCACCGGAGGCAATGCGGTCATCAGTAAATACCTGGGTGAAGGCAATACCAAAAGAGCCTGTCAGTGCCTGACCCAGTTTGTCCTGTTCTGCGTGTCCCTCAGCATCATACTGGTCGTCCTTTCAATCCTGTTTGCTTCTCCCATTTCCCGTTTTCTGGGAGCTACCGATATCCTGATAGACGATGCCGTTATCTATCTGCGTATCGTCATGGCATTCGCGCCGGCCTGCATCCTTCAGACCCTGTTTCAGTCCTACTTCGTAACGGCGGGACACCCCGGCATGGGTCTTGGTCTGATGATCGTCGCCGGATGTACCAACGCCGCTCTGGACTACATCTTCATCGCAGTCATGCACATGGGGATCGCAGGAGCCGCTCTGGCGACCGGCATCGGTCAGTGCATCCCGGCTGTAGCAGGCATAGTGTTCTTCCTGTTCACAAAAAAAGAGCTCCGCTTCACCCGCTGCGGCTTTTATCCTAAAGAAACGGCAAAGGCAGCGTTCAACGGGTCCTCCGAAATGGTGACCGAGCTGTCCACTGCCATTATAACCTTCTTATTTAATATCATTCTCCTGCGCCTTGCCGGGGAACACGGCGTTGCCGCCATCACCATCCTGCTCTACGGAGAATTTCTGTTCAACGGATTTTACCTGGGATTCGCTATCGGCATCAGCCCCATCATCGGATTCCAGTACGGCGCACAGAATCGACAGGAGCTTCGCAGGCTGTACAAGATCGCCTTCCTGTTCGCAGCAGGTACATCCTTATTTATGGCGCTCCTGGCCTTCCTTCTGTCCGGCCCTATCACGTCGGTATTCACAAAAGATCCGCAGACCTATGTCCTGGCTGTGGCAGGCTTCAAACTCTTCGCGGTCAATTTCCTGTTCAGCGGATTGAACATCACATCCTCAGGATTCTTCACTGCGCTGTCCAACGGGAAGACTTCCGCCATCATTTCCTTCTGCAGGACTCTGCTGTTCACAACAGCTGCACTTCTCCTACTGCCGAGATTTCTCGGCATCACAGGAGCCTGGATCGCCATGCCGGTCGCCGAACTTTGCACCCTGCTGGTATCGATCCCGATCCACGCAAAATATTTCCTGCGCCCGGGGAAATACAACTATCTGCAGGAACCCCCGGATTCGAAATAATATTATTTCAGCACCAGGAATACGTCCATCAGATAATCTTTCAGGTATTCATTGATAGCTCCCATAGCAACGCGCATGGCATCCTCTCTCGGGTATCCGTAGATCCCGGAAGAAATCAGAGGAAAAGCGATCGATTGACAGCCTTTTTCTTTTGCTGCCTTCAAAGCATTGATGTACGCATCGTGAAGAAGCGTTTCTTCCTTGTGAAAACCATCTTTCCATATCGGCCCTACTGCATGTATGATATATTTGGCCTGCATATTATATGCATCAGTCGCTACTGCACTGCCTGTCGGACACGGGGCCAGCTTCCTGCAGTCTTCTGCAAGCCGAGGGTCATCTGCTGCTGCAAAGATCGCTCCGCAGACACCGCCTCCCGGCGCCAGCTGTTCATTGGCTGCATTCACCACTGCATCTACATCCATATTGGTTACATCACCGTTTACTACTACTCTTAAAGCCATCTTGATTCCTCCTTTACCGGTTTCGATATACTTTACGGATCATTTTATGTCCTCGGTTCAAAGTCCTGTCACAAATCATATTGCCAAGAGCAAATACTCTCGCACAGATCTTATCATACAGAAAATCGATGATCGCATGATATGCCGCATGCAGTGCCGGTCTGGAAAAAGCATAGACAGATGCGATCGCCAGCCCGAAGCTTAGAATATAAGTAAGTACATTCCCGTCTCCCGGCAGATCGATATGCTCGATGAGATATCGAATCGGTATATGACAAATATACACCGTCATGGTTCGCTGCCCTATCCCCGTACAGAAAATCTTGTGGTTCGGCAGCAGATTAAGGAAAACTGTCAGCCATCCCAATGAAACGACTGTCAGCATCATTCTGATCAGAATGCCCATGATATTACTCAAATGGTAGATGGAATATCCGTCTTTCAAGTGCCACATTTCCACTGGGATCACATTGCTGTATGCAGTCAAGAACGAGAACACCAGAAGAACGGATAAAAGCAGCAGGATCCATTTTTTCGAGATGCTTCGGATCTTCTCGATATGCTCCCACTTCATCTTATACCCCAGTATAAAGAAAAACAAAAATGAACAGATCCGTCCCAGAGCCAGTTCTCTCCCAAGAGAGCTGAAACATCCGGAAGCTAGCAGAAGTCCTGCACTCAGGATCAGTACGCCCGGAACCTTTTCCAGATCCTTGATCATAAAACGATACACAAACAGCACCAGCAGAAACCATAAGGCATGGCTCGGTGACAGCAGGTCAAATTTGGCATCTCCAAATACCCCAAGCCGCACGACAAACATCACCGGCATCAGCAAAATGTACGGCAGCAGAAAATTCTTTGCAGCACCCAGACGGCACTTATCCACATTCTTGGAAAAATATCCGGAAACAAACAAAAATCCCTGCATGATAAAAGAGAAAGCTATGATGTAAAAGAAGCCGCCAAAGCTGCTTACATCAAAGCTTCCGCTGATCCGGATATAATGTGCTGAAACCATGAAAAACGTCAGCAGCACCTTCATATTGTCAAACAGATAATTTCGTTCTTTCCCACTCGCTATTTGTTGCATTTCTTAAATCCTTCTTACTATCAGTTTCTTAAAATCATAACAGTCACAGTTTACCTCTTCCAGGTGAACTGTCATTGAACTTCATGTGTTGATCTGACGAAGGAAGTTCCTTATGCCTCCAGGATCGTATGGAGTCTCCAGCAAAGTTCATACGTTGGCAGTTTACTGGAAAGGATCGCGATTCCCTTTTCCAAAGCTCTTTCCACTGTTGCCGACCCCGGACTGATCCCTTCCGGCACGATGATACAGGCTGCATCGTTGAGTTCTGCTACCGCAAGCACATTAAGATGCGTCTGTACGGTGATCCAGATGTTCCCAGCTCCGCAGCAGCTCATGACACGGCTCAAAAAGTCACAGGCATATACTCCCGTCACCTCTCTGTCCTCTGCAATGGCTGTAACAGTATCCAGTTCTAACGCTTCTGCTATTTCACTGATTCTCATGTGTTTTTATCCTCTCTTATGTAAATGATCATGGTGACTTTCGTCCCTTGTCCTTCCTCCGTTTCGATAGAAAGAACATCGCTGTTTTTCTTGATGTTAGGCAGTCCCATGCCTGCACCGAATCCCATTCGGCGCACCTGTTCGCTGGCCGTGGACCAGCCTTCCTGCATGGCAAGATCCAGGTCGGGGATCCCATCACCGGAATCCTCCACCACCATTTCGATCTTTTCGTCGCTTATCTCTACATGAGCGCTGCCGCCTCCGCCGTGAATAAACGCATTGATCTCCGCTTCATACATGGAAATCGCCGCCCGCTTCACAAGAGGCGGTGCTACTCCCAGCTTCGTAAGCGTCCGCTTCACACTGCTGGAAGCCTCGCCTGCCATATCAAAATTATTTCCATCAATCAAAAAATCCAGTCTCATAGCCCTATTGTAATACTTTTTTATGCTTGCCGCAATGTTGTTTTTTTAGATGCGACTTCATTCTCCAGAACACCACATTCATTATGATTACAATCAGAATAACCACTGCCATGGATACCCAGAACCCCATATTCAAATTCAGCCATTTAGTCGTTCCAAATAAAGTCATCCAAATTTTATTCCAGCTCATCATCACACCTCCTAAAGTAATTCACCATAATAACGAATATATGCTTTTTTCAAACTTGTCGCCAGCATCATATACAACAAAATGCACGGAATCAGATATGCGAAATAAGATGCAGGCAGTGCAACAAAACCAAGTGCCGTTCCTAAGACTGTAAAAGGAATCACTGTCAGCACTGCAATACCCGTCATAGTAAGCAGTGTTACCGGAGCAGATGCTCGACTCTGGATAAAAGGCAGCTTCGGTGTTCGGATCATGTGAATGACCAATGTCTGACTCCACATGGATTCCACGAACCATCCAGCCTGAAACATCCCGATGTATTGCCCTTGCATAGCTAAAAGCTCCGCTCCGCTGTAATGAGACGCAAGATCATTGAACAAAACACCATTTGATACAAAAATAGGACAGAATACAAAATACATAAAGATGTAGGTTGTAAAATCAAAGATAGAGCTGGTTGGCCCGATCCAGATCATGAAGCTGCCTATACTTGAAGCATCCCACTTACGAGGTTTGGAGATAAACTCTTCATCCACATTATCCCAGGGAATCGCAGTACATGACAAATCATAAATCAGATTTAGGAATATCAGATGTACACTCATCATAGGCAGAAACGGCAGCAGTGCGGAAGCCGCTAGTACCGAAAACATATTGCCAAAATTGGATGAAGCGGTCATTTTGATATACTTGATCATGTTCGCATAAGTTTTACGCCCCTCAATAATTCCCTGTTCCAAAACCATCAAATCTTTTTCCAGTAAAATAATATCCGCCGATTCTTTTGCCACATCTACAGCAGTGTCTACCGAGATTCCAATGTCAGAAGCTTTCATTGCAGCTGCATCATTGATTCCATCGCCCATAAACCCAACCGTATGACCATTTTCCCTAAGAATCGAAACCACACGTGCCTTCTGCTCAGGTGTCAGTTTGGCAAACACATCAGTAGACTCTACGGCTTTTGATAATTCTGCATCTGTCATTATATCCAGATCTGATCCAAGAAGCATATTGCGGATCTTAAGTCCCACCTGCTTACAAATTGTTCGAGTCACTTTATCATTATCACCTGTCAAAATCTTTGTGTTTACGCCATGATCCTTTAAGGCCGTGATCGCAGCTGTCGTGGATTCTTTTGGCGGATCGAGAAATGCCAGATATCCGATCAGCACCATATCGCACTCATCCTTCACACCGAAAGAATCCTCCGGAGATGGATTGCTTTTTTGTGCAATGGCAAGCACACGAAACCCCTTATCATTGAGATCGTCCACCGTTTTTAAGATGCGACCGCGAACATCTGCCGTCAATGGCTGTACACTACCGTCACATTCCGCATACCCACAGATAGAAAGCATCTCTTCCACTGCGCCTTTTGTCACCATCTGCGTCTTGCCTTTTTTATCCTGTACTACAGTTGTCAGACGACGTCGAGTGAAATCAAATGGTATTTCATCCACCTTCACATAATTTTCAGACAGGTCAAGCAAGCTGGCATCTCCCGCCTCTTCTTCCTCTGTCTTGTTAATGATCGCCAGATCCATTAAATTCTTATATCCTGTCTGAAAATAACTGTTTAAATACGCATGCCGTAACACTCTGGTATCATCCTCACCTTTTATATTAAGATGATATTCCAGCGCAACTCTATCTTGCGTCAACGTACCAGTCTTATCAGTACAAAGAATGTCCATAGCGCCAAAGTTCTGGATAGAATTCAGATTCTTGACAATTGTTTGCTTTTTACTCATAGATACTGCACCTTTGGCCAGACATGTCGTTACAATCATGGGCAGCATCTCCGGTGTCAGTCCAACGGCAATGGAGATACCGAACAGAAAAGCATCCAGCCAGTCGCCCTTCGTGATTCCATTTACAAAGAATACCAGCGGAACCATGATCAGCATAAAGCGGATCAACACCCATGAAACAGCATTAACACCCTTAGAAAAACTTGTTTCTACCGCATCTCCAGCAATCGCAGATGCCATTGAACCAAATAAAGTATGATCGCCATTGCAAACAACTACTGCTGTTGCACTGCCAGAAATCACATTGCTTCCCATAAAAGCAATGTTTTTGTAATCGGTTATAGTGTCTTTCCCGGCGCTCATATCAGGTGTCTTTTCAACAGGCTCGCTTTCGCCGGTCAGACTTGCCTGACTGACGAACATGTCTTTTGCAGTCAAAATGCGTACATCTGCCGGAATCATATCACCAGCGGATAAATGCACGATATCGCCCACAACCAGATCATCCATGGGGATTTCAATTTGTTTCTGTTCTCTGCGAGTAACCGTACAAGTGACCGTGATCATCGCCAGCAATTTTTCTGCTGCACTTCCACTTCTGGATTCCTGTACGAAGCGGAGCGTTCCGGAAATCATAACCATAGTCAAAATGATTACCACAGTCAAAGGATCGAATTCCTCAGGCGTGCTTCCTAAAATCGAAAAATAGGGAAATATCATATCGGTCATTGTAGATACCAGTGCCAGGCAAAACAGAATCGCTGTGAATGGATTGATAAATGCTCCTGCCAGACGTCTTGCCAAAGATTTCTTTTTCTCGTGAGTTACTTTATTAGAACCATATTTAGCACGACTTATAGATACAGTTTCTTCATCGATCCCACGAATCGTTGTATGCAGATTCTTTAAGACGTCCTTGATCGGATTAGTTGCTGCAAATTGAATACGATCATTTCGCTCGTCACGAATGACTGCCCTTTCAACTACCTGACGAACAGCAATACGATTTTTTTCCTTGTTCATTGTTCTTGTCCTCCTCATTGCTGATTATTTTTACAATATTTGTTGCTTTTTCTAATATTAATGACATCTAGACCAGCAACAGCGAACCATATGATCATGGCACCCACGAACCTATGGTCTGTAAATCCGTTCCACAATCCTTTCAGCAGAAAAATAATGCCACTGAGTGCAATCACCCCTCCTATGTCTGTCTCTTATAC
>ERZ1026880.690-NODE-690-length-16352-cov-5.433638_pt1 | contig 16352 bp, 16 predicted proteins | sample MGYA00380170_ERZ1026880 | MGnify/ENA primary metagenome ERZ1026880 (study PRJEB33269, sample SAMEA4719806) | human gut metagenome | biome: human-associated habitat; feature: organic feature; material: feces | place: Cameroon | collected 2013-10 ...
ACTCTACAGACCTTCGTTCCAGAACACAGGGACGTGGTAACTACTCAATGTTCTTCGAGAAGTATGAGCCGGTTCCGAAGTCAGTTCAGGAGAAGATCTTATCTGGTAAAGAGAGCAAATAATAAAACAGGCGTATTTTGTGCTTAAAAAGTATGGAAAAGGCTTGAAAAACTGGGCGTTTTGAAATATAATCAAAATTAGCCGAGTTAACATGAAAATAAAAAAGCCTGAGAAGGCAATTGAATAAGGAGGATATTCAAAATGGCAAAAGCTAAATTTGAAAGAACAAAACCACATTGTAATATCGGTACCATCGGCCACGTTGACCATGGTAAAACTACTCTGACAGCAGCAATCACAAAGGTTCTGTCTGAGAGAGTAGAAGGTAATGCAGCTGTAGCTTTCGATAACATCGATAAGGCTCCAGAAGAGAGAGAACGTGGAATCACTATCTCTACAGCACACGTTGAGTATGAGACAGCTAAGAGACACTACGCACACGTTGACTGCCCAGGACATGCTGACTACGTTAAGAACATGATCACTGGTGCTGCTCAGATGGATGGAGCTATCCTTGTAGTAGCTGCTACTGATGGTGTTATGGCTCAGACTTCAGAGCATATCCTGCTTTCTCGTCAGGTAGGTGTTCCTTACATCGTAGTATTCATGAACAAATGTGATATGGTAGACGATGAGGAGCTTCTTGAACTGGTAGAGATGGAAATCCGTGAGAAACTTGACGAGTATGAGTTCCCAGGTGATGACACACCGATCATCCAGGGATCAGCTCTTAAGGCTCTTGAAGATCCGTCTTCAGAGTGGGGCGACAAGATCATGGAACTGATGGATACTGTTGATGAGTATATTCCAGATCCACAGCGTCCTACAGATCAGCCATTCCTTATGCCAATCGAGGACGTATTCACTATCACAGGACGTGGTACTGTTGCAACTGGTAGAGTAGAGCGTGGTACAATTCACCTCAACGAAGAAGTTGAAATCGTTGGTATTAAAGAAGAGATCCAGAAGACAACTGTAACTGGTATCGAGATGTTCCGTAAGCTTCTTGACGAAGGACAGGCTGGTGATAACATCGGTGCTCTGCTTCGTGGTATCAAGAGAGAAGACATCGAAAGAGGTCAGTGTCTTATTAAACCAGGCAGCGTAACATGCCACAGAAAGTGTACTGGTCAGGTATACGTTCTGACAAAAGACGAAGGTGGACGTCATACTCCATTCTTCAACAACTACCGTCCACAGTTCTACTTCAGAACAACAGACGTAACAGGTGTATGTAACCTTCCAGAAGGTGTTGAAATGTGTATGCCTGGAGATAACGTAGAGATGACAATCGAACTGATTCACCCAGTAGCTATGGAGCAGGGTCTTCGTTTCGCTATCCGTGAAGGTGGACGTACTGTAGGATCAGGACGTGTTGCTACAATCATCGAGTAATTATAATCTGTTATCAGAATATTAACTCAAATATTTACCCCAGAGGCTTAGGCTTCTGGGGTATTTTTTAATTTCAACTTGGCATTTGTTGTAATCTGAATTATAATATTCTACACAATAGAGAGTGAGGCATGGGAGGATTATATTATGAAAGAAAAGATTGCTAAAATTGGGTGGAAGAATATTGCAATAGTAGTGCTTGCTGTACTGCTTGTGATATCTGCGAGCCAGTTACATATGCTGCGTAATACTTACAAAGAAGTGTATTCAGAGAACTTGGAACTGAATAGTAAGATGGCTGAATTGAAGGAGAAGAACGCCAGTCTGGAAGCGCAGATTGAGAGCGTGGGAGAGATGTCAACAACTACTACAGATTCTGCTTCTGAGACGGATGATACGAAAGATGCCAATTCAGCATCAGATAAGGGCTCAACGGCGTCGTCAAGTGACTGCTGTGAATGATTCCTATATGGTATAATGTACATAAAAGGTCATGATAGGATGGAATGGGGAAATGAAGAAAAAACTTACATATAAAGACGTAATTGGGGAAGTCTTTGCGTTAACAGGAGCGGTGGCAATTATTGCAGCAGCTGTATACTTTTTTTTGGTACCGAGTCATACAACAGTTAGCAGCATTTCCGGTCTTGGAATTATACTTACGAATTTTATACCGTTGCCGTTGTCGGTAATTACGATGATCCTGAATGTGGTATTGCTGCTCATCGGATTTATTACCTGCGGGAAGGAATTTGGTATGAAAACGGTCTATACCAGCATTTCATTGCCGGTGTTTATCGGATTATTCGAGAGAATATTTCCGAATATTGAATCCCTGACGAACAGTCAGGAGTTGGATGTGCTGTGCTATGTATTAGTAGTCAGTGTAGGACTCAGCATTCTGTTTAATATGAATGCATCTTCCGGCGGGCTGGATATTGTGGCAAAGATTATGAATAAGTATCTGCATATTGAACTTGGCAGAGCAATGTCTTTGTCTGGAATGTGTGTGGCGCTTTCAGCTGCATTGGTCTATGATAAAAAGACGGTAGTATTAAGTATCCTTGGCACATATTTTAATGGCATTGTGGTAGATCACTTTATCTTTGGTCAGAACCTGAAACGACGAGTCTGCATCATTACGAAACATGAGGAAGAATTACGGAGATTTATTCTTCACGAACTGCACAGTGGAGCAACAATTTATGAGTCGATCGGTGCCTATAACATGGAAAAGAGGCATGAGATCATTACCATTGTGGATAAGAATGAATATCAGAAACTGATGAATTATATTAACAAGCTTGATCCGAAGGCATTTATTACCGTATATACGGTATCGGATATGCGTTATCAACCGAAGATACCGGGAGCTGGTGCATTTTAGTACATGGATAGTTGATGACCGGTATTGTGTTGAGAACATTTGGCATTGATTATATATACAAGAAGTTATTGGCTTGTGAGGAGGAATAGAGAATGGATTATACAGAGGCACTAATGAATCTGATCATGGTACTCGGATTCGTATTGGTATTTAGCCCAAAGACTTCCTATATTTATGCGAATACGACAGAGAAACATCAGAAGTTTTATCGTGGGATCGGTATTATTCTGGCAGTCTGGGGAGTTGCATCACATGTTCTTAAATAATTTAAACAGAGCATAATAAGGAAAATGAGGCCATAATTAATCAAAACGTTTGATTAATTATGGCCTTGTGTATAGATTAAAGAGTACGAAGGATTTCTTCAAGTACGTCATCCACACAGTCTGTGATATGGTTGGCAAGTGCACGTACTTCGGGCATACCGGTGGACATGGCATAGCTTGTTCCTGCAACTTTTAACATTTCGATATCATTCAACTGATCGCCGAATGCAATACACTCAGATGGATCGATATGCAGGTGATCCAGAATGGCTTTTAATCCAAGACCTTTGTTGGCGTTATCTCCAACAAAGTCTACCCAGATCAGACCGGCAGTCACAGCATGCACTTCGCCGTGGAATAATTTACCGAAATGTGGTCCGATGCGTGTTGTGCCATGCTTCGGGTCGCAGACGGCAATTTTCAGGATTGGCTCTGGGATATCCGTTTTGAGATCCTTCACTTTTGTAACGTTATACTTATTTGTGTTTTTGATCAGATCATATATTTCCGGATTGTTGGTGTCTATGTAACTTGTATTTACTCCGGAAACCATGCCGTAACAATCAGGAAAATCGTGGATTGCATCAATAATATCCATGCAGATATCCTGTGGCAGATACATTTTGCTGATGATTTCATTCTTGTGTGCGCAGAGGCAGCCATTTTCGGCTGCATAGCAGATATTCTCGCTGATGGGGTCAAACATTCGGCGGAGATTACTGTATTGCCGACCACTTGCGGCGGTAAAATATATCCCCTTATCGATGAGACGGCGAATTAAATCAGCAGTCCGCTCCGGAACGATCTGTCCATGATTGGTAAGTAATGTACCGTCAATGTCGCTTGCAATTAATTTTATCATAATAAGATACCTCGAATAAATTGTTGATTAAGATCGATATTTATTATAATATAAGAAGTGAAAAATGAAAAGGTATTACGTAGTACCTTTGAAGTCAAGAAAGGGGAACGGAAATTATGAAAATCGGAATTGGAAATGATCATGCTGCAGTAGATATGAAGAATGAGATTTCAGAATATCTGAAAGAGAAAGGATATGAAGTAGTTAATTACGGAACAGACTCTAATGAGAGCTGTGACTATCCGGTATATGGAGAAAAGGTCGGTGAAGCAGTAGCGCATGGTGATGTGGATCTTGGTATCCTGATCTGCGGTACAGGAGTTGGTATTTCTCTGGCTGCTAATAAAGTAGAAGGTATCCGTGCAGTTGTCTGCAGCGAGCCATATACAGCTAAACTTTCCAGACAGCACAATAATACCAACATCCTTGCATTTGGAGCAAGAGTTATCGGTATCGAGACAGCTAAGATGATCGTAGATGAGTGGCTGAATGCAGAATTCATGGGCGGAAAGCATGAGAGACGTGTGAACATGCTGATGGATATCGAGAAAAGAAAAATCCATGGTGATAAATAATCAGTAAGAATCTCGTGATAAACCAGAGGATTACAGTACATAAGCCTGATTGTTTCGGAAGGAACAGTCGGGCTTTTTAGCATTTCCGATGTTGTGGCATATTCTGATATAGAGTGGATAAAAAGGATATGGTAAATATGGCTTATTCAATTATGATGGATGCCGGTCACGGAGGTCGTGATCCGGGTGCAGTATACAATGGACGACAGGAAAAGGATGATACTCTCAGACTTGCATTGGCAGTGGGAGAGAATCTGCAGAATAATGGAATTGATGTGGAGTATACTCGTACAACGGATGTATACGAAACTCCTTATGAGAAAGCAATGGAAGCAAATGAAGCAGGAGTAGATCTCTTTATTTCCATTCATCGCAATTCCTTTCCGTCAGATAATACAGCGTTTGGAGTGGAATCGTTGGTGTATGATCTGTCTGGACTGAAATATGAGATTGCTGAATCGGTCAACCAGCAGCTTGAGGCAGTAGGATTCCGGAACCTTGGAGTGAAGGCACGACCGAATCTTGTGGTGCTCAAACGGACAAAGATGCCGGCAGTGTTGATTGAAGTAGGGTTTATTAATTCGGATGTGGATAATCGGTTGTTTGATGAGAATTTTAATGACATTGCATTGGCAATTTCGGATGGAATATTGGATGTCTTGAGGGATAACAGTCTCATATCTGAATCAGAAACAGATCCTGGATCAGATACAGAGCACGCTCCTGATATGAAGCCTGAGCCGGAATATCGGGTACAGGCAGGCGCATTTCGCAACCGTATGTATGCAGAGCGTTTGCTGGGTGAACTACTGGAGCAGGATTATCCGGCGTATATTGATGATTCCGGCGCATATGCGAGAGTGCAGGTGGGACGATATACAGATATGAATCAGGCAGTAGCGATGGAGCGGAGATTGAAACGGGACGGATATCAGACTGTTCTTCTGAAACAATAGTGGAAGAAAAGAAGACAATTTTATTTCCTGTACAGAAAATCTTCCATATGCAGAGAGTGGGTTATGTGCTACAATAGGAGAGATAAAAAATTGAGATACTTTTATGAGGAGGAAATGAGATGGGAGAACGTAAAATTATCCAGGTCGAGGATAAAGTGCCTTTTAATTTGCTTGTACCACTGAGTATCCAGCATATGTTTGCAATGTTCGGTGCATCCGTACTGGTGCCGTTCGTGTTCGGCATTAATCCGGCAATTGTACTGTTTATGAATGGTGTGGGTACATTGATCTTTATGACCGTAACAAAGGGTAAGGCTCCGGCATACCTGGGATCCAGCTTCGCATTCCTGGCACCGGCGGGTATCGTTATCAGCAAGATGGGATATTCGTATGCACTGGGAGGATTCGTAGCTGTAGGATTCTGTGGATGTGTATTATCGTTTATTATTTACAAATGTGGAACAGAATGGGTAGATGTTGTGCTTCCGCCGGCAGCGATGGGACCGGTAGTAGCATTGATCGGACTGGAACTTTCAAGCTCTGCGGCCAGCAATGCAGGACTTCTGGATGATAAGATCGATATGAAAAATGTAATCGTGTTCATGGTAACGATTGGCGTGGCAGTATTTGGCAACGTATTATTCCGTGGATTCCTTTCTGTTATCCCGATCCTGATCGCAGTTATCGTAGGATATATTGCAGCGCTGTGCTGTGGTATTCTGGATTTCTCGCAGGTAGTTGCAGCGCCATGGTTTGCGATTCCAAATTTCCAGATGGCGAAGTTTGATCTGGGCGCGATCCTGATGATACTTCCGGTACTTCTGGTTATTACGTCGGAGCATATCGGACATCAGGTTGTCACTGGTAAGATCATTGGCCGTGATCTGTTGAAAGATCCGGGACTTCACAAATCTTTGTTCGGAGATAACTTTTCTACCATGCTTTCAGGTTTGATCGGTTCTGTGCCGACCACTACTTATGGTGAGAATATCGGTGTAATGGCGGTAACAAAGGTGTATAGTGTGCGTGTGATCGCAGGTGCGGCAGTGCTGTCTATTATCTGCTCATTTGTCGGTAAGCTGTCTATGCTGATCCAGACAATTCCCGGACCGGTAATCGGTGGTATCTCGTTCCTCTTATATGGTATGATCGGAGCATCCGGTATCCGTATTCTGGTAGATTCCAAAGTGGATTATGGTCGTTCGCGTAACTTGACACTGACATCGGTTGTATTCGTAACGGGTCTGTCAGGTATTGCTGTGAACTTTGGAGATGTACAGCTCACAGGTATGGTACTTGCATGTGTGGTAGCCATGATCCTGAGCCTGATTTTCTATGTACTGGATAAATTCCATCTGACAAATGATCAAGAAGAATTACAGGAATAAGAGAAGAATATTGAGAAGTAAGAAAAGGAAGCAGGCGTTATTCGCCTGCTTCTTCGTCTTTTTCTTGCTCCGGCAGATACATGTGTACCTGCTCGATTCGGTTTTTATCTAATTTTTCGACAATCATGCGGATACCATCTTCGGTAGTGATTTCATCGCCTGTTTCCGGAAGACGATCCAGATGCTCGATGATCAGTCCACCTACGGAATCATAATCATCGGAAGAAAGGTCAAGATCTAAGCGGTCATTAATCTCTTCCAGATTTGTAGAGCCTTCTACCAGATATTCATGTGGTCCGATCTCTTGGATAAAGTCTTCTTCGTTATCATCATATTCATCTCGAATCTCACCTACAATCTCTTCCAGCAGATCTTCTAAGGTGATCAGTCCGGCAGTCTCGCCATATTCGTCCAGAACGATGGCGATGTTAAATGAAGATTCTCTCATTTCCAGGAGAAGCTCGGAAATGTTCTTATATTCGTAAGTGAAATATGCTTCTCTGAGGATGTCTCGCAGATGAAAGTCTTTTTTGTTATCATATAACAGCAGATCCTTCATATTGATCGTGCCGATGACGTTATCGGTGGTGTCCTCAAAGATCGGGAGACGGGTAAATTTGTCTTCCCGGAATATATCGATCAGTTCATCGTAAGTACTGTTCACATCCGCAAATGTCACGTGTACACGTGGCACCATAACATCCTTTGCTTTGGCATCGCCAAGGTCGAATACGTTATTGATCATTTCCTTTTCTTCTGATTCGATCACGCCGTCTTCGTGGCTGACATCTACGATCGTACGCAGGTCATTCTCTGTCATCACGTTTGTGTTGGCATTCGGATCAACGTGTATGATCCGAAGAATAATATTGGCCAGGCCATTGACAATGAAGATTACCGGAGTCATCAGACGGATAAAAATACTGATGACCGGGGCATAGAGAAGAGAAATCTTCTCGGAATGTATCGTGGCCATGGTCTTTGGTGTAATCTCGCCGAAGAGCAGGATCAGCAGGGTAAGGATACCGCTGGCAATTGCTACCATAGAACCGCCCAGCCCATAAGCTAAGGAGGTGGTCAGTGATGCGGCAGACAGGTTCACAATGTTGTTGCCGATCAGGATGGCGCTTAAGAACTTCGCCGGATCATCTGTGATTTTTAGTAAGGTTTTTGCCCGCGCATTGCCATCATCAGCAAGGCTGCGGATTCGGATTCTGTTGACGGTGGTCATTGCGGTCTCTGCGGATGAAAAAAATGCAGAGAGAAAAAGTAATACTAGCAATATAATCAACTGTATGACGTCACTCGAGTCCAATGATATGTTCACTCCTTCTTGTGATTAAAATTTGTACAGCATTGCTGTACATAACATTGGAATTAATATACCTTATTTCCGGGAATAATGCAAGTGTAGAAGTGGCGATTTGACAGGCGTTACTTTACATTGCAATCCTTTTAGTGTATGATTTACAATGAATAAAAAAGCGGGGTAAATGCGATGAACGAGATTTTATATAAAAGATTATGTGAGGCAGTTCCGGCGGACAGAGTGCTCATAAATGAGCCAATGAAAAAGCATACGACATTTCGGATCGGAGGTCCGGCCGATTATTTTGTGATACCTGTTTCGTGGGAAGAAGCAGAGCTGGTGATCAGCATTTGTAAAGAGTTTCAGACACCTTATTATATAATAGGAAACGGAAGCAATCTTCTGGTATCCGACCAGGGCTATCGAGGTGTGATCATACAGTTATATAAAGAAATGAGTCAGGTAGAGGTGGAAGGAAATGTGATCCGTGCACAAGCGGGAGCATCTCTGGCACGTATTGCAGGAGTAGCATTGGAAGCAGGACTTACCGGATTTGAATTTGCAGCAGGAATTCCAGGTACACTTGGCGGCGCGTGCGTGATGAATGCGGGTGCTTATGGTGGTGAGATGAAGGATGTACTGGTGCGCGTGACAGTACTGGATGAGGATGATAAGATTCATGTGATTGAGAAAGATGATCTGGAACTTGGATATCGTACCAGCATCATTGCGAAGAAAGGCTATACGGTACTTGGCGCAGAAATTGAACTGCAGGAAGGTGAGAAAGAAGCTATTCGTACACGGATGAATGAACTGAAAGAGAAGCGAGTGACTAAACAGCCATTAGAATATCCAAGTGCCGGAAGCACCTTTAAGAGACCGGAAGGATATTTTGCGGGAAAACTTGTGCAGGATGCAGGATTGCGTGGATTTCGCGTGGGCGATGCCATGGTATCAGAGAAACACTGTGGATTTGTGATCAATGCAGGTGAGGCGACAGCTGCGCAGGTGGATGAACTGATGAAGCAGGTGTCAGCAAAGGTCAGGGAGCAGTTTGGTGTGACACTGGAGCCGGAAGTTAAGAGACTGGGAGAGTTTTAGGAATGAGATTTGTTATCGTTACAGGAATGTCGGGAGCGGGGAAAAGCTCCGTATTGAAAATGTTGGAAGATGTGGGTTATTTCTGCATGGATAATCTGCCGGTATCATTGGTGCCAAAGCTTACAGAACTTTTGTCCATGCCGAATTCTTCTATTGATAAAGTGGCTCTGGGGATGGATATCCGAAGTCGGTATGGAGCTGGTGATCTGGGTGAAGCACTGGATCAGCTGGATGAAAGGAACGTGGCTTATGAAGTACTTTTTCTGGATGCTAAGGATAATGTGCTGATTAAGCGCTATAAAGAGACCAGGAGAAGTCATCCGTTGTCAGGAACCGGACGCGTGGATCAGGGGATTGCCGAAGAACGACGGTTACTTGTGCCATTGCGGAATCGGGCGGATTATATTCTGGATACCAGCAGACTGTTGATACGGGATCTGAAACGTGAGATCACCAGCATTTTCGTGGAAGATAAGCAGTACAAGAATCTGTACATTACAGTGCTTTCGTTTGGATTCAAGTATGGTATTCCGAGTGATGCAGATCTGGTCTTTGATGTACGTTTTCTGCCTAACCCTTATTATATAGAAGAACTCCGACCGAAGAACGGTAATGATAAGGAAGTGCAGGACTATGTTATGCAGAATGAGAAGACCGGTCAGTTCTTAAATAAGCTGACGGATATGATCAGTTTCCTGATTCCGAATTATATAGCGGAAGGTAAGACACAGCTGGTTATTGCGATCGGATGTACCGGAGGCAAGCACAGGTCAGTTACGATAGCCAATGCGCTGTATGGCGCACTGGAACAGTCGGAAGGTGACTACGGTGTGAAGATTGAACACAGAGATATAGAGAAAGATGCCATTACAAAGGCAAGGTAGGTTGATATGTCATTTTCGAGCAAGGTGAAAGAAGAGCTGGCAGAGCAGATTCCGGCGGCAAGACATTGTATGCTGGCGGAACTTGCGGCGATTACAGCAATATGCGGTCGTACAGAAACCGATGAAACGGGAGAGAAGATCGTTCATATTCATACGGAAAATGTTGCTGTGGCGAGAAAATACTTTACATTACTGGAAAAAACATTTAATATAGGGAGTGAAGTTTCTGCGTATACTTCTGTTCGGAGTAATCCGGAAAAAGGAAGTAATATTTACTATCTCCTTGCTCAGGGTAAGGGGTTACAGGCAGTTCTGAATGCGTCAGTGCAAGCGGTATGCTGTAAGCGAGCATATCTTCGTGGGGCATTTCTGGCAGCGGGTTCTATAAGTGATCCGAGCAAGTCTTACCATTTTGAGATTGTATGTAATACAGAAGAGATGGCAGACTATTTACAAGGGTTGATGATCGGATTTGATATGGAGGCGAAGATTGTCAGACGCAAGAAGAATTACGTAGTATACTTAAAAGATGGAGCCGGCATTGTGGATATGTTGAATGTCATGGAAGCGTATGTTGCGTTGATGGAACTTGAGAATGTCCGCATTCTCAAGGAGATGCGTAATTCAGTGAATCGTAAGGTGAATTGCGAGACAGCTAATATCAATAAGACAGTATCGGCTGCAGTGAAGCAGATGGAGGATATCGTGTTTATCCGGGACACCATAGGCTTTGAACATTTGCCGGAAGGATTACAGGATGTTTCCCTTACACGTCTTGCATATCCAGAGGCGACACTAAAGGAACTGGGGACGTTGCTTAAGACACCGGTCGGCAAGTCCGGCGTGAATCACCGCCTCAGGAAATTAAGTGATATGGCAGAAAAGATAAGGGATAATCAGGGAGGGACAACATGATTAAAAAACCGATTACTCTGAAACTGCGGGACGGTCTGGAAGCGAGACCGATCGCTTTGTTAGTGCAGGAAGCCAATCAATATTCAAGTACAGTGTACATTGAAGTTGAGAATAAAAAGATTAATGCGAAGAGCATTATGGGCATGATGAGTTTACAGCTTGGTAATGGAGAAGAACTTACGGTAGTTGCAGATGGCGATGATGAGGCAGATGCAATTCAGGGTGTAGAGAAGCTCCTGGTGACAGAATAATACTACATAGACAAAAAGGGATGTATCGATGTGATGCACCCTTTTATTATATGCGAATGGTGGGCGGATTGTGAGAGTGCGAAGCACGGAATAATCCGCAGGCATTACAATTATAGTGGATAGAATCGAACGTTCAGAAGGAGGAAACTTGTAATGAAGAGAATGTTATTTGTATACAATCCACATGCAGGGAAAGGACTTTTGAAGCAGAAGTTATCTGAGATTGTGGATATTTTTGTGAAAGCAGGATATGAAGTCGTAATCTATCCGACGCAGGCATATAGGGATGCATATCGTAAGATCACAGAGATGACAGAGGATTATGATCTGGTCGTCTGCAGCGGCGGTGATGGAACGATTGATGAGGTAGTAACAGGCATGATGGAACGCGAGCATAAGATTCCGGTAGGATATATCCCAACAGGCACTACCAATGACTTTGCCAATAGCCTGAAGATTCCGAAAGATTTCCTGGCGGCAGCGGATAATGCGGTACACGGAAGTGCATTTCCATGTGATATCGGTCAGTTTAATGATGACGTATTCGTATATATTGCTGCGTTTGGACTGTTTACCGATGTGTCTTATGAGACAAAGCAGGAGATTAAGAATGTGCTGGGACATCTTGCGTATGTGTTGGAAGGCGCGAAACGTCTCTTTAATGTACCATCTTATAAGATCAGAGTAACGCATGATGATGAAGTGATCGAGGACGAATTTATCTATGGTATGGTGACCAATTCCAGATCTGTTGGTGGATTCCGTAATATGATCGGTAAAAATGTCAAGTTTGACGATGGTGTATTTGAAGTAACGTTGATCCGCCGCCCGAAGAATCCAATTGAACTGCAGGAGATCATCGCTGCACTTCTGATCGAGCAGGTAGATACTAAGCATATGTATTCTTTTAAAGCAAAGAAGATCACCTTTGAGTCGCTGGAAGAGATTCCGTGGACACTCGATGGAGAATACGGTGGAAGTCATGATATGGTAGAGATTATGAACCAGAATAAAGCTATGGAATTAATGGTCCCGTCTAAATATGTCGACGAATTGTCGGAGGATGAAAAATAAATTAAAAAAAATTCACTTTCCTCTTGCATTTTGAATTAATATTTGATATATTAATTGAGCACGAGTTAAGTGACACGGCTCCGTGGTCAAGCGGTCAAGACGCTAGCCTCTCACGCTGGAATCCGGGGTTCGATTCCCCGCGGAGTCACTGATTAACCTGATGATCGAATGGTCATCAGGTTTTTTTACTTTACAGGAAATTGCTTTCCTGTAAAGTAAAAAACGCTCCGCGAGGATGCGCACTGCGGCGGATAAGGTAGATGTCGCAAGCGACCGCCGCAGGCGCGAGAATGTGCCAAGGCACATTCTTTGTTCTGCAATAAGCCGTCATGCGGAAATCGTGCTTGCACGAATTGCTCAGGCAGGAGATCACCTTTGCATACATAAAACTTTTATATTGAGTTTTTAAAAGAAGTAGGCTATAATGTACACGTATTAAACATTAGCTAAGAACATTTTAAGGAAAGAAGGTAAAAGTTATGGGATTGGTAACAACAACCGAAATGTTTAAGAAGGCTTATGATGGCGGATATGCAATCGGTGCTTTCAATGTTAACAACATGGAGATCGTTCAGGGTATTACAGAGGCAGCCGGAGAGCTGAAGAGCCCGGTTATCCTTCAGGTATCTAAAGGTGCTCGTGCATACGCTAACCACACATACCTTGTTAAATTAGTAGAGGCAGCAGTTCAGGAGAATCCAGAGATTCCGATCGCTCTTCACCTGGATCACGGTGATAGCTTTGAACTTTGCAAGAACTGTATCGATGGTGGATTTACATCAGTTATGATCGATGCTTCTTCTAAGTCATTCGAAGAGAATATCGCTATTACAAAGCAGGTAGTTGAATATGCTCATGCTCATGGTGTAGTAGTAGAGGCTGAACTTGGAACACTTGCAGGTGTTGAGGATGAAGTAGTAGTTGAGCATGGTAAAGAAAGCTATACACGTCCGGAAGAAGTAGAAGAATTTGTAACAAGAACAGGATGTGATTCCCTTGCAATTGCTATCGGAACATCACACGGTGCATACAAGTTCAAAGCTTCTCAGTGCACAAGAAATGCTGATGGTATCCTTGTACCACCTCCGCTTCGTTTTGACGTTCTGGAAGAGTGTACAAAGCGTCTGCCAGGATTCCCGATCGTACTGCACGGTTCTTCTTCAGTACCACAGGAATTCGTTAAGATGGTTAACCAGTATGGTGGAAATATGCCAGATGCTATTGGTATTCCAGAGGACGAGCTTCGTCACGCAGCTGAACTGTCAGTATGTAAGATCAATATCGACTCAGATATCCGTCTTGCTATGACAGCTAATATCCGTAAGCACTTCGTAGAGCATCCAGATCACTTTGACCCACGTCAGTATCTGAAACCAGCTCGTCAGGCTGTTAAGGATATGGTTGCTCACAAGATCACTAACGTACTTGGAAGTGCTGGTAAAGCCTAAATCACAAGAATGTTATAATTTTTTGCTTGCATTTTAAAAAGTATTGATATATACTTACAGGCATAACAAGAACGAAGGCGTTCCGACTAAGGTTGGAGCGCCTTTTTATATCATGCGATCATCGGGGCTCGCTTTTATAAAAATGCCGGTACACAGTGTCGGGCGTTCTTGGTATAAAGCACTTGCGTAAACAGAAAGTTTGCTATATTATAAGAGGCAAGGGTTCCTGTTTGGACAAAGAAAGGAAAGGAAACAAGAATATGAGTGATGTAATAAACGTAGCAGAAATATTTGGTGAAGATGTATTTAACGATACAGTGATGCAGAGCCGACTTCCTAAGAAAGTGTACAAGGATCTTAAGAGAATGATCCAGGAGGGTCAGGAATTGGATCTGGCTACCGCTGATGTCATTGCGCATGAGATGAAAGAGTGGGCGATTGAGAAGGGAGCTACTCACTACACTCATTGGTTCCAGCCATTGACAGGTGTTACAGCAGAGAAGCATGATTCATTTATTTCAGCACCGATGGAGAACGGAAAGGTGCTTATGAATTTCTCCGGTAAAGAACTGATTAAGGGTGAGCCGGATGCGTCTTCTTTCCCATCAGGCGGTCTTCGTGCTACATTTGAGGCAAGAGGATATACAGCATGGGATTGTACATCACCTGCGTTTGTAAGACATGATGCAGCAGGCGCAACACTGTGTATTCCTACAGCATTTTGCTCCTATACAGGAGAGGCGCTGGATCAGAAGACACCACTTCTTCGCTCCATGCAGGCAATCAATGAACAGTCACTGAGACTTCTTCGTCTCTTTGGCAATACAACGGCTAAGAAAGTAATTCCTTCCGTAGGACCGGAGCAGGAGTACTTCCTTGTAGACGCTGAAAAATTCATGCAGAGAAAAGACTTGATCTATACAGGACGTACACTGTTTGGAGCAATGCCTCCGAAAGGACAGGAACTGGATGATCATTATTTCGGAACCATCCGTCAGAGAATTGCAGGATTCATGAAGAATGTCAATGAAGAACTCTGGAGAGTTGGCGTAACAGCTAAGACACAGCACAACGAAGTAGCGCCTGCACAGCACGAGCTTGCGCCGATTTATGCAGAGTGTAATGTGGCAGTTGACCACAACCATCTGGTAATGCAGACATTGAAGAGAGTTGCGTGCCAGCACGGTATGAAGTGTCTGCTTCATGAGAAACCGTTCGCAGGAGTGAATGGTTCCGGCAAGCACAACAACTGGTCTATCACTACAGATGATGGTAAGAACCTGTTGGATCCAGGTAAGACACCTCACGAGAACCTGCAGTTCCTGCTTGTACTTACATGTGTTCTGAAAGCAGTAGATGATCACGCAGCACTGCTTCGTGAATCTGCAGCTGATCCGGGTAATGATCACAGACTGGGAGCTAATGAAGCACCACCGGCAATTATTTCCGTATTCCTTGGTGAACAACTTGAAGATGTGCTGGAGCAGATCATTGAGACTGGCTCAGCAACACATAGTTTAAAGGGCGGCGTTCTGGAAACAGGAGTAGATACACTTCCAGACCTTGTTAAGGATGCTACAGACCGTAACCGTACATCACCGTTTGCATTTACCGGTAATAAATTCGAATTCCGTATGGTAGGATCAAGAGATTCTATTGCATCACCGAATATCGTGCTGAACACGATCGTTGCAGAAGCATTTTCAGAGGCATGTGACGTACTGGAGAAGGCAGATGATTTTGATAAAGCACTGAGTGAACTGATTACGAAGTATGCAACTGAACATAAGAAAATTATTTTCAATGGTGATGGATATTCTGATAACTGGGTAGAAGAAGCTGAGAAGCGCGGACTTCCGAATATCAAGTCTATGGTTGAAGCAATCCCGGCACTGGAAGATGAGAAGACGATCAAGGTATTTGAACAGTTCCATGTATTTACAGAGGCTGAGCTCAGATCTCGTGTAGAGATCAAATACGAGAACTATGCGAAGGTAATCAATATCGAAGCAAAGACAATGATTGATATGGCAAGCAAGCAGATCATTCCGGCAATCATTAAGTACACCAAGACGCTGGCAGATACGGTTGTTGCTGTTAAAGCAGCAGGTGTAGATGCAAGTGTACAGGCAGAGGCACTGGCAGAAGTAAGTGAGCTTCTTAAAGAAGCAAAAGAAGCACTTGCAGTACTGATCAAGGTGACGGATGAAGCAGCAACCAAAGAAGAGGGCGAAGAACAGGCTAAATTCTTCAAGTTCACAGTATTCCCGGCCATGGAAGCACTTCGTGCACCGGTTGATAAGCTGGAGATGATCGTGGATAAGGAAGCATGGCCAATGCCATCATACGGTGATCTGATGTTTGAAGTATAAAATTTAGAAAAACATTACAATTTCTTAAGAGCCTTGCGCTTGGAATCCATGGACAGGTATGGTATTCTAAGTGCAAGGTTTTTGTTATGATTATAAACATAGTTTTTAA